>Ga0065711_1036986_pt1 | contig 20343 bp, 17 predicted proteins | sample Hoacrofraction12_FD_59098 | JGI IMG/M metagenome (GOLD analysis project Ga0065711, IMG submission 59098) | Hoatzin crop microbial communities from Cojedes, Venezuela - Epithelial fraction 12 v2 (version 2) | ecosystem: Host-associated > Birds > Digestive system > Esophagus > Crop | place... | reverse complement strand
AGGCTGCACAGGACCTTGTCCAGGCGGGTTTTGAATATCTCCAGAGAAGGAGACTCCACAACCCCTCTGGGCAGCCTGTTCCAGTGCTCCGTCACCCTCAGAGGGAAGAAATTCTTCCTCATGTTCAGACGGAAGTTCCTCTGCTTCCAATGTGCCCATTGCCCCTTGTTCTATCGCTGGGCAAATTACAGTAATTGTTTTGTAATCTTGTAAATGTAAATAAGTTCCCTGTGAGCAGTAGTACCAAAAACATAAACGCTAAATACAAAATATCTAGAAAACAAAAAAGGGCAAATTCATGTGTATTTATTTGTGGGTTTTTTTTTTAATATTATTTTTCAGTTTGATTTTCCCTGGTGTGAGGTTGGCTGCAGACAGCCAGTTCAGTGATTTTCTGGATGGACTTGGTCCTGCCCAGCTTGTAGGACGACAGACTTTGGCAACACCATCAATGGGTAAGCATTTATGTCCTATAGACATGGTATAATCTACTGGGTCTGGTAATTAGAACATAGCAATTATCTAGATTCTAAGTCTTTAAATATGGATTTCCCATGTGGTTTCGAACAACTCGGTTAAGACCAAAACTATAACCTCAGCTAACACTGAACATAATTGTGGATCCTCATTAAGACACTCAAAAGTGGAAAGGTACTTTGAAAAATTCAGTCTTATATCTCTTCTTCAATTTTCCATCTTTAAAATGTGGCTGATGAGGCCAGTCCTTTTTCTGAATCACTTGGATAGTATTGAATAAAAACGGAAATTTAGGCGCAAAGTATTTGTTATTATTGTGCTTACAGAATTTTTATTCACAAGTTGTCTTTTCAAACCTGGTCTTAAACTAGAGGCGTGGTGAAGAGATTCCAAGCAGTTTTACAGAGCTACTTTGTACTAATTCCCTTGCTGCCTTTTTTTAATCTGAAATTCTTAAGACAAAAAAAAAATTAATTTGAGGTGATGGGGCATGGGAAATGGGAGACAAAGTATTACTGCAGGGGTTTTAAATTGTTTACTAACATAAATAGCAGTGAAGAGGATGAGTATTAAATTATCTAGTAATGTTAAAATCTGAGTCATGCTTATTGGTGGAACGCAGACGATACAAGTCATCATGTATCCATCCTAGAAATTCACATAGCTTTTCATATATTTAGGCATTTCTGAATTATAATACCAGGATTTCTTTTTGTTGTCTAGGAGATATCCAGGTAGGAATGATGGACAAGAAAGGACAACTGGAAGTAGAAATAATCCGAGCCCGTGGCCTTGTTGTAAAACCAGGTTCAAAGACACTGCCAGGTAAGGAAGAAAAATCTTAGCAGCAAGAATAGAGTTCTACCAAGAAAATTGAACAAACCCCCAACTTCTGAGGCTTTACTGTTCAACTGAGGTAAACTCTTAGCAAATTCACATATCAATAGTTTACAGTATTGTACGCTGAAATGCATAATGTCTTGAAATGGTATACAAAAAATCAACCCTACTTCAGGAGGAAAAAGAAAATCAGACTGGTGTGTGGGCTACCAGAACACACAAAGGTATTTCAGTAATACCAAATGCATCCTTGGTTATGGGGTAGAAAGGAAGGTATGTACTGAAGATAGGAGTCTTAGGGATGAAGAGGGAATCAAGAGGACTGGAATAAGTACCTACTCGAAAAGTAGACCAATATTATGATACTTACTCCTTATTTTATAATCTGGTGTCCTATAACACTATGTGAAAAGGACAATATAATGATATTTTTAGCAAGCTCTCTGCCAAAATAGAAATTGTAATTGTGTCAGAGCCTTTTCTTTACTGATTTTCACCTTGTAGATGGTTTTAAATTATTAACAATTTGGAGCATTAATCCACATCTCACCAAAGTCAGTGCAAGTCATTCATTTACTTAACAGGCCTATTTTGCATACTGTACAGTATAGGGGTACTATATATAGGAATGTCTGATTTTTCCAGGTCAAAATCTGAAATGTTTCATGGCAAAAGAGACATATAAAAAGAAGTAAAGAAAAAATTATACCAGGGAGAAAAGTTAAGAAAATGCATGGATGCTTTGCACGTGAACAAATATTAATATTGCATGTGGAGATTTGTTCATAGAAGTTACATATTCAGTAAAAGGCAGATTTTATCATATGGTGATAGAACAGTGCATCTGTTACGCAAAAAATCTGAATGAATTCTTTACTTATTGTTCTTTATTTTCTTCCTTCTAAGCACCATATGTAAAGGTGTATCTATTAGAAAATGGGGTCTGCATAGCCAAAAAGAAAACAAAAGTAGCAAGAAAAACGCTGGAACCACTATATCAGCAACTTCTATCATTTGAAGAAAGTCCCCAAGGCAAAGTTTTACAGGTAATCTGCATCCATATTCTTCAGAATCTGAAAATGTCACTTGTACAGTTTTCACTGAACAAGTTCCAAGCTTCCTTTCATGCTTCATTTGGCAAGTTCTGCTATTTCAAATACTTGTTAAGCAGATAAATGCTGCAGTAATAATTGTTGATGCAAATAGAGAGTGCTGAGCAAAAGTTAGTTGAAGATTATGTTGCTTCTACTGTTATGTATGGACTCCTTCTCTCACTGGGGTTTCTTTAATATCACGAATAACTGCTCCGTTACTGCCCAGGTCATTTCTGCCACTGCATCACAATTAGTAGACAGAGAACGAAACAACGTCAGCAGTCAAATATTTAATTCCTTACTATAATTAAATAAGCAGAGACATTTGATGAATCACATGGAAGCTTTTGGCATTTTTGCTCATTTTTTTCTATTTTCATGTGTTTTCTTTTCAAACAGATAATTGTTTGGGGAGACTATGGACGTATGGATCACAAGTCCTTTATGGGAGTGGCACAGATACTTTTAGATGAACTGGACCTGTCCAACATGGTGATTGGGTGGTTCAAACTCTTCCCTCCTTCTTCGCTAGTAGACCCAACTTTAGCTCCTCTCACTAGAAGAGCTTCCCAATCATCTCTTGAAAGTTCCACAGGACCTTCATATGCTCGCTCATAGCAGCTGTGAAACTGTTGTCATAGCAACCAGCGTTACAAAAAAAAAAAATTACAGGTCGCAAACCCTGGTAACACTGCATGCTTAATGTTGTGTCTTCTGAGCCTGTTTCTAGGGCTGCAACGCGATCCTGTGTTCTCAAGGAAGTTGCACACATTGTGCCCTACAGAAGGCCCTCAGGTGAAGGACTGAAGTCATGAAGAACTGATAGGTTTGGAGTTCAGGGACACTCGGTTTTGGTCCAATCTGAAGCCATGGACTAAACTAGAAGAATCAATCTGTTTCATGCAACAAAAGTCCTTTTCAATGGCATATCTGTTTTGTTGCTCCTGTTTCGTTAGTTATCTGCCCTCCCTTCCTAAAGCTTGGTTATGCCACAGAAATGGAGTTACCTTCCCATGAAGCCATGTTACAAGTCAGTGGATTAGCGGACATTGGAAGAAAAGAAGAATGTAAGGATGCTGGAAAAGCCAACTGTCATTTGAAACAGTTGCTTGAGATCCGAAAACTCTTCGTACTGAAAAGATTCAAGACTCAAAGTGGCGGGCTTCATACCTCCAGCTATAGATACAGTGAAAACCCAGATGTGATGGACTCTCTGAAAAATAAAATTCTGTGGATATACTGTACTGTATGAAATTAAAGAAACTTTTTTGCATGGACACAGATTTAGCTGAACACTTAAATTATTTTCTTGGGGCTGCAACTTGCAAAAAAACAAAAAAAAGAATAAATCAGCCATTTTCAACAATTTATATTATTTTTAAAAATAAATTTCACTAGTGCATGGTTTTAAAGGGAAGAGAATGCAACAGGGTGATACAAAGACACACCACGTTTATCATTCTTTAAACCAGTCATGGTCTGTGTTTTTGCAGACGTATATTAAAAATAAAAAATAATTTCTAGCAAATATTTAAAATTCTGTTTATGTGACAAGAAATAAGTGTAATATATTAAATTTATTTAAATGTAAAAGGTACAAGCCTTGTAAAGTTCAACATAATGTGCAAATTGTACACTTCTTTTACCGCGTCCTTTCTCTATCTCTCCTCCCAGTCTCCCTTCTTCCTTTTGCTCTTTTTCCCCTCTACCTCCCAGGATGATCATCATATTCTAAAATGGCTACCTTTTGACTTACTACTCTCTTATGCCCCATATTTGGTTCAGGGTTGCAGATTGTTCTGCATTTCTGAATTATTTGAGAAAAATATTGTTTAAGAACTTACTTTTTTTCAAGCATGTTGAAAAGGATTTTGCAACATGGCTTGGGAGTACATTAATGTAATTCAGCATGTATTTGATAAAGAAGATATTTGAACTTTTTGCAATTTGTTGTACAGTGCATGGTAATTTATTTTCATTTTTTCTCACCTTAAATTGAATTCTACAGCAAAATACTGGAATCATGTGGCCATTTTAAGACGTCTTCAATAAATTTGTTTTCAGCACCAGCATCTTTCATTCAAAGGTTGAACTATCATTTCTTGAAGGTTTTGGAAAGCGGAAAAATTAAGTGCGTGATTGATTTTTAGGAAATACATTTAAAGACTTTTCTTTGCACTAAACCAAATTAGTTGCTACATTTTTGAAATTAAAAAACCAACAAAGGTTACTAATTTGTACAGTTCTGCTGTAAAGTTCAATTTTCATAAACTACATTTGTGTTGCAAAAGACATAATTCGGTAATAGCAGTCTGAAAAAATGTCAATCTTCGGTTCGTAAAATAGCCTTAAAGAAAGCTTATATCAGTACCACTGCTACAGCTATTTGACACCATTAGCAGAACCCTCACTGCAGTCAACGGATCTGCAAAAACCTGTTTTTTTGTAGCAGACAGCATCTACCGTTGGGTGGTGCTGCAAGTTCAAGCTTCTCATTAACTTACATTATTTAAAGGGAATGTAACTGGCTAACATTTAATAACAAAATATCCTTTTTTTTTTCTGGGTCTTTGTATGCCTTTAATACCTATTTAAGGTTTAATATTGAAAACTTGCAATAATTTTTGAAATATACATTACATTTACCTTTAAGGCCACACAGAATTATCCTGATTTTATTTGAAAATCTATTGAAGTTTCCCATTAAGAAATTGTACATGCCTCAGAAGAGGGCAAAAGTAATAACAGTATCACTTAAAATGCCTTTTACTTTGTGCAATATCATATAAGTCAAGATTATGTCTTGTCTTCAGAGTTTATATAATGGATTATTATGAAGTTAATGGACAGACTGGTAGAATTACATTTATTTAAATAATTTAGACACCCATCTACCAGCAGCAAATAAATACTACTAACATGCAGTCTACAATATCCCCTAGGATATTAAATAAAAATACATAACCATTTTCCTGATACTGTGAGATGTGCTCACAAATTCTTGTATGCATACTCCTATATAAATTATTTCAAATTTTAAAATCAAGGACATGACGCATGGAAGGTTTGTACATACTTGTCATTATGCAGTATTTATTTTAAAGAAATTAATGTATTTTTTTTAATTTTCACACGTCTGCAACTCTACTCATGGTTTAGTCATGTAAATAGCACTATTCCAGTGATCACTGCTGTCTTGTACATAATACATTTTAAAAAGTTAAAAGAAATTACAGTTGGGGGAAAAAAAAAAGGGCAGATTAGGCCTGTAATGAACACCAACTAATGTAAATCAAACTCATACTGGTGATGGTATTTAACACTTTAAATAAAACATTTTCTTTACAGAACTTGCGTGCAGTGCTTTGTTGCTTTTCTCTGCGATGGTCAGCAGCATCCTTCAGTGGAGTTCATGGCAAACAGCACACGCAGCTGAAGAACAAGCAAGCTTTTCTTCTCGTCACAGTGCTGTAGATGAAATGCCATTTTTCAGACATCACATTCCCTACCTGAGGCTTTCCCCCCGGCCACACTCCTGCTCTCAGGGGAACGGCTCTTAGACTGGAGCTGGCTCTAAGCTGCCGGCCCTGGCTGCAAGGATGTGCTCGGGCTCCGGCATGACCAGTACACTAAATATACTGGGGTTGTGAAGTGCTACTGCTAGCTGCCATGGAGCAGCTCTGCCACCCAGTAAAACTTCAGGCGTTCGAAACAGGGTGACTGTTGGGGATGGTTGTGGCTCGAGCACCCGTCCAGTTCCTGGGTGTGTCAGGAGGACACTGCCCAGCCTCCCCAGAGCAATGCCAATGGTACAGTTCCCTGCCCAGGTGCAGTCCCTGCCACCACTTAATTAACTAGGAAAGCTGTAGCCTTAGGTTTTTACCTGATGGACTGTAATATTCAACAGGTTTAACTGTAAAAAGAGTAAATTTGCAAGCTTCCACTCTATCCCTAGATACCACCTAATATTAGCTGCCTTTTTGTTTACGAGCAGGGCACAAACGAGGACAGAGAACCCAGCTGGCAGCAGTGGCTGTTAGGGCTCATGCAGCCTCTGCCGCAGCGAGCAGGCAGTGGTCCAACGCCTCAACAGCTATATGAGGGGGTGGGAGTGGAGATGGCAATGGAGGTGGTGGGAGTTGAGGCTTTTCTCTCCACCCGGCTCCTCAGGGGTAGCATCAGCACAGACAGTGGTGACTGGGCAAAACACAAGCACTGCCACCGAGTCGGGTACATACACCTTGGAAATTTACTGAAAACTGAGAGGCTGGCTGGCGGTTTGCACAGCAAAATGTGTGTATTTGATTCCAGACACAGAATCATAGAATCATTAAGGTTGGAAAAGACCTCTAAGATCATCAAGTCTAACTGTCAACCCAACACCACCATGCCTGCTAAACCATGTCCTGAAGTGCCACATCTACAAGGTTTTTGAACACCTCCAGGGATGGTGACTCCACCATGAGGCAAAAGAAAAACACTGTCATGACATGAAACCACCAAGAAAGCAAGCAAGTGTATTTTGGGCAGAGCACGGGTGGGACCTGTGAGGAAGGAGACTCCGTTTGTTGTACTGTGTCTGAAAGCGGGATTCTGGGGGAACAGACCCAAATTTCTGGCATGTTAAACCACTAATATCCCAGCAGGTCCCTCTCCTCCTCTGCTAATGCTGACATGGCTATTGCAAGTGTGACAGAGTAGGCAGGTACCTGGGTCGGAGCTGAGCTGTGATGGCGGCAGAGGCTGCCCCGCGCCAGGAGCACATCACCTCCAGCCCTGTGGTGGGGTGGGCTGCAGGGCAGCGAACCCACCTTCTCCCACAGCTGAACATACCAGAGCCCGTCTGCCTTTGGCACTCTTTGGAAATAAACACAATCACACTCAACAAATACTTGAGAAGGCTCTGATACAGCTGTACAGGCCAAAAAAAGCCACAATATTCTACTTTTCTAAAGGGTCCTTTTCTTCTTTGGGACAGTTTCTCAAGATTGCTTGCTGTTTCCCCTCACCAACACCTTCTTGCCCACCTCCATTTAGTCTCAAACAAAACAAAATTGTAGATCATTTTAATCTTAACAGTCCCACTTAAACTCGTGACTACTAAACATTGGCTCAGATTGTTGATTCATGCTGTTATTCTGGAAAGTGTTTGTGCCAATAAAAAAATGCAGTAAAATGCTATGTCGTCCTAATTATGGGGCTTTTCTGCTTCTATGCCTTTACTACATGTCTTCAAGGCTTAAGAAGTTTGATGCTTTTGCCATGATGAGGGTGAGTGTGGGTCCAGCATGTGCCAACCAGCACACCATTGCATTCTCGTGGCCTCCTGCTGCTACAAAATGGCTGTTTGTAACTGTATAACTGATTAAAATATAAAAGCAACAATGATTATATGACATAAATATTAACAAAGCATGAGATTTTGCAGTTTCCTCACAAAGTTAGGTAATGCTGTGGGGGAGTCTAGAGCAGTTCAGATTTGTTTCCTCAGCTCATACCTCTGTGCAATTCTCACCTCTCTGTCACCCAAGCAGCAAAAAGCAGAGACCAGACCTACAGGTCTCACAACAATTTTCCATCTGGGACTACCCTTTCTGTCCCTTTCTTGGTAAATATTTACAGTGAGCCTTTGCCAGGAGGAATCATCTATGTGAGAAAGATGTACATTTTCCCAGGCAAGAACAGCCCACATTTAGGACAGATTAGTGGGAGCTAGCTTTAGCTGGCAAAAAAATAAAGCTATGTGCTACTAAGACCAAAGATAAATTAGCTTCTGGAATTATTGGCTAAATACCTGCCTATTGTAGATGTCTTGTTTAGGATGGGATGAGTCACTTCAGGGAGATCAGATTCTCTTCCTATCACCCCGTTGACCACAGAGGCAGAAAGTGATGACTGGCTTGGGTTGAATGTCTAACACAGCAGTTGAGTTTAGCAGAAGCAGACTCAGCCTCAGCAGCCAGGAATAAGAACAAAGACTCCATGGTCCTTCATTAGCAAGTCCTATCTTTCTGAACTGCCTGTATAATTATCAGGTCTCAGGGCAGCAGGCAGCCAGTGACTGATGAGGGAGGAAATGGCTGGGAATTAATTTCCCAGATCTGACACATTGCCCTGTCAGGTCTCTCCTCAGCCCAGCCCCAGGGAGAAAGAGAAGCCATACTAATTAAACCATAGGGCATTAAATGCCCCCAAATATATTTGACATGAGGTCACACAGCAAGAAAAGAGCATCTTGGATCTGCAGAAAGTGCACGACACAGGACTGAGGAAAAGTTTGTCATAAATGCCTGTCATCTGTGACTGTTCCTGCACAAAGAACAGTTTATTAAGTGCCATCCAAAATGTACACATTGCTGAGCTGGTGCTGGCATGAAGATGGAATGGGCGAGTGTCACTGGATGCCATTAGCTTTATGGACCTGGAGGCTTAGGATACCTTAGCGAGGTGGAGTGGGTTTGGCACTGGCAGACTATTTTGAGGGCAAGACTTACGAGGAGCGGCTGAGTTCACTTGACTTGTTCAGCTTGGAGAAGAGAAGGCTAAGGGCCAATCTCCTTGCAGTCTACACCTTCCTCAAGAGGGGCAGCGGAGCCAGGGGGTGCTGATCTCCTCTCTGGTGACCAGCAATAGGACACAAGGAAACAGAATGAAGCTGCGTCAGGGGAAGTTTAGACTGGACATCAGGAAAAGATTCTTCACTGAGAGGGTGGTCGGTCACTGGAACAGGCTCCTCAGGGAAGTGGTCACAGCATCAAGTCTGTCAGAGTTCAAGGAGCATCAGGAAGACGTTCTTAGTCACATGGTTTTGTTTTAGGTAGTCCTGCAAGGAGCAGGCAGTTGGACTTAATGATCCTTATGGGTCACTTCCAGCTGGAGAGATTCTATGATTTCCCTATAGCAGGGCCAGTGTAAGAGTTGTTAGTCAAAGTCCTTCTGTCTAGCTGCAATTTTGGTAAGGGAACTATCAGTGTTTTAGAGATGATGTTTACATTAAGGTGACACCACTCCCTGAAATGAAAACAAAACTAAATACCAACACTTACTAGGACAAAACTCAACCAGCAGGTCCTGCTATGTGAATAATGCATCAGGCACATGAAGAAAAGGCCAGTACTACACTTGCCAGTGTATGTCAAACTAGTTTGAATGTCAATAGTGGCCAAAATTGTTATCCCCTTGATGAGAATAAGAAGCAGATTTAAGGAAGACCGAGGAATGAAGTAGGAATGTGAAATTATCGAAGTAACAATGGGCAGATATTTTATTGATCCCCCATTTTGTTTCTGCTTAAGTAGCACTTTAGCTGCAGCATTCCTGAATAGTGGCAGACAGCTGCCCTGAAGATGAGGAAGAGTCTTTTGCAGCAGGCACCTGCTCCCAAGGACTAGCACACTGCAAGTGCTGCTCGGTTAAGAAGCTTGGGGACATTTCAAGTGCCTTCTTGCAGTCTACCACTCTATGGAAATGACACAAAGATTTTCCTTATTTAACATTTTTACAGCCCATATTCTGATTCCACACCAACTTCCAAGCTGTGATTTTCTGTTTCAGAGTATGAACTCAAGACCTGCTTACTCTCAGATCTGCTAACCTGGACTTTCAGAAGACTTTGATACCACCTGCCACATGCATGAGGCATCAGTGCACATATTTACACAGCCGTGTGCGTGAACAAATGAGTCCTGCCCTTCACTGTGTTTCGACTGTACAAGCCCAACTGCCTGGAAGCCAACACCTCTGGCTCTCTAGGAGCGGCCCTGGGGTAATACAGCATGTCACCAGTAGATTACTTTACTCCTCACTGGCAAAGATAGATGTCAGAGAAAGGCCTTTTTTTATATATCCTGATGCACTTTGGCCATTGAAACAAAGTGAGAGCTAAGAAGAGTACATCTCAGTGAGCCAAGAGGTGTTTGGCTCACATGAAAGGAAACAGGCCACCAAATTGGCTAAAAACCAACTACATCTCTAATCTATTCCCTAAATGCATGAGCCAGGTGGTGGACAAGGAAACGTTGAGCAGAGACACAGAGATGACGTGTTCCAACCAGCCACTTAAAAAAAAAGTCACACAAATAAACCCTGTTGGCACAGCTCTCGACTCTGAAAGTTTCAGTAAGGTGAAAAAGAAAACAAAATGAACATAAGAATGCCCATTTCAGATTTCTATGAACTATGTTTATTTCTAATGCAGGATTTCTTGTTTTCAATTAGCACGCTGAGGTATCAGTAAGGATGACAATATCTGTACAGCTGTGGAGCTATTTTTCCTTAGTTACACACTTCGGTAACTAAGAACTGTTTTTTTCATAGTAATGGTTTCTTCACCTGCATATGCACAGTTTTTACTTCCTTGTTTTCTTTAAGAATGATCCATAAACTGAGAGCAGGGCTGAGCTGCCTCCCCATGACCTTTCCACATCTGTGTCTAGTTTGTACTTAAAATGTGAGGAGGCACCTTAGGCAACAGATTCAGAATAATCTAGCAAATAGTTTTCTCCCTCCCTCTCTCAGCAGCTTTGCTTTCCTAACCAGTGTTGATTAACAAATTTCATTGTGACATCTGGGTGTCAATGCAGTTCAGCAAGCCACACTTACAGCCTGGGATGGATATTCAGGCTGTCTTCATACATCTAATTTAGGTGAAACTTGGAGGGCCAAAATGAAGAGTCTATTTAATTGTACTCAATGAAAAGAGACAGGAGGCCCTCCAGGGTAATTCTAATTCAGGATCCTCTGGAAAGCCATTTTGAGCACCTTTCACTATCAGCAGCATGGGAGGCCTAAGGCAGCTCAGTTTCCAAGCTGGGCCATGCAAATAGCTCCTGAAATGACAATGCCACCCTCTGGATAAGACATAAAAGCATAACTGGTGCTTATTCTCTTCAGTAATTTCTGCTCCCTGCTAACGACTGGGAAAGTCTCCTGAGACCTGAATGACAATGAATTTGAATGTTATGAAGGCAAAAATGTGGGGAAGGGAAAAATGTACCCACTGAAGCTTCTCCACCCTCTCCTGCAAACCTCAGGACTTCAGACTAACACTGTGGCTGACCTTGGCCTTGCTGACAGACCATGGCACGAGGACTGGTCGCATTTCTGCTCTCAAATAGCTGCTTGAGTTTCACTTGCAGACAAGCAAGATGCCACCTGCGACAGCGTCGTTGTGGTGTCCCTGCCTTGCTTCAGCCTCTGGACCTTGTTCGGTTAGGTCACATCTGCACTGCTCAATAAAACTCTCCAGCTCCAGTTTGCAGGCACGGACACCCAGTAGCACGGCTTGCTTTGCATCCACACACCCGAACTCCCTTCCTTTTCCCTCCTCAGATAAGACTGCCTCTCCCAAACTGCTGGGAATGAGGGCTGGCCTATGTTATCCCCCAAATGTTTCCTGGGACAGCGCTGTCTGTCATGGGTTAAAACCATAGCAAGGGCCGAGCCAGTGATGGCACAGTGCGTACATACAAGCTTTAGGATATGGCCTGTCCTTGCTTACAGATGCAGCCTGGACACCTTTATACATGGAGATGCTGTTTTGGTTTCAGCTGCCGCCAGCAACAAAAGCGCCACGCAGCCGCCCCTCCCCCCGCCGCGGTGCGGAGGAGAGTGGAAAGAAAGAGGCAGAAACTGGTGGGTCGGGATAAGGGCAGTTTAACAGAAGAGCAAACAAAGGGAACAGTAACAACAACGGTACAGATAAGGAGAAAACACAACAAAACAGACCGCAAAACAGACCCGCTCTCTCGGACAGGACCAGCACCGCGCGCTCCCGAGCCGCGAGTGAGTTCCCACCGCGCCGCCCCGCCTCCACCGGAACCCAGCATGACGGCACATGGTATGGAATACCCGGCTCTGTTTGGCCAGGTTGGGGTTGGGTCAGCCCACCCGGCTGTGCCCCTTCCTGGAGTCCGGTGAAAATTAACCCTGTCCTGGCCATATGCAGGACAGATGCACAGCCAGATAGGAATTCTAGTGGGTGAGCAAAGGACAGATCACTCCTTTCCAAACTGGGAGCACGGTGCCTTTCTTGCCAGATTTGAAACCTGTTCCTTTACTCTGCACGAACTTAAATAAAGGCTTAAATAAATGCAGATCTGTTAAGGGAGAAAGGCTAAAGTCAACAAAAATTTCAGGAATAAAAATCTGTTGTAAGACAGCCAAGCTCCTAGGCATTGTGAGCAAAATCAGAGGTTTTGGCTCCAAGGTTACATGGGCCAATTCTCCCCTGCCCCAGGAAGGCTAAACTACGTGGAGTTAAAAGAAACATCTGAGAGATGTTTAAAAGCCACAATGTTGGAGAGCCACCACAGGAGAGGTGGGAGGTGTGGGATCTGGAGACAGTTCTAGAAAAGGCTACAGCATGTATCCTGCCCTGCATCAACAGGAGGGGTAAGAGCCAGCCAGCTTGCTGAGGAGCTGCTTCAGGAAAAGTAAACAACAGATTTCATTTTCCACTTTCCCAGAAGTCCGCTGTTAAAAAAACCCTACTAAGCAATTTAATTCATTCCTCTCCATCCCTTGGTCACAACCAGGGTGTTGTCTTGTCTAGTTTGGCACCTGTGATATTTTCCCACAATCATTTCTACGGGTAAAGGAAACAAACGAGCATGCAGGTGGTTTTTCCTGTAAAGAGCCATCACTGACCTTGTTATCACAACTGCTCCTAACTGATTTTTGGAGGGGATTCAGTTACTTGTGTTTCAGGGATGAAGCTGATCTCCAAGCATCAGAGACAAGGATAAGCTCTTTTGGTGGGGCAGGTTATCCTGCTCCTATCTACCAGGAAACGTCATGTACTTTCTTCTCAAGCATTTAGCAGAAACACTTGTCAAAACAAGGTGAAACGAGAGGTTGGAATACAGGATTGTGACTCCCATGGTCTTTGAGGCTAGCCTTGATTTTGCTGCTGATCTGGTCTGCAGTCCTTAAGGATGCCATATAACAGTGAAATAAGGTGGTGTAAAGATCATATTTATGGTTCTCCAATTGACACCCTCTTTCTTTCTCAAGTTCCCTTATACCCAAACGTGGTTTTGCTTTTTATTTTACTACCCTATTATTTTCTGAGAGCGTGTATTCTGGTCATAACTGTTAATACAGTTTGAGTTGTTCAAGAGAAATTCTTCTCTGGAAAAAAAAAAGTTCTCTTGTGTACAGGCCAAGAAGAAAATGGCAAATTGGAAGGAAACAGCTCACAATTCATGCAGAAAAGGAAAGTTAAGGAATAAGTGCCTTCCTTGTAAGGCTCCACAATGGGCCATTGTCAAATGACACCAAATCCCATACATCATCTCCCCTGGAAGTCAGCAAAATTGAATTTGTTTTAAGAAGAACTATTACCAAAACTCCACAGGGGGAGAAGAAGCTGGAAGAAGCTGCGATGAAGTTGTCTCCCACTAAGCCTATGCTGGAACTTTCTTTTGTTGGGAGAGCAGCTCAAGTCAGCCTCAGAGGAATGGCAGGAGGCTTACTGGGAATGTGAAACCACACAGATCCCTCAAGATCTTCAGGGACTGTGGGCATGGCTGAGTTAGACGGTGATCGGCATGTAGCCAGGGCTGGGTTTTTCAGAATTGTTTAGACGTCTCAGTAAAAATGAAAATGCAAGTATCAACAGTGACTAGTGAAATTGTAGTGAGGAGGAGCTGGAAGGACTCCTAGGCTCCTGAACGATATGGAGGCACCACGAGGTGTTGGTCGAGACCTGCCTTCTAATTATTACTCCAGTCAGCCTTGAATTATGTTATAACCAGTAAATGCTTTCACTGCAGAGTCTGAGAAGTGCCCTCTGCCAACTGCTCCACTCCCCTGGCAGACTGGGACTCCCTAGGGCAGGTAAATAAACTGCCCATTGGTATCTGCATAAAAGAGGCACACTGTCTCCTTCTCTTGGGTTTTCCTGCAAGGAGGGTCTGTTTCAGAATTTACATCTCATGACACTGGAGAGATTTTGCAGCCGTTGATCCCCGTTGACCTCCTCCTGCCCTGGCATCAGGTGCTATTCACTGCTGCATGGGTTGCATAAATGCCTAATCTGGGGCTATGCATGCTCTGTGTGTTACAACATTAACTTTACTACCACCTCTCCTAGCTGCCTGCACTGTGTTGTACAGTGCCTTCACCCAGGTGTTAAAGCTCCCTTGGTACTTGGGGGTTGGCTTGAGGGTGCTCTGCTGTCTGACAAGTCTCTAGGGATAGGACCCCTCTCACGTAATTTCAGAGGTCAGACGGGTGGACATGTGTATCTGAGTAGGTCATTCTGGTCTCCCTGTATAGACAGGGGAAGTGGTAATTTTAGAACCCAATTTTCTGACATTATAGATGTCTCCATTAAGATGGAAATGGCTTAGCTGTACCTATTCTCATCACTGATTATAAAGAGAATAACTCAGATGTACATCTAGGCAGCTGAACCCCGTTAATTGAGTCTTGCTATTGACTCATATGGGCATTTGACTGGTCTCCTACATGGCTCCAGCACACAAGAGGCACCGCTGTGGCATCCAGTTTGAGGCCACTGGAGACAGGCATTTAGTGCTGCAGAATGCAGCCAAAATAACCACAGTGGTTGCAGGGCAAGAGGTGCCTTGAACTAACCCAGTAGAGGCAGCAAAGACATCTCTAGATATGTCTGAAATTGTAGGGGTTAAAGAGTTGTTTCTGGGGTGCAGGGCAAGAGCCCTCTCCCAAAGAAAGATAGCTGCGGCCTTTCTTCTCTCAGGTAGTTAATTCTACCTCAGACCATTTTTTAAATGTGTGCCGAGGTAGTTGTATTGCTCTGGCTTTCACCTATAGCAGAGCCCCAGATGAGTGAGATATTGTTTCCCCTTATTCCTGAAAGACTTCACTCCCAAATCTCTTCCTGAGCAGGAAAGGGCCCCCAAGAGCCAGCTCTGAGGCATGTGATGGAAAAGGGACTTTCCCAGCCTCTGTGAAACTACTTGGCTGGGCAGCCAAGGCAGAGATGGACGGATGTGTGGGAGTGCTGGTCGAGCTGAGGGGTTAGGCATGCCTGGTTTCTTGTCCAGGATCTGAGGAACCTCTCTGTATTTTGGATTTAAATAACTGCTGAATAAGATGCACATCAACATCCACGGGTAGAGACTGTGATCTTCTCACAGAGCACCTTAATCACAACACAGGAACCGACTTCAACTCCTTTCTTTTCCTCTGCTGCAGGCTAAACCCCATGTCTCCACCATTCTTTCTGCAGGTGGCATGGCCTTCACATGTAAGCAGCCTATACGTGTTGCCTGAAAGAATACCTTTTCTTTAATCTCCCTAAATTTACCAATTTCTTCTTTCCTGTACCATCATTTTAATCCTAAAATCATACGATTTTATCCCTCTGACGCATATTCAGTCCAGAGGAAGAGAAAGATGTTCAGCAGGAAAACCTGCTACTGAATTTTTGTCTCAGTGACCGTTACCATTCAGTCACCTATTCAGAAACCCCCTTCCCTTTTCCAAAGTGTTAGGCTATGTGCTTGAGAAGGACAGCTATCAGAAGGGAAGCATTTCAGAGAAGAGATGGAAGACAGAAGTAAAACCATGATACTGTCTGCAATCTCTAGGGTATATTAATGAAGTTTCTATCCTGATTTTATTTTGACTCTGCTGCCTGATGGGTTTCCACTTCTGAACGAGGTACCCAGGCTCTGTCTATATGCAGTACACATGGAGAGCACTTGAAAATGAGCCAAAACACCTAAGTTGTCACCCCACCTAAAGAAATGGTGAAAAAAAGGATGTCACTTCAGCCAAGGTCTCCTGACACTGCTGCCCACTTGCAATTCTCAGCAGCAATCTGTGTCCTGCATCTGAAGGAAATGTCCTACCCCTAGAAAAACAGGCCCAAAAGAGGCTCGCAACAAGGTGCAAAGATGCACAGCCTCATTACACACACATCAGCTGGGCCTGGGTTTCTCTGCTTGTTTAAGTGAGTTCCAGTAACACCAATGGGGCCTGCGGCTGGGGAAGGTGCTGATACGGGCTAAACTGGCAGAGCCAGTGCTGGGGGGACACAGGGCTGTACATGATGCTGTGTTAAAGGGGATCTGGCTTGTGTAAGGACTGCAGAAATTGCTGCTGAACCTGCAGGCTGAGCCTGATTTGAATAAACAGCATATATGACATTGGTTGAGAAAAACTGGAATGTGTAAGTCATGTTTCTTTGTGAGTCCTATAGACACCAAGAGGCCAGTCAGACCCAAGGAGGTGATAACACCATGGTCTAACATAGACACAGAGGAGGAGCGGTACCTCCTGAGGCTGCTCCAGAGGCACGCAACCCAACAGGCGTTGGAAGAAAGCAAGCCAGAACACACCGAGGGAAATACACTATCTGTATTTCCCAAAGTTCTTTCTATATGCTACCAATAACTCCCGGGCTTCCCATCTGAATCTTCAGAGCTGGTCTACTCTGGAATGAAACTTCTGCCAATAGGCAAGTTTCCAGCCCCACAGAAAAGGCTTAGAAAGACCAGGGGCAAAATGCAAAGGTATTTGACAGTTTCCAGTGATGAAACGGAACCTGATTTTTTTTCTCTAAACACTAGAAAATTCTGTTAATGATACAGCTAACCCACAGACACGGTGCTTTCAGCATCACTGTGAGTCTTTCAAGTCTGGATGTTGTACTAAAAGATCTCCTCCAGCAGGAGAGGAGACCGGTGGCTTCAGAAAGCTATTTCAGAGAGAGGTTCTGTGGCCCAGACGTACCCATCCCTTCTCACATTCAGCTATTCGTCTTTGTACTCAGAGGAAGAGGAAATGATCATGGCATCCAAAACAGATTTGTGCAGGTATGTTGGTAAACAACAAAGATAATTGTTGCCTTGGAGAGAGGATTTGTGCACGTTTATTTTCATTATTATATATGATCTTTAAAGCTGCTGAAATTAAGCTGAATGCCATTATTTCTACCTGTGCTTCTCTGCCTGGCCATCTTCTGGGTCTGCTATTAACATTCAGTTGAACTGACTGGTATTTAATTTGCATTTTTTTTGAACCCTAGCTTATATAAAAGATACTGCGTAAAGGAAGGAACTGGAACTTGCAAGTTAGGCTCTGTGATTTCACTACTAGCTCAGAACACAGCAAACCAACCCAGGAACTGGACTGTCTTTTTAAAAACAATTTATTGTTTAAACCTGAGGAGCCCACCCCGGAGATGTCTGTCTCAGATCCTTATTTCATCAAAGTCAACAACAAAATTCCTGTTAACTGATGCAGTTAAAGCTGTACCCGGTGGACTTCTGTCCATTGACTTTTAAGGCTTTGTCACTTGGGAATGGAAAAAAGTATGTAAAGTCATTTTTTTTAATATAGTGACTATTAAGATGAGCAACACAAAAGGACACTTTCTTGAATGTTTTCCCTCTATTAAAACTTGCATTTTTGTTAAAACTTACCTTTAAAGTTGAGCAGAGAAAGGAGAACAGAGCTCAGTGCTAGTCAGGGTGAGTAGAGAGGGGCCAGATTCAGTGGTGGCGCAACATCAGTTTGCTGGCTCCTCTCCAGAGTTGAAACAGCAGCTCTTAAACATGCTTTTGGTTTAGGGCAGCCCACTGCAGAGCGCTTCCATAAAAGTTTTATTACCTGCTATTAAATCAATGCTGACAACAGCCGTTGAGTGTTACATACTATCTACACTAAAACTCTGGATTTCTACAGAATTTAACAAAGGTAAACAAAGCGTTACGCTGAGAGGGGCAGATGATTTCCAAGCTGGCTGAGGACGAGGCCACTGAAAGAAGCAGTCAGCCAAGCGTGACGGATGGGAAGAAGATCTGCAGCCTCCGCTCTGAGTCACTGAGGGCCCTGCAGAGCCCCAGGAAACCAGTGGAAGATAACAGGCTCGCCTTGTGCACCGGAGGGGCAGGAACCCAAAATGTGACAGGTTTTGTCTCCACTAAAGCCTTCCATTTCCTGCATTAAAAGGTTTGCTCCCTACAATAAATTTCATTTTTAATGGTGCTCTGAATCTTTTTGCTTTCCCTGGCCCAGGAAAGCGAAGACTTACCAGTACAGCTTGTTCCCTGCTAATTAGTTCTGATGGCTGTGCCTTGCCTGCAGTTCTTCTCCTCACCCTTGCAGAAGATAGTGGTTTTGTACTGGAGGATTAATTTATTCCACTGCAGATCACAGCATACTCAAAGGAAAAAAGAAGAGCTCTACATTAGATGCTTGTGCCGAGCGTTACTGGCACACGGTAGCAGACCCACAGGCTGGCAGCAGCCTCTCCTGCCAGCACGCGGACGGCCCTTCCCTGCTTGGCTGCCTCTCCACGGAGCCTCAGCAGTCACACTCCCAGGCGCATGACTTGCAGGATAGAGGTGAACTTCAGGTTGGATTATTTCACTCTTGAAGTGCAAGGCTCTATGGAAAGCATGGCTGCAACCAGACACTCAGCCATCACAGCGCTTCTCTGAAAAGCTTTTTGCTTAACTGTGCTACATGCACTGCTTTTTTCCAGCAAGAACAGAGCATTATTTAGTGATGGTATTTTATGATCTCTCTGAGATTTTTTCTGTTCTGCTTTCCCTGATATTCAGAATTATGTTTATACATACACTGTATTTGAGAGACAGAAGTCAGACATATGCATACATAGGCACAGTGAGGACACCAGTGTATGGACAGGCTATAGAGTGAAATGAATCTGTTCAACTGAGTCTCAACAGCCTCTCTTCCATCCTCTGGGTCTGATGGCACTTTTCCCTTACAGTAGATATGAGATGCATCACTGCCCCACTAAGCCTTGTCACTAGACTACATGTATTTGTATTTTTACCTTTTTCTTGGAAGACAATCCCACATTAATAATTTTATAAGAATCATACATGTAAATGAGACCCATGAAATCATGGGAGTAAAAAGAAGAGAAAGAAGACAAACAGGAGAAACTTTTACAGTCTGCTCAGGTTGCATTACCTTCTGCTCAGTTATGCATCTCACACACAGAGACAGCTAAATCCTAAGATCTACAAACCACTGACGGTGCAGTTGTTTCACAAGCACTGACCTCTGCTAATTGCAGCAACCAATTTCACTTCTCAGCAGTGTCTCCCTGGCCTATGAGGCAAGAGCGATTGTGCACAACACATATGCAGTACCAAACCGGATTTCAGCTCAAGTTTTAACTTCCAGGGTTTTGGGGATCAAAAATCTCAGAAATGCAGTCATAGTATGGACATTTAGTGTTTAACATGTTTCAGACTGATATATAGCCAGACTACGACATCAGTGGCTGCTTGGCTGAAATTGCCACAAGGCTTTGCTCACAAGGCAAATGCCAAATCACTATTTTCATCACTGAAAATTGCATGACTGATTTCTACTGAATATCCAAGGAAGTTTTGTCCCTTTGTCATCTTATTTAGATAACTAAAACTGATTTCACAAACTCTTCTCTTAGCAAACACTGAACTGAACCTGCTGGAGACAAACTTAGGACTTGCTTGATAGCCCTGGGCGGTAAAGTCTTCCTTTTATCCACTAAAGCAGTAGTAATGCAAGCATCTCCACACTGCCTCTGGATGCTGGTAGACTTTAAACCTCTTATACTATTTCCAGAAAACCTCTCAGGCACAGTCTTGCACTAAAACCTTGACTTCAGACCTCCTGAATACAACATAAATCAATAGGACTGTTTGGGGCTATTGCGACCTTTTTAGGAACTGAATACATTCATGAATTGTTAAGGATGAGACATGAAACATGAGATTTCCAGATGCTATACAGTAGCCATATAAAATATTTTCCACATACTTCCTTAGTGCCTAGAGTATCTGTCTCGGTTTTGGCTGCCTCCGGCAACACAAGCGCCACGCGGCCGCCCCTCCCCCCGCCGGCGTGCGGAGGAGAATGAAAAGAAAGAGGCAGAAACCGGTGGGGCGGGATAAGGGCAGTTTAACAGAACAGCAAA
>Ga0065711_1036984_pt1 | contig 20343 bp, 11 predicted proteins | sample Hoacrofraction12_FD_59098 | JGI IMG/M metagenome (GOLD analysis project Ga0065711, IMG submission 59098) | Hoatzin crop microbial communities from Cojedes, Venezuela - Epithelial fraction 12 v2 (version 2) | ecosystem: Host-associated > Birds > Digestive system > Esophagus > Crop | place... | reverse complement strand
GGGGGGGGGGGGGAAACACAAACCTCAGAATGTTTCTACAAATGACAAAATGGCATTCTGCAAAATTTTCACAACTTTTCTCTCTTTTCTTTCCCCTTTGTTGACTGAAATTCTAGAGAAAATTATGCCATTTTGCAAATGCGTCAATATTAATGAAAGCGAATTCTCTATTCCAACATTGTTTTCCCAACAAGCTTTATTAACCAGCTCTCACTTATCTTTCAGAGCTAAATTTTGTCCCCTTCCTTGAAAACTGAAACTATTAATACTTGGCCCAGCAGTATACAGCTGCACACTCTGCCTCAAAAGAGAACAGCCTTCCTGCAACTGAATGCAAACTACACACGTGGGAGCCAGTGCATCTCTGGCAAGCCCTCCTCTTGGGGCGAGGCTGGGGAAGTGGCACAAACACGGCAGGTCCTTCTAATCTCCTTGGAGCTTGCTGTGGCCCTATGTGCAGGGTAAGCCTGCCCTGTTTTTAATCGTGGAATCACAGAACCATAGAACAGCCCAGGTTAGAAGGGACCTTGGAATATCACCTGGCCCAAACTTTCATGAGAAAGGGAGTCTAGGTGAAATGATTCAGCACCCTGTCTAATCACACCTTGAAAACCTCCAGCGATGGGGACTCTGCCACGTCCCTGGGGAGGTTGTTCCAGTGACCGATTGTTCTTACTGTAAAAAATTTCTTTCTTGTATCAAGATGCAACCTCTCCCAATGCAACTTTTACCCATTGCCCCTTGTCTTCTCTGTGTGGCCTCTTGTAAATAGAGAGCCTCTGTTCTCTTTGTCGCTGCCCTTTAAGTACCGGAATACTGTGATGAAGTTCCCCCCAAGCCTTGTCATCTCTGGAGAGAAAAGACCTAGCTCCCTCAATCTTCCCTCACAGGGCAGGTTTTCCAGCCCTTTGGTCATCTTTGTAGCCCTCCTTTGGACCCTCTCCAGCCTGCGGCATCTTTCTTGAATTGTGGGGGCTGGAACGGGACACAGCACTCCAGGTGTGGCCTGACCCTCACTGAGCAGAGTGGGATGATCACGTCTCCAGTCTGCTAGTAACATCCCAGCAGATGCATCCCAAGATACTGTTTGCCTTTGTGGCTGCAGCAGTGCACTGTTGACCCATGTTCAGCTTCTTGTTCACCAGGACCCCCAGGTCCCTTTCAGCACAGCTTCCCCCCAGCCACACAGATCGAAGCCAGTACTGGGGTCTTCGGTTATTTTGAATTTGCCACTTTTGCCTCTTGCAGTTACTGAAACAGCTGGGAATGGCTGACATAAGAGAAAGGCCTGTACATCCCAAAATCTGGCTCTTCTGAAATGTGCTTTGTGCTACTGCCTCCAGCAGAAGATCAGCAGTGGCCTGAGCGATTTTCTCTAGTTTCATGTGCCTCTTGACCGTGGTCTTCTTTCTCGCCAGCACTAACATTGAAATGGATGGCCTGATACATCTGGAAGACTGGTTCAGCCCTTGTCCTTGCCTATCCAACAGTGGACAGATACACATCAACTCTGGGCCTTCCAAGGATTCCTTATAAACTGCAGGAAGGCAATCCCTGTGTCTCAGAGGTGCCCATGTGTGCTCCAGGCTGGCAGACTTGTCAGCATAGAGCAGGCACAGTGTACTGCTCTGACATAAAAACGGAGATGTAGCTCTTTGCCATTCTATTGCCAGCTAGTCCAGAACTGAACAGAGGAGGAACATAGTAATGGCAAGCACTGATAATCCAAACTACTTTCTTTCCTTCTTCTTCCTGCTCTGTGTAGAATGGGTATCATTTTTCAGTATGCAATTTTCTTCGTAAAGTGAAATAGTCTCTGTAACAGTGAAATTGTCCCTTTTTAAGTATTCTTCATGAACCTCTAAGAACAGACGAAAAAAAAGATGCTTAAAACCCATACTGTATTTGTAAAAATGATGTTCAAATAAAAAAGTCCTCGAAACAAAGAATGTCAAAAGTGTTTACTTGTGGCTCCACTAGAAAATGCCACCTGTGACTTAAATACAAATGCTATGCCTGCTTGTCAAGGTGATGGATTTTATACTTGCGTCATAAGATCAGCAAAGTAACCAGAGAAACACAGTCCTCCATGTAAAATGGTATAACCAATGCAATTTAGGTACTCTTACTGCAAATGATCAAGTCAGTGCAAGTCCAGCTTCATTCTAGGCAAGAAGGCAGGTTTGCAGCTCTGTTGCTACGTTGGTTCAAAAATACATAACATAGACGTGCTGCTTGGATTCAGGATATTTTGTTGCAATTTTCTGCACTGCGGCAGTCTCTGCTAATCTACGTCAACTCACTTGGTTTGTGTGCTACAGAGCCGTATAGATGTGAGATAAATACCAAAGGTGAATATTGTATAGTACTGAAGTGGACTAAGAGTAGTCCTCTTTTTTTCAGAGCAGCAATTAATGTGTAAAGTAATATTTTGTAAATAGTTATATGTAAATATTGTAAGCTACAGTATTGACTGAATTTTGCTTATAAACAGGCATTGCTGACACAGTATCAACTGAGAATGCTAAGCCTGATCAAACAATAAGCTTAACTCTTCCTCTTGCCTGATAAGGGGACCGTAGCCAACATCAGGGTGGAAGGCTTGGATGTTACCTGCTCTGTTATTTCCCGTCTGCCTCAGCAGCAAAACTGCAGTTTAAGTTAAACCTGCTTGGCAAGAAGTTCTGAGCATGTTCATCTTCAGGCCCCTGCAGGGTGCTTGGCACCAGCTTTTGCAGTACCCAGTCTCCAAACTGCACCACGGACTGGTTATATTTGAGGACAAGTCAATAAAGCTATTAATATGCAGATGAAGAATGTAGTTGTCATCCACAGAGGGCAATTTTGTATTGCCCTGTATACCAGAGCATCACAGCAAAGGGATGAAATGGGCAGGAGTGCTGGTTTATGAAAAGTGTTGAACTTTGAAATTCTAGTCACGCTAAAGATGCCTTTGAAATAAGATGAGGGAGGAAAAAAAATCTTGAAGTCCAGTCCAGAGCAGACACTTGATTAAGCACAACTCCTAATGAAGATATGAAACTCGTTTCACATATCTAATGCAAGTCAAAGGTATAAAGCAGTTCAAAATGCAATTAGACACATTCACAGAGAAAAGTCAAGCAAGGACAGAAAATCAAAACAAGTATACACTTAATATCTCAGTAATTCCTCAAACCACAGGCACCTTGGCTGGAAGTGCATGAGGAGAAAGTATCAATATAGGCATGCCCTGTTCTTGTATTCTTTCCTAAGCATCTGCTAGCAGCTGCTGCTGGAGGCAGGCAAGCAGGTTTGACGTGCTGCTGTTCTGAGACCACCCAGCAGTTTTTCTGCTCTTGCATCCCCAGCTCTGCTCACTACAACTCTTGGGTCCTGCAGTCCCAGGGACTTCAGTCCAAGTGTCCTACATCGCAGACAGACACCAAACTTGGGGCTGTATGCATTTTCGCGCAAGTATTCTAAGCAGAACATCTTTCATAAGAAAACACAGAAAGCAATAGCATCTGTAAGGTCCTGTGCAGCTCCTCCCATGTCTGTACAAGCAAATAGCAGAGTGCTCCTAGAAAATCAGAGCAGAGCACCAAACTTTTATCTCAGCACAGTGCCATTAGTCTGAACTATCAGTGCTTCTGCAATAAATTCCTCTCACCAAAACCTTGTCTTAGAGTAAGGAAGAGCCTAAATTTTGACAGATGTCATTTTCCATTGGTGAGTCCTTAGACACTCTGATTGCAAACACACCTGATTGACAGTTCCTTCCAAACACATAGTGAACAGCTACCACATTCATCAAGGTGAAATTTCTACAACAGCAGTTTTCTCACAAGATACCCATTTCTAATGTAGCATAAATACTGCTAAAACTGAAGGCCTGAGGCTACAAAAATTGTACTAATCTTGGTGAAAATTCATTTTATGGGCTTATGTCTATTAACACCAACAAAACCGTTGCATCCGAAAATGGGAAAAATGCTAAATACAAACTCTGCAAAATAACAGCAATATTGTATGTATTATTTGTGTATGGAAAAGAAGCCAGCTGATTATTGATATTTTTCCTGAAAAAGAGACTATTTAGGGACTAATTTCTGGCAATATTAAACGTAGTTTAAGTAAATTTGACCCCCACAGATCAATTGCTGTTATCAGGAACTGAATACCACATACGACATAAAAACATTCCCACAGGAAATCTATTCTTCTCTACCCAAATGTCATTATCTAAGAGTGGATAAAGATTATTTGTGTGGAGAACTTGAAGAAGATATTTTTCAGCTATTACAATACCGCTGGGATTAGCACTTTCAGAAGAGATGATTTCTGATTCCTTTTATTTTTCTTTTAAATGGAAAAATAAGATAAACTCTCCGGATTTTATTTTGTTTTTCTTTTTCTGCAGGTAAGCACCAGCAAAATTTTCTACTTTTCACAATTTTGTTTTAATGCAAAGGTATCAAAGACAATCTTTCTTTTAGGAGTGGGAGAAGCAAAATACAGTTTTGTTTCTTTTTTTTTTCAGACTGTCACTGGGAGCTTACGCTGCAGAATATACATGTGGTTAGATACTGTGTAAAATGTGGCTAAGATACTGTTCATAGCTTTATAGTGCAAAAATAGTAAAAATTAGCAGAATAGCAAAAAAATTGCAAAAAAGTAAGAAAAAACCTGCTTTTAGCAGTAGTAGAAACAGAAAACATAGAAATCCAACATGTTAAGGACCTCAGTAAATTATCTCATCTAATTATTTGGTGAAAGGCTTCAAGTATATCTAGGCCACTGGCAAAGACTTTTGTCAGATTATTCCTAAGCCTTAAGTGAAGGAGGTGGCTAGCATTTCTCTGCCCCTCAGTCTTGAGACCCATTGTTATTCCAGTTAGAAAGTCCTCCATGTGTCTAACTTTGCTAATCTTTGCTGAAAATCAAAATGGTGTCTTCTTGACCTTCTTTCAACCATTCAACACCACTCTTGTTTCACTGAACGGCATTTCACTGCTTGCCACGCACACTGCGTGCAAACGCAGCCTTCCTTCTCTTGGAAGTCAGCAAGTCCAGAAACCAGGCTCTGAGGTCACCTTACATCGACATGCTGATGCTGCCCCGGTGCCCCAACATCATGGAGGGCTTGTCAGCCAGCGCAGGCTTCAGCCCTTGCAGAAGCACCCATGGGAACCGGAGAAGCTCCCTGAACTCCACATCCGCTTCTCACTACCACTGTAGCCTCGGCGTGCCTTGTGTCCATTTTAATCAAACAGATTGCTCAGGAAGACTTGCAGATGCCAGAAAAGCTCAAAATTAGCTTGCTCGGGAGGAGCTGGAAGGGTGGGAGCAGCAGGGCTCTGAGGGTCTCCGGCTGTGGCAGGTGTTGTGCTGCTGCTGCGGCACCCACTGCTGAAGCGGCAGCACAGGCACCCCTCGAAAGCGTTCACCCCAGGGGTGTATTGCACCTTTCCTCAGAGAAAACAGTTGGAAAATCCAGTGGGATTTGCACATGTTGGATATCCCAACTCATCTGCCTGGAGCTGTACAGCTGAAGTCCCTTCCCGTCAGGGCGCTGCAGGGGCCAGGGGCTCCCCAGGGGGCCATGAGAGCTCCCCGTGGGGTCTGTCAGGGCAGGGCCTGGCAGCCGGGCCCTGTCCCGCCGCCCCGGCCAGGAGCAGGGCAGCTGGGGAGCACCAGGGCAGCCCAAGCCCCAGGCATCGGGCACCTCCCTGGGGCCGGGGATAGGCCAAGACCAGCGTGATTTCCATGGAGAGAAGACGTGGCCTATTTCGGTGCAGAGTTATCAATGAGTCAATCCAACTCCAAAAAACATGAGGAACGCTTATTAAAAAGCTCCTTCTATGTGTCACAAGATATGGAAAGCCGAAAAATGCCAAATGTAAGATATCTTAATAGCCGTGTTTTGTCTGAGATGGGTCACATTTCAGTACCACGCAAAACGCTGGAGCAGCAGCTACAAGTGGCTCAGCAGCGTATGTCCCAAGCACAGCTGAAGGCATGACACTCGCCTTCGTCTCAAAATTCTCTGTGAGCTACTCAGATGTTGTCTGAGCAGCACACGTCTTTGCATGAAAAGCTGCTGAAACTAATGTCAAATTAGGAGTTCTTCAGGTAGTGAGGAATGAACCCCATCACATTTCTCTCTGTTGCCTGGGTAATTTCTAGGTTGTGTCAGATTTCTTTCAAGGTTTTGCCAGGATCTTTGGGACAAGCCATCACAGAGAGAGAAGTTTTATGCTCCTGAACATCTTCAGACCAAACCCAGGGGCTTATCTGTTTCTTTGGTCAAACAAAGTGAAGTTTTGTCAACTCCTAACTGATTTGGTGCAATATCTGGCTAAACAAAACTGAAGAAGTGAAACTAAACAACTGAATTCTCCGTTCTGATGTGAAATGAAAAATGTCAGAAAACGTGGATCAGAACTGCCAAGAGCAGAGCTGCGGTTCCTTCTGCCCACTGGTGCGTGCATGAATCACAATCCTGCGCTCCCTTCTAAAGCGGGGGCTGAAGAAAGCCGCTTGTGACTATGGGGATATAGCCCCCTGGGTGAAGGCAGAGTCTCTCTCAAAACTTGATCCTTAAATTTCCAAAGCTGCAAATCAAGGTGAGACTGTCAGCTGACAGTTACTATATTTTGCTCTCATCTCTGGCTTTGTTAGTTGAAATGCACTGGGAATTGTCTAAACTCCAAGCTTGTTGTTTACATTTACTTGAAAATAAATATCTTGCCTTTAGAGACTGTTCTATGTCTGCAAAGAAGTCTATTTTTTTTCCTGATGTCACAAAAGTGATTTACCAGAAGAAGATTTTTTTTTTTTCCCGGATTGGTGGTGCTTACTCATTTTCAGCAAATGTGGGAAAGAACTGTCATGTGTCCTTTGCTTTGTAAAGAACCATTAAGCTCTGGACCTATTAGCTTGCGTTTGAAGGTTTCATTTGTCGCTCTTTGTAGTTATATAATGAAATATTTATTGAAAAAGAAGGAGTAACCATCAACTCCCTTCCATCAGTAAACAAATGTCTCCTTCACCTTGTGAAAATGGGGGATGGACTGTTCTTCAATTAAAGAACAGTGGGTACACGGGTTTGCTGAACACATTTTATCTGGAAAGTGGAACATCTGTTCTGCCTCTCAGATTTCCTCAAGGAATTCCTCTTTTAAGCTATCACGGTTTTACATTCTGCCAAGGATTTTATTTATCACTCTGACACGTTCAAAATTGCTAACCTGAGGTCCATCCAAACTGTACCAAAGTAACTACAGTAACCGAAGGATTTTATACTTGGTCTTCTATCTTGAAGTTTGTCAGCATCTGTGTTCCCACAAGTATGTGCACAACTTACATAAGTAATTTTCTTATGCCTTTTCTCGTCAGATGCATACAGAATTCGTTTGTTATAGTGTCTGCTTTCTTTTTAGGTATTTCCATTTTATGATTCTTTACATCTTTTTTTTATGTGTAGCTTCCATTCCAATATTAACTGACACTACTGTGATGTTTTATAGGCTTTTATTGTGCAACTAGGATAAAACAGTAAAAAAAAAAAAGGAATGCTAACTTCTGATAGTTCAGATGCTTAAAAGAGTCACAAGGGCTCTCAGCACATGCCCATGTCAAATTATTTCTCTAATAATGTGTTATGTTTTAACTTTTGTCACATATTTTTTCTTCTGTATGCCATTGAACATAGTGGTTTTCAACTACTTGCTAAGAGACAGATTATCAAAAATCTTATTTAGTTACTTACTAAAAGACAGATTATAAAAAGGACTCAGCACCCACCTGCAAAACGATGATGCTACTCAAGACCTTAAAAACTCACCTTTGCAGTAAATTAGTCAGATTTCCAAATAAACCTGGCAAAAGTGCGTGAAAATTTGGGTATCTCTTTTGATGTCCGAGCGGGAGATGGGTACTTCTGAGAATCTATTCATATGCACCTTTTCTTCAACATCAGGCTCCTAAAATACAGTGTATAGTCCTGAATGAAAGATGACTTACAATATTAAGTTAAACACAGTCAGAATAAGTCCTAGATTCCACAAAAGAAATCCGTTCCCATACATGGGAATTAGCTGAAGCTCTGGCAATCTAAGCCTGTATTATATCTGACTGATTTCCGACACAGAAATAAATAACGTCAGCCTTTCATTAGACATGGCAAATGGGTCTGTTGTGTAAACTCCAACTCTGGCAACACACCTGAGCCTGACCTTTAAAACACCTACCCTTTCAGTTGTGGCTCCTTCTCAGTGTTACCATCAATCTCACTATTTGCCTTTAAAACTTTCATCATCTGTCTTCATTGCAAATGTTTTTGGTTGGGGAGGAATGGGAACTGAAAGTTGAAGTGGTGAGGGATTGAAGAAGTATCTCAACCGGAGATAGTCCCGATCCCTTTAGGAAAGAATAGCCCAATAGCACCGAGCTACATTCCTTTCTTTGCTACGAAGAAAACTACTTCACTTGCTGCATCTGATGTCTAAGGACTTTGCTGTATTCTTTTTAGTTCACACACCTTGGCTACACTTTCAAGGCATAAAATATCAGTAGAAGATACAGCATATTAATTTTTTTTTCTTTTTAATATTTTAGAACCTCAAAGCAGATGCCAGGTGGTCTGAATGTGAGAAATGGGACCTCTTCATTTGTAAATCATGTGGAAGAAAACATTGATATGCTCAATTCTCGTGTTAAACAGAGAATTTTGCAATTCTGCTTGCTTAGCTGTTATCTCTTCTGCTGTCTCAGTATCTTCTGTCAGTAATGAAATTAAGTGCAAATGGAAATGATATGTCTGATCTTTGAAGCACAATGTATAGAGAAAAATCTTCTTTTAAGTGAGAAAGTACTGCACTGTCAATCCTTCCTCCTCTTCCGTCATGTTTAAGCACAGTTGATTTCAAACTGCCTCAGACTGTAGTCTCTAAACAATCATTTTCTCAGAAGAACTGGTATAATGACATTCACTATTTTGGTGGTGTTGGTTAAATAGGATTTCTGCGGGCATTCTTATTCATCAGAAATTTGTAAATTGAGAGACAGCACCAGATATTTGCAGCTTCATAAAAGCGATTTCATTTCCTGACCTCTCTCACTGCTGAGTATGATGTTTTATTTTGCTTATCACCTACCATGTGTGCTCTGGGTACAGCTACCCACGAGAAAGGCCATTCAGCTCCCCAAACTAGTTTCATATGTCAATTAACCACACTTTTTGTCTTGGCCAAAACACCATACACTGCAGATCTGCAATGAACCATGAGGAGCTGGATAAAAGCAATTTGGAACAGAATAGTGGCTGCATGGAATTCTTCCACCTGTACTTACACAGGCACCTCTAGAATCTCCAAAAATAAATGATCTATTTGCAGAATAATGTCAAGCTTTTATGACAGCAGAAACATGAGTATTGAGAAAGAATTGTTGATGCTGTCATTCACGCATATGCAAATGTGTTTGCTTCCTAATTTTACCCATACACAGCTGCATGTTCTCCCTAATTAATGAAATCCCCTCAGGTTACTCACCCAGACACATCTAATCTATCTCTGTCCAAAATGACTAAACTCTGTCCTGCTTTAAAGATGTAAAAGGCAAAAAATTACTTGGTCTTTCCCACTAGAAAATCACTGCTTACTGAATGGCATTCTCTCCACGTGGCATTCAGGGTGATTTCATCACCTCAGAGCTGAAGCTTTCAGTAGAAGTGAAGTAAAACACCTACTGCTGAAAAGTTTCTCAGTTCAGATTCCAGTCCAACAGAAGAAATGTTCGCTTTGGGATTAAGCTTATAATAATGCCATGAATGCAATAAAATGTGTAATTATGTGGTTCTTCAATCTTTAAGGCACTTTACAAATATTAACAAATCTTTCCTGAAAACAGTTTCCAACTAAAGTTATGTGATTAAGATGAAGGTTCAACATATTGTTACAGAAAGGTATTTTCTTCCAGACCTTATAATAAAAAAGTGTGTGCAATTAGCATATAAAGTAAACTATAGATAAGTACATGTTATCTTTAATACAAGCTGATCTCCACTGCAATTATAAAAATAAGAATATACACAATTTTCATATGAATTTGACTGTTCTTTTCTTACATAGCTTGATATTGTTTCCTCCTTAAGGCCTCCATGAGGATTTACCAGCTTGTAGGTAAAAAAATCACTTCGTGCTCCTCTGTCTGCTATGAAATAGTACTCGATAGGCTGAGGAATTGGAAATGATAGAGCTGAATATGAATTCCCTGCAGGAGTGCAAGCAGCAGGAATGCTTGTTTATTAAAGTTGAAGGGAAAAAAACGTCCATTCAATTTGACCTCCGTTTCAAGTGTGAACACCACAAGCGAAGTAGTTAATGCCACAGTAATATTGCAGACTAGCTGGCAGGCACAAATTTGGCCAGAGACATTGAACTTGTATCTAACAGAAAACATTCCCTGTGATCTCTAGCTGGAATCTGCCAGTGAGAACAAGCCTTATTAAACCCCCAAACCATAAAAAATAGAAGAGAAAAAACCAGCCGTGTACTGCAAAGTAGTGTGCTAAAAGAGACAGAACAGCAGATGTGGAGCTGGGGAGTTCATCTCCCACTTTGAGACCAATTTCTCCGCATAATCACAGGGAAAGCAATCCCTCTTGTGCCTACTGTTTCTCATTCATGCCTGTCCTCTCCGCTCAGATGGTGAAGCCTTTGGATGAAAGCTGTTTCAGACAGGTGCACACAGTGCCTGGCATAACACACTGCCTGTACTAGCTGGTACATACTGATTTGATCATAATACGAGTAAAAATGTGAGGGGAACATTAAGAAACTCTCTGTCAGTGTAATCGGCTAATATTGGAAGAACATTTGCTGTTCTTCATTTGTTTTAGAGTAATTCAAGATAGAAATGTGAATGAAACAAGCCCATCACCTATTTAGAATGCTTAAAGGCTTTTGTTGATTTTGGAAGTTCACTCTTCAAGCATCTGTTGATAAAATCTTGTATGCAAGATAAAGCTAGAACTTTTTCTTACAAATAGATTAGAAGAGAATGAGTTCTGGTGAATGGTACTTTGGGATTGTGCTTTTTTTTTTTTTTTTTGCATTGGGAATAACTACAAAAATTGCCCTTTTGGGAGAAACAGGCGTGATACTGCAGTGCTTTTTGAATTTCTGAACTACTTTCCTACTCCTTTTGTAAAAGGTGACTTGAAAACCATAACCTTCGCAGCTGGCATGCTGGTAGCCTTGTTTTGTTACCCCTCCTGACTGGCAGTTCTGAACTGTTGTTACTGTATGCCATGCTGTATACTGGCTACCACATTCTGCTTTTGTAATTATGTTTGTATTTCTAAACAATAACTACAGCGTAAAGAATTTTGGACCTCAAGCAGTCACCCACATTTAGGACAGTGTAATCAACCCCCCGGGAAGACAATACAGGAAAGCTTGATTGCTAGTGCCAATATGGTTTCTTTTCCAGGTCACTGCACAGGGTGAGGCTTGGAAGGAGGATATTTTCTATTTTGTTTCTTTTTCTAGTTATTAAAGAGGCCAGCTTAGTCATGTACTTATTTTAGGCTTTTCCACATGATCCAGAGTTAATGTTCCTCAGATGCAGAACATTCTATATGGACCCTTTATATTCTGCAAAGTTTAGTATGTTATCGTCCTTGTGTAGTTCTTCAGTACTGCATGGAGATGAAGTGATTTTGCTTGTTCTTTGGACACATTGTTTTCATGCTAAAAGAACCACAAACAAACCACCAGCGCTGAATTTTGTATTATGCATTTTTCATTTTTTATAGCTATGTCTTAAGAAAGGATATTCTCCAGTGATTGTCTCCAAGTTCACGATAGGAGGTCAAAACATTAAAGCCCTTTCGGGATCCATTACTGTGTAACATTGTGAAGGAGCTGTTACTGACAGATGTCAGGGTTGGCTATCAACCTGAGCTCCAAAGTCTTTACGGGCTGAATTGGTTCTGAACATCTGACCTTTCATTCTTACTACCTGTCCAGCCAGGCTGGATACTCTCTGCTTGCCAAAGTACTGATGCGGGCTGTGGATTGCCCTCTTGTTAGAGATCAAGAATTCTTGGCAAAGCAGCAGCTGACCCATGGTTTTATCATTTGCATGATTATTTCTGGAAGCAGGATATTTTGGTACAGGATGATTAATTTTTAGCTATTAACGTCTTTGGTGCTTCCTGTTGAATGAACAAATAAAAACCTTTTTAAACAGAAAATAAGCTGGTGGTTGGTACTATTTCAAAACAGTGGGGTCTTCCCAGTTTAATACTAGTTTCTCTCAGTACAAAAACAGACTATAGCACACGATTCTTTCTCAGCAGTACCAGCACTAAGTTCTTCTAGTTTTTTCTTTCTTAACTGCATGCTGCAGTGGCCAGAGCTGTAAGTAATCTCCAAAATATGGAAGACTGGTAATTTATAAACTAATTGGCTGTTTTGACTTGCAAATTCCTGTGCTGAAATTGCTCTATAGGAAGCATTTATACAAGCTTTACGGTAATGAGATGATCAGAATGGGAGCCTAGGGAGAAGTTTCAGGAAACAGAACTCTGAGTGCCCACCCTTTTTTAAGAAAAATGAGTTCTCTAATTGCTGGGAGATGAAAGGGGTGAAAGTGGCAGCCCATCCATATGTTCTCCCAGAGACAGCAATGGTAGCACTGCACTTGAAGTATGTGCGATGGGCACATTGCTCTCTATGTGGCAACTTGCCTTTTAATATCATCAAAAGCAGAGGAAAATCTCAGTTAGAAAAATCATCTTTGTGCCTCCTATCATGCAGTGCCAGGATGCTGATACAAATGGGTGAAGGGTAAAGGAGAAGGGGAAGAAAATACAGCAGAGAGTATTGACCACTTGGTGACGTGACCTGGGCCATGGGCACTGCATGCTAATGGGGCTCGTACTCCTCTCAGTATCTCGGATAAATTTTCCCTACAGCAATTTTATACTATTACTGAGGCAAAGATCCATGTATTTGAATATCCATTTTGTGAAGAATATGTTTACAAATTGTTTTAAAAATTGGTATGGGAATTAACCTCAGGATACATTTTCTTACTCGTGCAATTACAGAAAACTTTTCTCTGAAGCCTGAGAGTAGAGAATTAAAAAAAAAAAGATTAAAATTAAGAAGTGTCTTTCAGAGTTTGAAGACTCAAGTACTTTTAAAGGCAACTGCTGTCTATGTTTGCTTTTGTGTTGACAGAATCCTTTTAAAAGGTTTTGTGGTGCGAAAAGCTCCTTTTAGTGGGTTTTTATAATGCACCGGGAGAGAACAAGAAAATGTTTTTCTCACCATAGCCAGCCACGGAGCTCTCTCAGAACATCGTGTACCCAAACTGGGAGGTGATTTTCCGTGCGGCTCGAGGGCAGAGCCAGCGGGATCGGCACCCGCCCGCCTTGGAGACCGCTTAGCTTCTCCCAAGCGCTCCTTGGGATGACTCAGGCCCCTTACTGTGCCTGAAGGGGACACTCGAGGAGAGGGCTCACACCTGCCCAGATGCGATAGATTGGCATCCCCGTGGCTTGCCATGAGGCGAAGAGCTTTTTTCCGAAGAGGGTGCCTGTGGAGCAGAAAGTGGGGTGGCATCCCCCTGTGCCAGCTGGAATCTAGCAGCCACGAAGTGGCACGACGGGTTTGCGCTTCCACTGCGAAAGGTAGCACTGGCCACACACTCCCACTGCGTGATCATCCCCCCCAAGCCTGCAGGGCTGTTTATGGGGACTCTGAGGGTTGTCGTGCGCAAAAGCTGGGGCTGCTATGTCCTTGGGGCTGCTATTTCTCAGTGTGGTTAAATAAAGACCAGCCCAGGCGTGTGTCTGCTCCTGCGCAAACCCTCCTTTTCTGTTGTCACTCAGATGCCCTACGGGACGGCCACCGCTTTCTCTCTTATAGGGTTAGTAACATCTGAAAATGCCTTGCAAACACAGTGAAACATCAAGCCCTTGGCTAAGTCATCCAGAGCCCCGGCCTCTGCTGGGGCGAGCGTACCCAGTGCCCACAGCGCTCACGCAGCTGCAATGGGTCTTACACAACAGGGACACAAGAGCCCAGATGAGCAGCAGGTACTCCCCATTCGGTTCTTCTAACATCGCTGCCGCCAACCTGATCTGTAACAGATCTAACGGCCAGCAAAATGAGAAGATCGCTGATGCAGGATGCTGTGACAGTCTTCCGCACCAGCACCTCGGTGACGCTATGGCGAGAGTAAAATTGGGTTTTCCTCTCACAGATAAACTCCTCCCTGGTATATTCATGATACCTCTGTTGTATGTGGTGCACCCATGACAAGTAGCAGGTTCTGGCTGGCTGGGGGTGGACAGGACAGGATGGGATGGGACAGGGTGCATGGATGCATCTTGTGCTGCTGTAGCTTTTGCCAAAGCAAAACCAAGAGATGAGGATGTGATAGAAAGAGAGGGAATCTGGGGCTGGGTTATTAAAGAGTACATCACATGGCTTCTTGGAAATACATTTATATGGACTTTACTGTTCTCTGAGCAATACTGCTTCGTTCACAGCCAGGGTTTTCCTTATAGCTCACTTTCAGATATTTTGTACAAATAACGTTTAGGAACTTCCATTGGAGGTACAGCTTCTGCTGGTCCCCTTGGGAGAGCAGTGCAAAGCTCTTACCCCTAGAAAGTTTTCCTTTTATCCCTGCCTTAACATTCCACTTGGAAGAAAATCTGAAGGTGTAAGATAATGTGAAATAAATAGTTCTGCACCTGGTACTCTGGAGGTGCCATTAACAGTCCAGTCCTGAGGAAGGTACACATTCAACACTCCCATTCATTGTATTTACATATTTAAAACTTGCTGTATTTCTAAACAGGACTCCAGGCCATGTAAGGATATTAGCAATGTGGAATAGTTCACCGGGAGTTGCAGGTATGCAGTGCTCAGCAAAAGTGAGGCAGTAGCTGTGAGTTAAAGCAACGGTAAGTGCTTTGCTCACAGATCTCCATGGAATTAAAGAGCCGTACCTGACTTCACTTCACTTAGCTCCTTCCACAAAAATATCTGAAAAGAGAAAACCCACAACCCCCTCACTTTTTCTCCATTTCGTACTAGTTCAAAAAATTTGAGTTTAATATCTCTGTGACCTTTCAGTTTTATATCACCTAACTGGAGCAGAGAAGCTATTTTCTTCTTCAAGATGAGCTTCCCTTTCGTTGCAGGCTCATTTAGGCTTAGGACTTATGTAGCACAGCACAGAATACCACAAGGATTTGACGCTTTGCGGCACTGTTCGCAGTTAACTGTTCCTACATTTTATAACTGTGAATCATGCATCCTGGGGTGATTTGTCTCTCATCCCGTGGTATCTATAGGAATGCAGAGGGATGATCCTGAGAATGTATCTGCTACAGGTTTAACTACTTAAACCACATGCAGACTTTGAAAACAGGAGGGATCATTGGACATTACGCTTCTCTTCACATCCTAATAGCAAGTTTATGTTTTTAGTCTGTGGATCAATGCTTGGCAACTTTTGTTGTCTTTCTAATGCGCTCCAGTGACTCTGCTGACATTACCTGGTGCTGTGTTCCAGAACAGCAGTGCAACTATTGTTCATTAAGAAAAAATATGAGAAAAACTTGTGATTCAGCTCTCCCTGCTGCCTCTTCTTCCCCCAGGAAAATCAAGGAAGGACACCAACTGTACTGAGTGTAATGACTAGCAGTATTGTTCACTAATCACCACCGGAAGGTGGGGAAAGATTTCTTTTGAAGGACAGTTTTTACTCAGTTGCGAAGTCTCCTTTGATTACCTTGTTCTCTGAGGATGAGTAATGTGGTTTTAACTATTTTTAGTTTAGTTCAAGGTTATTAATCATCTTCAAACTGACAACAACTACAGGAATTTGCTAGTGTTTCATGTCATTCACTGTGCATTTTCTTTTTTGGAGGCATAGTTTTCTTTGCCATTTAAGTGATGCTGATTTCTACACGCACTGATGGAGACCATCACCCAATGACTGCTATTTTGGGGTGTAGGACAGGAATTTCTTCAACTAAAATGACTCTTCGTAAAGACTAAATACTCGGCTCCTCTGAATCCATGATGGAATTCATCAGCAGACATTTACTTTATAGATAAATGGCATTAAGAGTTTGAAGGCAACAGGAGGGTGTTACTCCTGAGTAGTAAACCTCCACCACTGGCAAAAATTCAGAGTCAAATTACCAGACGTGATTGTCTGACCCCACTAAATTCATTAGGATCTTTGCCTTTGACATCAATAGGGTCAAGTATTTATTTTAGAGCTATTCTGGGTTGTAGCTATGTGTTCCCAAGGAAGTCGCTGAATTTGCTGTATTTCATACCATACTGGGTAAAATAAATGTAATATACTAATAAATATATGCCTTATAAGAACATTGTGAGATTAGTAGCAATGCTTTTGGATGAAAGTTATTACCTAATTGTAGCATATTATATAAATATGAAGAACCCACAGTAAGTATGGGCATATCATCATCAGACCACATGCAGCTCCTCTTTCATCTAGATAAAAAGAGAAGTTTTTTTCCTAAATTTATGACGTGGAGTTTTTAGCATTATTTTCTCAGTACTGAACAAATATTTTCCCCTTTCATATATAGAGCTTTATACCCGCATTCCAGTATTTACCTTGTAGTTCAGGCTCTGGGATAATACGTAAAAATATTCTGTGTTAGGAATGGGAGGAAAGAAACAGAGGATATGTGGTAATGAACAGCACATCAGAAGCAATCCCTGGCTGAGAACAGAACTGGTAGAACTGATCTGAGGAGATAAGGTCAGGAGATATACTCAAAACAAAGTTATTAACTTTCCATAGAAAAGATGTTTGGATAAATAATATTCTTGACAATGATTTTCTTTTGAAAGTGATTAAAATAATTTTTTTTTCCCCAGAGAGGTAAGTGAAACACGTAACATTATCTCCCTGTGGAGTACTTGTTAAAAAAAGATCAAAACAAAACCAAAACCCAGAAGCCAAACCACCTATAATTGTTAACATTAAATAATAAGATAATGTTATTTCTATAATTCCTTGCTCATACTTCTTTATTGTGTTTTGGAGCAAATTCTTGTCACCCTCAGATTTTAAGTCAGAGAAGCTAACCAAAGTTCTTTATCCAATGGTAAAACTAATTTCAGATACTTAAAGCAAAACCGATACATATGTTTTAGTACATTTTCAGGTGTTGCTAAGACCTAGAAGAAAACTATTTTTGCTGCAGAGTAAAATATGGCAGAGAATCACCCCAAATTGTATGCAGTCAGCTACTTTTTTTCTGAAAACTCATATGCAAAATCAATAATATACTTGCTCTTAGTAGCAGGAAAGCCCCAGGAAAGGGAATTTCACTACCGTGAAAAAAGTCATGTTAAAGTTTCAGAATTTTAAACATATCTATAGAGTGTCATACTTTATTATTTTGTTGCTACTGTTGACCAATCCGTTTACCTATGGCGATTCAATACAGATTTGGGGGTCAAAATGAAGGTTCAGTCTTTCGATGTCCTAGAAACTTCTGTTTTTGTTGAGCTCTGTAAAATCTTATGAAATTCAAAAAGGACCAAAGTCAGCAATATTTACATAATGAGCTCAATAGACACGTACCTGGAGTTATGAAATCACAGAGGAGTTTCTTCACTCCTAATGAGAAAGGTCAACAAATCTAGTAAGTTCTGCCTGAAATCAGGAAGATTCTTTCCTGTGGCATTACCAGGGTCAGAGACTGATTTATGACATTACAAGAGGCCATTACGAACATCCAGTCTGACCTTTGCATAAAGCAGGGCAAAGAATGGCTCAATAGCTTGGGATCTTTCAGAGAGACAGCAAGCCTGACTTTAAAGCTTTTCAAGTAATGGAGATTGTAATCCAATTCTGTTTAAGTGATTAATTGCCTTGGCTGTTGCAGAAATACATTTTATTAGAGGATAGAGATGGATTGGGCCATAAGGCCACACGCAAGAAATTCTTTTTACTATCTTTAAACATAAAAACTAAAAAACTCCCTTTTCCCTTTAGGCTGACACAAGTATTTTATTGATATTAAATGAATAAAACAATGTTTAGAAACAGTGATTGTACCTTGTAATTACAGGCTTTGGCCCTTAAACATCCCCCAGTGGGTCATGTCTGCAGTTAGATATTCATTTCATGCTGTTTGATTATGGCACGTTTCAGAGCTTGGGAAGCACAGAAACCGGCAGTTAAAGGCAATCGGGTGCTAAAATAGCCCCTGGTCTCGGGCAGCCAGAGAAGTGGCTGTCAGTGCGGGCCGCTGACGGAGGAATCCAACCCACGGCTGTGCTGGGGACAGCCACCACGCGAATGTCCCGGTGCTTTCTGCAAGCCCAGTTACCACAGCAGCCAAAAAGCATGTCCTGGCTCCTGGCCCCGGTGTCTGCTGTCCGGCTGACTCCCGGCACAGAGGCCACCAAAGCCAGCTCCCCGGCCTCACCCCCCCACGCTTTGCCTTTCTGGAGCTACGGATCTGGACGAGCAGGGGCCCTCCTGTGCCACAAAGGGGTGCAGGAGCTCTCGCCATTGCTCACTATGCACAAACCGAGGAGCCAAGTCCCATGAGGGGCTCCCACGCTTGGGGCAAATTTGTCTGTGGCCAGCATGGACTGCAGCCCCACGAGGCAGACGCTGCGCTCCAGGGTGCACGAGCCACCGAGGAGAGGCTTCTGTGCCCAACCAAATGTCTTTCCCTTAACGAGACAGACTTTGTTATTCTCTCATCACAATACGTGGTTCTGATTGATATTTGCTGGGCTCTGCGTGACCCGTCTCTGTTGCCTTTAGCGTGGTTAATTGGAATTATTGAGCAGAGCCCAGCTCTGGCAGGCTGGGGCTCACCCCTGTTGGGACGGTCCTCACCTGCCCAGCCTGGCCGGCTTCCGCGCAGTCTTGCTCCCATCAGACTGAATTAAGCCGCGCTGTCAGGAGCCAAGGACCCTTCGACAGTTTTCCAGCACAAGCCACACCAAATTAGTGTTCGGTAATAGGCTGCACACTGTTTTGTAATAAGAAAATATGGATGATTCTATTTATTCCCTCACGCTCCTGCGATGATAAGAAATGTTCTAATTCATTATTAATTTGTTCCAACTATTTCTGGTAAATCTAAACTATGAATAACTTTAGCTATGCCATTAGCGATACCTCAGAATTACGGAAGGATTTTAGTTTCTGGACACAGGCACATGGCGGTCCCACTGTTTCTGAAGATGTACCCCAAATTCTGTCACATTTGGGTACAAAACCGGTACTTGCCGTTCACACTGGGTTACAGCTTCATCGAAAACAACCTGGAACACAGAGGTAACATGGCCATTATTTGTCCAATATAAATTAATGTAGTTTCACAGCATTCTGTGAATCTTTGTATATTCAGTCTGCTGAAGAATTTGCCCTCTGCTGAACACCGGACCAAATGGAAATGAGATTGGGAATAGAACTAGACCTGCTGCCAGTGTTAAAGGCTTTTATTCTGCCCTTGCAGACTAAGATGTTGAGTGGCATTTTGTAGGTTGCTGGCTTTAGTGCAGAGCAGGACTTTGGAATATTAAATCTTCAAAAGGTGATATTTTTTGTTGTTGTCTCTTGCCTTTCATAATTTATTTCTCCACTTTTGGTATATAAATGATTGATCAAAGGACCATTGTCAGAATGCATCAAGGAAAATTTTTTCTTCTCTTGTAGAATATGAATTTATTTAGCTGAAAGATGAGAGATTATAAACGTGTTTGCTGGCCATGCAAGGAAATTATCTGTCACATGTGTAGTGTGGTGGTACCTCCTGGTGGAACCAAGTCCACTATTTGGTCTTTCATTCATCTAGAAAGTGCTTTTCTTGCCTTTGTGTTTGGATGGGAATGACTCTTCATTCGCCTCTGTGTCATCCGGCTTCATTTACTGAATAGGGGGAGGAGGACGCCCATCACATATGATCGAATACTGAGCTTCTGTGTGGACAATCCCACAAGACACTGACAACCCTTGTCTCTCACCCTGAGCTCTCAGCAGGGCAAGAGCAGGATCACTGCAGTCCTGGCGCTCCCACGCTGCTTCCCTGGGAAATATTGTCTTGCTGCCTCAATGAAAAGGAAAGGAAAGGAAAGGAAAGGAAAGGAAAGGAAAGGAAAGGAAAGGAAAGGAAAGGAAAGGAAAGGAAAGCAAAGAAAAGAAAAGAAAAGAAAAGAAAAGAAAAGAAAAGAAAAGAAAAGAAAAGAAAAGAAAAGAAAAGAAAAGAAAAGAAAAGAAAAGAAAAGAAAAGAAAAGAAAAGAAAAGAAAAGAAAAGA
>Ga0065711_1036983_pt1 | contig 20346 bp, 14 predicted proteins | sample Hoacrofraction12_FD_59098 | JGI IMG/M metagenome (GOLD analysis project Ga0065711, IMG submission 59098) | Hoatzin crop microbial communities from Cojedes, Venezuela - Epithelial fraction 12 v2 (version 2) | ecosystem: Host-associated > Birds > Digestive system > Esophagus > Crop | place... | reverse complement strand
CCGCGGGAAATGCACTGCTTCCTGGCCGCCCCCCGCCCGCCCCGGGAGGAGCTCCGCCGCGGGGTCGGGGTGCGGGTCCCGGCCCCCCACAGCCCCCGGGCGCTCGCGGCGGTGCCGGCGGGGGAAGCGCCGGTGCTTTCCCTGTCGCCGGGGGAAGTTGCGGCTCTGCCTGCTGAGGGGGAGAGCCAGGGGAGCGGGTTTTTGAGACGCATTTACTTCTTAGATCCCATCTCTCTGGCTCCCCGCCTTGCTTTGCTGTATTTGTTTACATCTCCTTATGGTACATTTCTGTACGATCGGCGTAGGAATCACTGCTGATGGCAGAAGCTGTCAGGAGAAGGTAGTGAGGAGGACGGCAGAAAAAATCCTGACCCAATTCCGAAGCCTTCCCAGTCACTATGTTAGGATGGAACAGATGCTTTCGGTGTTTGCAAGCTCTTTCGGTACAAAGCTGTCGCTTTTAGCTGCTTCGGGTAGTGAAATTACCCAACTGGGCCACCCTCTAAAAATGAAAAGGCAGAGGGAGACTGGCTCCAAATTTTCTTTTAGAGCCGTTTAGGGATGTTACTGGGAGATGTAATCTCCGGGAAGATTAATGTAACTGCAATCTCCCAGAAGCACAATTCTAGCTATAAGCCAGCAGCCTGGGCGGCTAAATTCCAGCCCTGGAAGTGATCGATTAAACCAGAATTGTGTTTTGTGGAGTTTGTTGTCATTGGGTCTTTTTTTTTTTAAGAGTGGGTTTGGGAGGCATTGTAGGGTGCCCGTTCAAGTTAAGATTATGGGGAGAAGGAGAGGAATTTTTGTAATTGGGTGGAAAGAGGCAATACACCCGTATCCGTTTAATCTGATGTCAGGAAGTGTTGTCTACTTCTTGTGCAGCTTGACTTCTCCAGAGAAAAATGAAAGCACATCTGTTCTCCTCAACAGTTTTGCAGCCTCGCTGACAGTCTGCTGTTTATGAATGTTATGGCTGTGTTTAGGTCGGAATGAGTATTACCCTCCCTGTGCCAATGGTGTACCAGAAGGCTGGATTAAAATTTTGTAGTAGCAATAAGGAAGGGCCTGGTGAGAGGCTTGGTGCTCAACCGGGTTACAAAAAGCAATATTCCAGCACCAGGCTTTGAAATCCCTGGGCTCAGCTCTGCCTTGTGCCGTACCTGTGGTTCTGAGGAAAGTGAAGATGTATCCGAGAACAGATTTTTACAGCTCTGTGGAGTCCTATGTCCCCAAAATGTCAGAAACACAAACAAATCCATGCCAGGGCTCCCACTCACAGAAACCTGTCTGGTTTTGAACTCAACCCTTACCTGAACGGCGTCTCTATTTTACCTGCTCTGCTGCTTGCGCTGCAGTGCCGTGAGACACCTTCAAAAGCTGTAAACTTAGCAAAATTTAATTGTGGTGTTGAGCAATGCCTCTTACAGAAAAGAGACAGCTACAATTCTCATTTTCACTGGGTACATCGCACCAGTGCTTATAAACAAACGCCAACATCTTTCTTTTGGAGCATAATATTATTTATTCCCATTTCTCTGTATTCATCTCTTGCTTGCTTTGTTTGAAGTAACTGTGAGCGAACGACCATCCAGCGGAGACTTTAGGACTGGCTTTTATGAGTGGGCTGTAGTAGGGCTGTACAGGGGTTGTGTGGATACAAAAAGGGGAGCTATAACATGGGATACATGAAGAGCTGGTTACAGGAAGAGGTAAGTGAAGATTTTTCGTAGAGATATCAAAATCCTGGGATGAATAAAGGCCCAAGGATAACAACTGTGGAAATTCTGTCAGGGAACTGAATGATGGGAATTTCATTTCTGTGAGTGAAGAAACAAGTGCTAAGCATTGTGTAAAAACGTGAGTGATGTTTTGAGGCAGGCAAAGGACTTCAACCCACAGGAGCCCAAGCTGCAGCCTGGACTGAGGCAGGGTCAGAGGCACAGAAGTGTTCAGGACTGCAGTGTAAGGCTGCAGGTTCTGTAACACCAATCCGCTCCACGTTGTAATTAAAAGAGAGCAACAGCTCAGCAGGCAATTTATTTAATACAAGAACTTCTCTCCAGCCCACACATCCCGCTGTGAAACAGTTAAAACAGTAGTTTTGCAGTACAGAGGAGGAGAAGAGCAGAGTGATGCATATCTGCTGCAGCAGAGCACCGTGGACCAGCGGCACCAGTGTCTCTTGTCCCACTTCTACAGCTGTGGACTATTGTCACCCTGTGTCCCCCTGTCCACCATGGTGGTGCAGTGATGTGGGCGCAGATGCGGACACGACAGTGGTGCAACCAGATATGCAGAAAAGATTGCAGGGGTGACTTCACGAAGGATGTCGTTATTGCAGTAACAGCAAAAAGGAGCAGCCCAGGACGACAGGGCTGTGTCTGGGGGAGACAGATTTGTAGCTGTGCAGAAAAAAAGACAGAGTGAAGGGAGAAGTGCTGTGTTTATATAACCAGCACAGAAATATAGTGCACTGTGGGTGTGTACTCCAGGAGAATGATAAGATACTGCCAGGATACAGGACACAGTGATATTTTATTAATTAGACTTATGCTATATTGGTGCAGTGATGTTCTAATATAATAAAGCAGTAACACTCTTTTGGGGCATTTTACCATTTTGTGATTGAGTGGTACATGAACTAACAAATGCAGGGTAGTGTAATGATGTATCAGTACAAGCCAGGATGTCATCTTAGTCTGATGACACGTCTGCACACCGGATCGGCGAGGCAGCCGCAGAAGAGCACTCTGCCGTGGAGTTTACTGGTTAGCACGCAGCGCTGCGCAGCACCGAGCGCCTGGAGAACACAGCGCTGGCAATGCGGTGGGGTGGTAATGCAATCCGGTGGCAGAACAGAGATGTGATACTGGTGCCATGCGGTAGGGGTTTGGCAGTGCACAGGTGTGATAGTTGTGTAGTGTTGTAGCCTGACAGAAGAGTTTAGCAGTCTAATGATGCAGTAATACAATATTCCAGACGGGAGCTATTCTGTACAGCAGCAATTACTTCTGGTGTGATATTAGGAAAGGGCTGCGCTGATCTGACAGCACCATCCCGTTGTTCCAGCGGGCAGCGAGTGAGATGGTACCACCGTGCCGCAGTGTTGGAGGCACAGCTGTGAGCTAGCACGAGGGCAATGCCACAGACTTCCCCGGTGACAGAAGAGCAGTGTGAGTACGGCTGGTCACGCGACGCCTGTGACGGCGGGACAGCGGCGTTCTCAAGCAGTGCTGCAGCAGCAGCAGCTCAGTGCGGTGTGAGACCAGCGCAGCGACTCACGGGCGTAGCTGGCAAGGGATGCGCATGTGATAACACAGCGAAGTGGGAAAGTGGCGAGACAAGGCAGCGTGGGGAGGGTGTTTCATGTAATTTTGACCTGGTAGCAGGACAGTGCTGGAGTGGCCAAGTGGTAAAGTGTGTTGTGGAGCAAAAAGGAGCGTGCTATCACCCGTGCAGAGCAGAATAGTGTGATGGTCCCATAATGCCTATAGAGTGGCCACAGGACACAGTTTAGCAACAGCACGGTATTGAGCAGTCACACGTCTGTAACAGCAGAGGAGCAGTGATCCCTCGGCAGCCGGGATGGTGACGAGGTGGCAGCCTGGCAGCAGGACGCGGTTTATTAACATGAAAACGGTAGCAACAGCAGCACAGAGACTGCGACAGCAGTGTGGTGGCAGCAGGGACTGCGATGCCACAGTTTTGTGGCAGCAGGATTCCTGGGGTCACAGTGATGCGGCAGCAGCACCTACGGTGCAGCAACAGCTTGACACCGGGCTCACGGCGCAGCGCTGTATGGGTACCACGGCACAGAAACCCGCTGGTGCTCATCGCTTCGTTCCTCCTGTGCCACAGCATTGGCCTAGCTGGCACCTTTAAGAAGAGCTTTTTCCGGGCCTTTGCTATGCAATATTAATTTGCAAGCGATCCTGCCATGTGAGACCCAACCGTTTTCAGAGCCGTTTAGCTTTCACACCCTGCCCGACTGTTAAATTTTTAAGTGAAGTGATTCCCCAACAGTTTTCTGTCAATTGCCTCTGGTAGCATGGGGATCAGAGGGGTCAAACAACGCCATAGGGAATCATTAAATATTTACAGGCTTCTGCTGTTAGCACTGTGGCCAAAGGGGCTTTTGTATTTCTATTAGTACAGGGAGTTAAAAGCCTCTCCTATCTGCACCGTCTCCCTTTCCTGCTTTAATGTCAGCGTCCGCATTACTGTTAAAATAGGGAAGGAATCTTTCTGCATTTCTTGTATCGTTTCCCTTTTCTTGTCCTGCTCCATCTTCCTTTACTCATGGGCTTTAGTTCTTCTTAACAGGTCTTAATGGACCTTACAGCAACCGGGGTGACAGAACTGGCCGCGTTTCGGGGCAGAATGCGTCCCCGGGCTGCCCGTGTGGGAAGGAGCTGTCAGGAACATTCTCCTCTAAACCAGCCGGGAGCGGATAGAGAAAAAGCGCCTTGTCCATCCTTCCACCCTCCTGGTCTCCTCATCTGCGGGATGACCTTGGTCCCTCTGATGGCTTTGGCTTCAGCTGATTCTAACAGGAGTTTTGCCCCAAGAGCACTTGCTGCATCAGGACCGCGCTTGGAGCTCCGCCAGCAGAGAGCAGGGAGCCCAGGCCAGCCCAGCCGAGGGAGAGTGGTTAATGGCTCAGCCATGGAAGTTTCCCGTTGCTGCCGTGTATTAGCGAGGGAGGCTGCAGCGTGTCGGGCTGCGCCGGAGCAGTGGCGCCAGTGACGGAAACTTTCGGATGTCATGCTGTGGGATGGCAAAGGTGAAGGTGGAATGTAGGGCGAGCGGGTGTTCACCTGTGGTGCTGTCCCGTGCTGTATGGCAGGTGATGCAGCACCATGTCGGGGCTCGTGGCCAGCTGAGGACAGGCTTTAACAGCGGCTCATTTACCGTGCTAAATCGGCACGGTAGTTTGGGGTGAGCAGACTTCTTCTGTCTCGAAATGACCAGCCGCCGTAGTGACACTGGTCCCATCGCATAGTCTTGGCTCACTGGTACGGAGCATGGGTGCGTGGGTTGGGAGGGAAAAAACGAGAAGAAAGACCACATCTTCTGCTGACTTCTCCCCTTGCCACGGCACCTCTGAAGGACTATTCCTGCCCTGGAAGGGTCCTCGAAGGGCACGGAGCAGGAAGGGGGTCCCCAGGCCTGCTCCAGTGGGACGGCCTGAGCTGCAGCCGGTCGCTCACAGCCCTTCTCCCTGGCGTGGGGACCCTCCCGCGGGGCTCCCTGGCACAGTGTGGCACCAGGCCCCCGTCCCCCTGCCCCTGGCTGCTCCTGGCTGTCAGACCTGGCTCGGCACAGACCCCCTGCCTGCTGGGACTTGGCATCCACACGGTGAGTGTGTCAGACCCGGGGACAGCCCCATGGTCCTGCTGATTGCCAGGTGAAGGGCCGGGTACCTGCATGGGGGTCGTACGGCCTCTGCGCTTCCCTCCCTGCGTGTGTCGGCACAGAGCCTGGCAGAGAAAGCCCTCGCGCAGACGTCTTGTCTGTGCACACACAGCCCGGAGGCGTGCAGCCTCTGCTGAGCCTTCTCGGTGGCCGTGCAGCCATCCCTGCACACGTGTATGCGTTCCTGCGCTGGAAAATGGTCGGCGTATGCATACAGCCCTGCCCGCTGGCACCCGCCATGCCTTCCAAGGTGCATCTCGCATGTTTTCTGTGCAGAACAGACACAGAAAAACTCTGTTCAACTTGAGGACATCCACTCAGCTCTCCCCCTGCTCAGCTTGGAGAAGGACTTATCATGTTTATTGCTTGTAAAGAGCTTGAGGGATGAGAGCCAGACGTACAGAATCACTGGGGGGCAGTGGATAAGCTTCCTGCCTGCAGTGGGTCTGCCAGCAAACATTAATCTTTGTCAATGTTTTACTTTTTAAACAAATCTGTTTTAAAAGGGTATGGAAAGACATCAGAATAAACCAAACTAAAAGAACATTCATTAAATATTCCATTCATTAAATATACAGCAGCATGATCTAATGCACTGAAATACACAACCCTTCTGGTTAGATTCAGCTTATCTTCTGAGAGGAGAAAATCTTTCAATAATAAATTAGTTATGATTTAAATTAGTCCACCATGCGTTCCATTGACCTATACCGCTTTGGTTTTTGTTTCATGCAGTACTGGGTTTGAACACAGTGTCAGGGAAGAGCTTAGCTTCAGAGGCAGCGGCTGGGCTGCAGGTTTGTCCGCCGAATGAGCTGTGGTCCTTTGTGGCATCGCAGCCTCAGTAACTGTTTTTCCCTGATGAGTCCGTGAGTGGTATTGATTTCCGATAACAAGCGGCTATACGGTGTGCATCCAGTAAAAGACACCTAGCTAACTTTGGGCTCCCTTTCAATAATCCTCTGACATTCCTGTGACCTTAGAGAGCAACAGCAGTGCCCATGAACTTGAGTAATCCTCCAATTTCAATCAAATGCCCTGCTTAGAAATAAAGACAAACAGCTGCCGTAGCTTGTGTGGTGATATGTAGTTTTTTAGTAGTTAGTTTTTCTACACCAGCATGAGACCATGAACTCAATAGTGTCTATGAATGAAGTAATTGGCAATATTCGAACGTTTCTTCCACCCATTCCTCCCCTAGAGTACTTTGCACCTTGCAACCATCTTTGGAAAGAATATATAGCATTGCTTCATCCCACACAGATGAAATACATTCTCTGCTCTTGGAAGGAAACAGGCAACCGTGTAATGTTGCGAGGCGTCATGTCACAACGGCTGAAGGCAGGAAGCAGAAAACCGCCAGCAACCCCCCTGCGTTCTGCTGAAATGATGCAGAAAGGGTTTAGGTAGTTCGTGGCCGGCTGTGTTGGGTTATAGGTGGAGATCTCGTGCTGGGATGCACAGTCTGATGCTTCTAAAAGTGCCGTCCGACCCTTACTCAAGACAGAAGTGAGGCAGACCTCGGGTGCGTGGTGGTGTGTCTTGCGTGATGCTGCAGGGCTGGTTTGGAGCGTTTGGTTAGTGTTGTTTCCCAGGCCTCTGCTCATGCAATAATCAGCTGCGCTTTCTGTGGCACCTCAGTGTGCCAGCCAAATCCTGCCCCCCTGTCCCTTCCGCTTTGGGAGAGGTGAGGGAGCCAGGGCAGAATCAGCTGCTTTCGCAGTAGTCCCAGACAGATAGTGATTCACAATTCTCATACGCCTCAGCAAAGGGAAGGGACCACGTAAGGTTCGTTCTAACAATCTTTGTACTACGTGTACACAGCAAATTGTGACAGCAGTTTCTGGGCTGTCAAGCTTGTACTTGTCTGTTTGTAGCCCACTGATGATCTTGAAAGCAGAAAATATCCACAACATGTTGTGCTCTGGCCAACACATCTCCTGCACAAGGACTCAGAAGTTGGGCTAGTGCAAAATATCTGGACCAGATCTGCAAGGAAGGTGTCAGGAGATGGCACATTCCCATCGCTTTTCATCTAATGCAGAATAAAGCAGCTAATTACAGACAAAGCTGTTCCAAACAGAAGTTGACAGAGCAGGCTTTGCTACCTTGAGAGGGATGGAAAATATCCTTGGTCTTTTTAATAACCCTTCTGTTGTTTGTGATGATTGAATATGATCCAATTGCTCTAATGGAGGAGAATATTATGCACAGCGTGAGTCAGCAACACTTTCTTCCTGGAACAGCTGACAGCAAAGAAAGTTCCCAAACTCTCTGCAGAAATATTCCTCCCCCGAGATGAGGATCTGGACTGCAGCCACCGATACCTGGTGCCTCCCCTTGAGATGGACCTGTACTTGTCTGGCTGGAATAGGGAACCATCCAAGGTTCATTGGAGGTTAGAAGACACAGCCTGACGTGCAGCAAAAGCACTTGGGGAGTCTGACACAGAAGAAGAGAGAGAAGCTAGTCGCAAAAGTTCGGAGTGCCAGTGCATGTTCCAGCAGTCGGGAGCTTTGAAAGAAGGCCCTTGACAGCACTGGCAATGGGAGGATGTTAACAATTCCAAATGCTAAGGCTCATCGGAGGTCATCCAGTAAACAAGACTGGGTTGTTTCTTGTAAAACACAGATCGATGGCCACCAGCTAAAGGGTGGTTGGGAATGGATTTGATACTGATCGATATGTGCACTCTCTACTCCGTGATAGGAAAAAACGGACCAAAAATTCTTACCTGTCAGGATAAATTAAATAAGGTGGCATATTTTAAAATACTATATCTTTGAAGCGTACAATGGGCTCTTGGATAAAACTATGGACTCCAGTGAAAAGATGCTAGAAATGAGTTTTCCCTGCTTGACTACCTACTCCCCTCAGAGGTTAACTCGCCTACCTACTGACATTGCCCTGTTGCAGTGTTGTGTTGTGTTATGTTGAGAGCAACTATCTGATCTAATGTTCCAGCAAGCGAAAGACCATGCACTGAAATGGGCCTGGCATCTGAACAGTCTCCCTGTACAAATCTGTACTTCCACTGGAAATTTTTGCCAGGAAAGCTACGGTCTGATAAACAATCCCAAGTTTTGGATTGATTTGTGTTCTTTCTGTTGTGGCTGTTGGATATTTCCTGTCACCGGATAAAGTTTCTGGCAGCTACCAAGTGACTAGCTATGGTGGGATGCAACATTTGCCTGTGGAATGAGCATTTCTGCCAAAGGTGCCATCCAGAAGCACATCACTGCTGCTTTTTAAAGAATCAGGACTTACTAAACCACCTAAATCACTCCCTCTTCAATGCCAAGTCAGCCAGCCTCCTCCCTGCTCGGTGCTAGGGTCAGCCAATGCGCCAAACACTTCTTTCCCCTGAGCCGAGACCTTGCTCTGTGCCAAACCACATCCACTGATGTCTCTGCTCCCCACCTTGGGCCTCGGGGGAGATGACGGGACGCGGGCACATAGGCAAGACTCGCATTTCACAAAGTCCCTGCCTTTTTTTAGAAAGTTTACAACAGAGCCCTAGACCTTAGAAGAACAGTGTGATTGCCACAAAGAACAGTGTGGGAAAACCAGTACACATGCATGTGCAGCCCTCCCACACGCACACTGACTACCCCAGATATAGGCATACCCACAGATCAGCACCTACACACAAATGTTTTTGACACACTTATTCTCAGCATCCTGTTCTCTTACAGCAGCCTCAGTTGGAGGAAGGGAGAAAATATATTCCTTCTAACCTAATCTTCTAATGACCTTTCTGCCAGCTCCACTTTCCTGCCTATCTCTAAGCTGCCTGTGGTGGTGATGGGAACAAGATCCCAGTGCAGAGAATGATTTTCGTCCTCAGAGCTCAGCAGGGTCTGTCTGCTAGATTGTGATGTGCTGCCCAATTGCTGTTAAGAGATTCAGGGTAAATAAGGAGATAAGAAAGTTGTTTACGGTCCCGTCTCTTGGGCCCCTTGCAGCTCTGCCAGAGTCCTTGCGGGGTCAAAGGACTGTGACTGTGCTGCAAACCTGGCGCACGTGAGCTCCCGTCACTTCTTCCCATCCTGGACTGTGAACTCCTGGCCAAGCCTGGAGGCAGGTCTCAGCCCTCTCATTCTGCCCTGCATGTTTCCCTCAGCTTCAGCAAAGAAAAGCAGGAGAGCAGGCAATAGTGGCAATGTGCCATGGTGGCTGGCTCTGAATGCTCGGGTACAAGCTAATATTTGGAGGATGACGACCATCTCAGCTTTTGTTGAGAGGCTTTTGGGGCTCTGTAAGGCACACTCAGCGCCTGTCTTCCAAAGCTGTCCTGTGGCAGGCTGGGGGCTGTGAAGGATTCTCCTGGCAGGAGATGCCCGACCCCCTTGCTCCATTCCCTCTCTCCGGGAGGATGCAGGAGACAGGCACTTCTCAATTGCAGGGTATTCCTGGCCTCCGTGCTGCTTGTCAAGGGGAAATTAATTAGCAGCAGGGAGGCGATTCTCTCTCCCCTCGGCCGTGGAATTGGAGTCGTTTGTCTCAGGAAGGAGGCCAGGCGCCTCGCTCACTGTGTGGCAGCTTCTGCTCAAGGGAGACAAGCACTCTGTCAATAAACAAGGAGCCTGGGGAATGGCTCCAGCTGACAGAGGACATTATTAACGACCGGCACTTTGGCTGAGGGTAGATCAGCCTCCCATTAGCTGCTTTAAGAGGGGAAAGAGAAATAGAGCCAAAGATGGCAGCCTCGAGAGGAGCTGGGAGTTTCAGCATCCTCCTGCAAAGTCCCCCCGCTGCAGGGCCCAGGGCTGGCACAGCCCCCAAGGAGTGACTGTATATTTCCACAGCGTCAGGGGTCTTAACAATGTGACAGCGGGAGGCAGGCCCTGCTCAGGAACAGTTTTGCTTCCCAGCCCACCATGGGTGGGCTCTGCTATGGAGGTTTTCTAGACCAGAGCTTCCCCATCTCCTCTGTCCCCCTCTCAGTCTGCCCTGGGTGCAAGGGGTGTCTTCCAGTATCTGCTACTGCAGCTTCTTGCTTTGGAGGGCCTGTGGACCTTTGTGCAGCTTCTTCCTAGGCCATGCAGTGAAGAAGGCATTGAGAAGATCTGAGAGGAGGCTGTTCCACTGCTTCACTCTTGGGGAGCAGTTAGTACAAGGAACAGCAAGGAATGCCATCCCGCATGGCCGTGCACCTCTGGCTGCGACTGGAACTGGAGAGGCTGTTGACTCTTGTCATGGCTGGACTCCTAAACTTATCTCCTCAGGTGGAAGAAGCCTCTAAGCTTTCAAGCAACCGTTGATTCACCTTACAATCACATTTAATTTGCCACAGCACCAGCAAGGTGGGAGAAGAGAAATCCCTGCTTTGTTGTGACATTGATAGTTCATCCTTCTCTGTCCTACAGCCCTAGAGCTGCCAGGAGAATCAGTCTTTGGCTCCTGCATGTGGTGCACATACTCAGCCCATGGGTTAGGTCTTTGTAGAGCCACAGACTTGTAGAGTCTTTGGAACCACACTCACAAAGAAAGTTGTGAAACCTTTCAGGGGAACAGCTGAGTGTCTAACCAGTCCACTGCACAGACAGGGTGTAGAATCAGTGTCATCTTGGTCTTCACAGTTCTTGAGGGAGGTAGCTCTTCACGCCATGGCTTCTTACCACTGTGGAGCTGCAGTTGTGGTGGCTTCATACCTAGAGGCTGTATTCACCATCCTGTTCAGATCCTGTTGCCTGGGTGTGATGGTGAGATTTTTATGGAATTTAAATCTCTTTTTCAGACTGAATGTGCTTACGGTCAGCCTGAGATCAGAGGAAAACATACTGGGGACTCATCCCTTTTCTTTCAGAGATGATTCTGTTACCACAACAGGCCTAAAGTTTGGAGTTCAGAGCTGGCTCTAGGTTTAGGAGCCTCTTATTTATTCCAGGACTTGGGTGCTTGGAAATGGAATGGATGGATCTGAAGTCCAGATTCTTTGCTTCACATTAAATAGCCTGGGGCTGTTCAGATTTAGGATTCAGGTGTAAGCCCATCTTTGGCAGACTTGTGCAGGTGAACAGCCAGTTGATTTCTACTTGTGGAAAGCTGGAAAAACTTTACTGCAAGACTGGCTCAAGGTCTCTCCCTTGTGGTTAAAAATTACTATCCTGGGGCCGAGAGTGTTGTAGGGTCCCTGGACTGCTGCCTCCAGTCTTGCTTCCACCGTGGCAGGAAAAGAATGAGGGACTTCTAGGTCTGCTGGTATTTATAAGCTGCAACAGGTCCCACCCAGATAAATGGTCCACTTCTGCTCTGAAACGCGCTCTGGACTGTGCTCCAAGCCCCTAAGTGGATTGCCTTCTGGCCAGCCTAGCTCGCTAGTGATTGAAAAGCCAAGAGGAGTTAGAAGGGGGGTGGGTAGGGATGCAGTGTTTAGAGGCTGTGTGGACCCAAACTAGCTGGATTCACTGAACTCATCATCACTGAAATCACTTCTTGCGGTGCCTCTCTGTTTTAATTCTCCCTGAATCAGCCCTCTCCCATGAGTGAAACAATCTTGCCTGCAGATTGAGGGGGGTGGGAGGGATTTGAACATTAATCTGATGTAGATTATACATCCGCCTCCCTCTCTCTCCCCTTCTCACTCTCTCTCTCTCCCTCTCTCCTTCTCTTTCTGTCTGTTTCTCTCCCCTCCCTCTCCTTCCTGCTTCATCTCTTCAAGAAAGTGAACATAAAGTAAAAACACGGAGAGAGAGAGGCAGAGAGAGAAAAAGCTCCCTGAAGAGGGAAGCCCCAGCAGCCAGTAGCTGTTTGGATTTGCCTGGCACTGCCTTTCTTGCTTTGCTCCCAAGGAATACCTTTAATGGGATCAGTTGCTTCAGTTCATTTATAACCAAGTCCACCGGAAAGGCAGACTCAGCATATTATGGGCAACTGTGTGAAGTCTCCACTGAGAAACCTCTCAAAAAAGGTATGTTCCCTGAATCAAAGTGCATTGTGCGTTTCCAGCCCTGCTTCTTGGGATGGGTGACGTTGTGGGCAGATGGGAATGGGAGGTGGGAGAAATGCAGAGATGTGTGTGAAGGGTTCAGCTCTCTCCACCAGTCTTTTTTCGTAAGAGCTGCTCATGAAAGTGCAGCCGTTAGAGCCTGGGATGCTGGGTGCCGCAGCATGTGTGTAAATAAACATGTGTGTATGCATACACGTGAGCCTGCTTGTGTCCTGCTCCCTGTGTGTGCAGAGCTGTCCCCTGGGTACGTGCAAGGTTGTGCTTGTCGATGTGCACAGTGTGCTGGCACACATTTTCCGTACGGGCATCTTAACGTATCGTGTGTGTACACGTGTGAGTTTGTGTGTGTGTGTGCTCCAGTCCAGAGCTGTCTGCATGAGTTTAGTCATGTGTGCCATTTCTGTAGCGACATTCACGTATGTGTGAGCGGGCATGTGCCTGTCTGTACGTATTCCTGTCAGTCTGTAAGAGTGTGCACACCTAACGAGCCCATCTGAGGCAGGTGGGTGTCCTTGGCTGTTTACGTCCCTACGCACGCATCCTGAGGTGCGTGAGCAGGCGTGTGGTGTTTGTTGTGAGTGTGTACGGGCAGAATTTGTGGGCATCGCACTGGAATCCCTGCTTGTGTGGCACTCTGTGTGTGGATACCTGCTAGTGGATGTCCTCACAGAAGTCTCTATGTAGGCACGCACGTCTTTTTATGTACATCCATCCTTGCGTATGCACACATCGAGATTTGTTGGCATGTGTTTGGGTACAGAAGCATGTTTTTCTCTGTGATCTGTTTGTCCATGCCTCTTTGTGAGTGGGCACGCTGGGCCCCGGATGCATGTTTGTGCATCATGTTGCACGGCAGCACAGCCCATGTGTCTACACGCTTGGGCCCAGCTGGACTTCATTTGCGAGCTGCTGTGTGTATCTGTTAGGCTTCAACTCGTGGTCTGCTCTGTGCTGAGGTTTTACAGTGATCCCAGGACAAATTAGATTCAGGAATGATTCTGCTGATAGGGACTAGATTGAAAGGGGAATGACATGCCCCAGAAATATTTCTTGTTTGACTGAAGAAGGTCTTGCAGCACTGCGTACCTGTCAGCTGCATGGTTCTCACTTGGCATTGCTGCAAATCTAGTAACTCAGCAAAAAGCTATGCAATTCACTCCTCGTAAACAAAAAAGTTATGCTAAGCACCCAAAGTATTGCAGTGAGGAACTACCTCTATGGAGACCTTGCCGAGAGTGAAGTGCCCCTGCCATCAGGATGCTCCACCCAGGACACCTGGCTGCCCGAGAAAGCTCCTCTGGGAGGGAGCTGTTGAGGAGAGGACCTCCCTAGCAGGGAGTTTCTTCTGGCCAGAGACTTGCCTCTTCTGTGCAGAAACACAGTTTTCTTGTTATCTTGGCTGCTGTAAACAAAGCCAGTGACGGCACAGAGCTGCTGCGGGGGAGCTGGGATACACAAGAATTGAGATTTCATCACCAAGCAGTTAGGCAGTGCTGAGACCAGTCCCTAGGTCAGGGTGACCTTCAGGGAGAGGCAGAAGTAGATGAGGTTTGCCCAGACGTTGTACATATGAAAAACCATCTTGGTTGCTTGTAGGTCACCTCCAGCTTGCAATAAAAGGAGTTCGCTGCAGCTGTGCTCAACGTGATTGAGGCGATTGCAATTAAAGTCTGAGGTGTGGCCAGGCTGCTTGAATCAAAATGGATTCAAGAACTTATAAGCTCTGTGTCGTCAGTCCTTTAGGTAATTTATGCTTTCCTTCGTAAACACTGCTTTGAATAATGCACTTTGTGCCTAGTTAGAAGGCCTGGGATGGCAGGACTAAGGAGAGAAAGTTGCAAAGCTGAATTAGAGAATTTCTCAGACGTTGCTCCAGCTAGCTGTGAATTCAGGCCTGGGGTATTCATCCTGATGGGTCCTGGGGCTCTGCTGTTCTTTGGATCACGACACACATGATTATAGTGGAGACTTTGCAGATCAGTCTTAAAGTTGCACAATTTCACTTGGCTGTTTTATGATCCCAGTCTTTTTTCTCAGATTTTACTTTGCGCAAACTCATATTGCTGAAATGGCAAAGAGGAGGGATGGTAGGCAACGTGCGTGGAAGCTGCTCTTGGGTGACAGACTGATCTCGTGAAGACCTGATTTCAACCCAAAGTTTGCGAGTCACTCCCAGGCACCGGCTTGGTCTGGGACTGGCTGACACAGGGGTACCTTGCCAGTTTTGGGTGCTCAAGCTTTGTCTCCACAACGTCTGTTGTTGGCGGCTTTGCTTTACCCCTGTCACAGAGTCCCCCCGGTGACCCCGGCGGCCAGCCTGGCTGCCTTTCCCTCTGAGAGCCACGCACTCAGGGTGAAGAGACCCCTCTGGGCTTGCTGCTCTGCACAGTCCCTCTGACAGGCAGGCAGGAAAATGAGGTGAATCCTGTTGTGCTTCTGCTGTGCAGAAAGGGAAAGCTTTGGCATCCAGGTCCCCCTCTTCGCCACCCTTCACCATCAGTAGAGCCATCTCTTAATCAGCCCCGTCTCTTGCCTCTCCACAATCTGCTGGTCTGACACAGCCACGGGGAGGACTCAGCCAGCAAGGGCAGTGGTCCGTTGCTCCGGGAAGGGACAGGAAAAGCCTGAGCTCCCCAGTCCCGTCCTTGCATTTTCCTTGTCGTGCATGCTGCTGTTTCCCCTGTAACGGGCGGCTGACGTTGCTTTGCCCCGTACCCATATCACAGCTCCCTTCCTGGCTCTGCCGGGGCATAGGAGGAACGTGGTGGAGGGGACTTGTGGGCATACTTGCAGGAGAAACCTGGCGGGAAACACTGAATGCCATAAGTCCTGCCTGCTAAGATGTGCGCCTTGTCATCCGGGCACTGTGATGGGTTGTCTGGTCAGAATCCTTGGTGGCTCTTGGCAACTGTTCATCGAACTGGCAATCTCTATCCGCACGGGAAAATAAGGGGATGCCCATTCTGTGGTACTGCTCTGTGGCTTGGTAATTAACTCCGTTAACTGTAAGGGTCAGCGAACAAGGATTAGGGGCTGTGGGGCCTTCGATCTTTCACGTGGCTTCACTGGAATTAAACACAGCACTGATGTGGGCTATTTTAAGTGATTCATATTGTTTGGTATAGTAAACTGAAAAATGTGCCAGAAAATGAAGCTGATAATTTTGAAAATACATTGCACTGATATCACAAAGCTGTGCAGTTCAACACAGATGCCTTGACATTTAGCTGAGCGAGCAATATGCCATTTGTGGACGGATGCTCATCTTTCAGGTTTTTAAGGACAAGTGTCCTATGTGTCAGATTTAATCAGTCAGTTTTCTTCCTCATCCATGACTGCAATGAAAATGCTTTTCTGCTTCATCATTTTCTTTCTCCATGGCTTGCTTCTTGAGTTGTTTTTGTTTTGATGCTTGATATTCACATGACATTATACACGAGCAGATTGGTGTAAGACTGTGTACAAAAATGCGAACTACAAACCATGTGTGCAATATAATAGCACATGGCAGACCCAGCAAGTAGATGCAATCGACTCGGACCAGTGTGAATGGGGTGCGTGTGTGTGTATCTGGTCTTTTAGCCTGAAAAAGCACCTCAGGCTTTAAGGAAAGGGTTAATAGAGACAATGACAATTGACAGAGCTTCTCTGATCGCCCCTGGGAACACCGGCTGTAAAAGTAGAATCATTCCTGAAGAGGAATCTGATGTATGATTAATGTTTATTCTATAAAACCAAGGGTCCTGTGGGTTGTGCTGGCTTTTTATAGCTGCATGGGAATATCAGGATAAGAGTTTTCTTGCAGAGCCAGGGAAATGCATTTCTATAAAAGGAAAGCAGTGCCTCCTTATAAAATCCAGTGCTGGATTCTGTTCTGGAGCCCTAGCTTAGCAGGACGTGTACACTTAGGAAAATGTGCAGATGCAAACAGACAAAAATGTTGTTCCCGTGCCTGATCTCTGCTTTGGGACTGTCAGTGATTAGAAGAGGCCAGCGCAGTAACTGCTTGAGAACCTGAGGATGCAGCTAATTAGAAGTGGCACAGGGAGTGAGAGCCTGCAGTTGGCAGAGCCACCCGATGCTGTAAAAGGCCTTCTAATAATATTCTAAAGCGTGTGATGCTGCGTTGCTGAAATGCAACGCGGAGCCTAGCGCAGTGTCCTTGTGCAGGCCCTGGCTGCTCTCCTGAGGGTGCCCTGGCCGACGCGGCTCTGCCGGCAGCTGCGCTCTGGGCACAGGCTGGCACACGCACTGTTAGGCTGGGCTGTGCTCGTCCTTTGCAGCTCATTCAAGGGATCGTTAACTCTGGGGCTGATGGCGGGAGCGTGGCCCTTTGGGCTGTGTCTGGGTAGATGTGAGTGGTGCTGAGAGCTTGATGTCGTTTCAAAGTGGAATTCTCCCGGTTGGTTGTACTTCTATCAGCCTTTGAAAGTGAACTCCTGGACTTACTGCTTCTGTACAAATCCTAATAGACCAGTGGGGGGGGACGCAGTGTGGACCAGATGAAGGAGATTTAGCAATAATGTCTCTGCGAGGCGGTTCAGTAAAACTTCCAAGGTGCGGCTGGGCACTACGGGGAGGTAACATCCTCTGTTGTGTTGTTTGCTTGCTGCTGGTTGGCTGGGAAGATCCGCCATGAGGAGAAGACGTGCTATAAGGCTGTCCAGACGAGCGAAGAGGGGCCGTCGGCTTGCGAGTACCAGGGTCCGCTCATGGTGCTGGCCCAGAACTGCGCCGTCATGCACAACCTGCTGGGGCCAGCATGCATCTTCCTGAGGAAGGGCTTCGCAGAAAACAGGCAGCCTGTACGTAAGTTACACCCAGCCGGGCGAGACACGCACAAAGCCACGTGGATGCGAGCTGGGGATGCCAAGCTGCCCGCACGCTCTGTCTGCGTGGAGCTCTGAAACCCCAGCCCTGGGTCTCGAGCATCCCGCTCTAGCTCCAAGCGCAAACACAGTCACAGGCAGATGTCTAACCTGAAGGATGTGCAGAGATATCCCCGTGCCTAAACACCGAGAGAGGAGGATTCTAAAAATGCAGCTGTGGAAGATAGATCCAAGCCTACGCTCAAGTAGGCATAATCATATGGACTCAGGAGAAGGACTTAGGACTTCAGGACTTACATGATCGTATGGACTCAGGAGGAGTCCAGTGTTCAAAGCTGTTGTTCCAGCAAGACATCCACATCTCATTCCCAGAGGCTCAGATCAGCATTTAAGGCCTAAATAGCCACCTAAATGCAAATCAGGGCATCCATATTGGGAAGAAGCTGTCCCACAGAGATGCCCAGATTTGATACTGTTCCTGTTAGCTCACAGTGAGCACACTAGCACCAGCAGAAACAAGCGTGCATCTGCCTCCTCACAGACACCCAAAGGCAATCTCTCATATGCTATCACGCACAGCCTGACCTGCAGCAATCCTGGCCAAATAAACCAAAGAACATCAGCCTGTCCTCATATTTGCAAATAGTGCCAGGCTACCAAACGCTATTACCCATACACACGCAGAGATAAGCAGCAAAAATATCTGTTCATTCAGTCACACCTATTTGTAACTATGTGTTCATATGCATCTAATGTGTGCATTTATATACAAACAATAAAAATATGTGTTTGTATGTAAATCCAAATGTCTGCATCTGGATATGTTAAATACACAAAAATATGCACCCCAGTATTATATCTTTACAAGAAGTAAAACATATTTTTGCACATAAACATTCGATTCCTACAATAACATGAATTTAAAGACATACACAAACATATGATTAACACACATTTTGTGGATACATATGAGCAAATATATGCATCGTCAGATATTCACCCAGTGTGTTCCATATTCTTCTGGTGAAACAAAGATCACCCCAGTTACCTGAGAGTCAGAGCTTTCTTGCCTCTCCAAGAAATCTCTGTCTTATGCATCAATGTGGTTATCTCCAGCTGTAGGAGACACCTAGATCTTCATCTCTGAAACCTCTTCTTCAACCAACAACCGAAAAAAGAGTCATTATTTGTCATAATTGATCAAACAGCTTTTCTTCCTAACCTTCAGCGACCAAGTGATCACATATTCCATGGCCCTGTTGGCTAAAACACAAAACGGAATATTCTGACACAAGCACACATGCACAGACTGTGTGGAAAATATATAATAAAATAATATATAATACAACCCCATAAGAAATAGATCAAGCTCCCTAGTGGAAGGCTCATAGCTGGGCAGGTATCCATCCTGTTTAGGGCCTGGAAACTCACAGTACTGTAAGAAGTTTCCAAAACAGGATTAGTGATGTCTCTAACTACCCTGCTGTAGAATAAGTGCATCTGATAAACAGCTTTACTTTTACTGACTCTAGACCAACAGGATTTATTGTGCATAGAACAGAAATACATGAGGGTAAGACCATTATGTGTAATGGACTCTCTGAGGGTCAGCTCTGCTCATATCTAGGATCTAAACTCTCTGAACAGTTTCATTCCTCGTTCTATATGTTCTCCAAAATCTGTGGAGTGATTCAGCCCATTTCTTCCAAAGCAATTTTCCTCCTTTATAATATTAGGGGATCTTCTTTCAAATTTAAAACAGAAAACCTCTTCATGACGTTAGTTATCACTTGAGTCAGATTTTTGGAGGGATGTAAACCCTCCTCCTCCTTTTGCCCTCGCAGTCTGTGGCTCTCCGATGGCAGAATCTGCATGTGCAAAGATATGCTCAGAGCCCTGCAATCGAAAATGCCTCGGTGTGCAAAACTAGAGCCGGTGCTGAAGCCCCCATTTCTGACATGTGTCAGTCATGTCGGTTGCAATGTGGTCTTCAGCGAATGAGGAGGAGGATGGTCTTGTGACGACCACGCTGGAGGAAGGCCTGGGTCCTGCCCCAGCCACTCGCACAAGACAGCGCTCACCACGGGTGGGTCACAGCCCCCTTCGCCCCACGGCGGTGGTAATCAAACCTCGGCATCTGCTGCTCTGCGGAGCCGGCTGCTGGCACACAGCAGTGTCCATGAGGATTAATGTTTGCAGACTCTGGAATGAGGTGCACAACGTGTCGGTACTGATCATGGGTGGTTTTCATCTGCTGTTTTATCTAAGGCAGCAGGAGGGCAATAATGCCTCCTGCATCCCGTCTAAGGTGTTTGAATTGTTTTGTGACTTGGTGTTGATGAAAGCAGAACAAATGGGATGACATGTTTGAAAATACCAGGTCTGTGAAGGATGAAATGGCAGAGCCAGCGCGCTCCGACAGTTCCATCCAGCACAGAGATGCCTCTGGGAAGGTTATGAGTGGCAAGCTGGTCATTTCTCTGGCACGGCCCACTTTTGCACAGACATAAACCAGTGCGTGTCCTAGTTTGCTAGGCACTCTGAGCAGCCACCCTTAGAGTTTGCAGAGGAGCCTGTGGTTCAATAGCAAAGGATCATCCTTCTCAAACTGATCAAGGGCACCGCCTCCAGGGACATGTGGTGAGACTGGAGGACACCTGGAAGGCAAGGAGAAACTCCCCACGGTTGAGGGAAAAAGCCGAGAGGGAGACGACAAGAGATCGCGTTTCTGTGTTTCCAAATTCTCAGATGTTTTGGATTTGCCTGGGAGCCATGAGAGGAATTAGAAAGGGCATTTAAACCAGAAAGCAGTGCATTTCCGTGCTCATCTCTTCTTCCTGGTGCAGTGTTGGAATTTTCCTATACTCTTTTATATCCTCCCCTTTCTTCCAAGAAATTCAAATTGGATGTTTGAAGTTGCAGTGTTTCCTGAACATGGTGAATCCTTGTCCTGTTTTGTTTGTAGATGACCTTGACGATGTATATGTTGTGTGTCTGCCTTCATGCCTGGTTTTAAAATGCTTGTGTATGGAGTTGAGGCTGGGGGAAAGTTCCTACCTTTTTGGGGGGACTGACTATAGGAGATGGCACCGGGACGTGGGCTGTAAGGGAGCTTGTGGCTGCTGCTGTCCTGCCAGAAGGACAGGGATG
>Ga0065711_1006948_pt1 | contig 20346 bp, 28 predicted proteins | sample Hoacrofraction12_FD_59098 | JGI IMG/M metagenome (GOLD analysis project Ga0065711, IMG submission 59098) | Hoatzin crop microbial communities from Cojedes, Venezuela - Epithelial fraction 12 v2 (version 2) | ecosystem: Host-associated > Birds > Digestive system > Esophagus > Crop | place... | reverse complement strand
GAGGGCGGCCCCGCCCGCCCCGCACCCCCGGCATCCCCGGCCCCTCACTGCCCACCGCCCCGCCGCGCTGCGGGGACACCCCCCCCACACCTCGTCGCCCCCCTGCAGTGCCACCCTGCCGTCCTCACGCGGGGGACACAGCGGCAGCACTGCCATCCTCATGCCGGGGATGGGGTGAGGGGTCCCGCAGCCCTCCTCGGGGCCCCGAAGTGCGGGCCCCAGGGTCGCCGCGTCGCAGCCCGTCGCAGGGCCGCGCCGGGTGCTGGGCAGCGGGACCTTGGCGGGCCGTTAGCCGGGTTAATCGTTGACAGGCTGTTTGCGTTTGCCGGCTGCACTCTCACGCATGAAACCGGGGTGTCGGTGGCTCCCCGGGGACCAGCCGGCAGCCCGCAGCAGCTGATCGAGCTGCCGTGCGTGCTGGGGGTGCCCAGAGCCGTGCCCCGGGGTGGGGAGGGTGGCCCCGCCATGGTGCCTGTGCCTGGCTTGCGGGGGGCGTCGCGGGAAGGATGCTCACAGCGGGGAAGCGCGGCGAAGGGGGCCGCAGAGCTCCCGCGGGGACCATTCTGGGGGGCTGGCCCTGCCTCGGTGCTGCCGTGGCCCCTGGGCTGTCCCTGGGGGCTGCTCAGCCGCGGCGGTGGGTGCCGGGGGGTGCCTCGGTGGTGGGAGGGCAGGCTGGACACACCTGCCGTGTTTACTTAGCAGGGAGCAAGTCCTGGAAGGAGCGAGGCTGTTTGGGAGGGGGTGGGTGACGCACCGGAGGGCAGGATAAAGTCCAGGGTGCCGTGCTGGAGGCTGAGGTTGCGGCGTTCCCCGAACTTTGCCTGTCCTGGTGCTGAGGTGAGAGCCTGGTGGGCACAGCACCCCTGTGGGGGTGACCACACGTCCCCCCTGCTGAGGGGCACCGGGGGGGGAGGGGGTGTCCAGGGTGGGGGCCACCGAAGGGCTTGGCTGTGGGCCAAGGAGGGCAGAGCAGGGGATGCTGGCCCCCACGGGGGGAGAGGGCTGAGGAGCAGCACGTGGCCTGGGCACCAGCTGCCCTCCCCATGGCTTCACTGGAGGGTCTTTGCCCACCACCATTTGCGCAGCTCCAGGTGCTCGCACCCTGGGCTGAGGGGTGGAGGTGGCATTTGGGGACGGCACTGTTGCCCCACCATGCTACAGGCACCCCGCTGGGAGGTTTTACTGGATGTGCTGCTTCCCACCTGTGGCTGGTGACAAAACCCGAGGGACATGGCACCATCCCCGTGGGGATGGGGCACAGCATGACAGTGTGGCTGGGACACCAGCCCTGAGGGACATGGGCACGGGTGGGGTCTGCGAGCACAGGGGCTGTTGCCCCCACCAGCATGTCCAAGCTGTGGGGCAGCACCAGCGGCCTCCCTGCCCCGTTCCCGGGAGAGGAGCAGGGCTCCTGCGGCGCATGGCTCCCAGCATGGAGCGCAGCCCCTGCTAGCGCACAGCCAGCGTCATCCTGCCAGACTCTTTCCCATGTTCCCAGCAGGACGGGGCGCAAGCAGGGCAGCTCCGGCGCCCTGGCAGCCGTTGCTTCTGGCACCAACCCCCCCGGCAGCAGAGCCTCGAGGGCACGGCGGGACCCAAAGGGGCTGTGCACCGTGCACCCAGCCCCACGAGTCCCCACAGACTGCTCAGAGCCACGCTGCGGAGCGGCCAAACCCTGGCTTCGGTCAGGGTGTCCCATTCCGTTCCTGTGGGATGGGCGCGCAGATGGGAGCTGCCATGCCCCCTGGGGAAGGGACCCCCCCAGGCACCCCCGGTGGCTGCCCAGCCCGGTGATGCCGGCGGCGCGGGTCCTGCCGGGCAGAGCAACGAGCACCCTGCGGCCGGCAGCCGGGGGGCCATGCGGCACGGGGCGAGGCGGGAGCGGGTGCGGGGCTGGGCGGTGGGAATGCAGCACACAGGCACTTTGTTTAGCCGGGGTGGGCGGAAGTCAGGGCGTTGGATCTGAATGCTAAAGTGTGTTGTTCAGGGGCTGATAAAGGCCCCATTGTATGTAAATAGTTTATAAAGCAGCATATGACTTCCAGTGCAGGGCAGTGGCGGATAGAGACGAGGGCAGGCGGAGCAGAGATCTCTTGCGGGAGACATGAGACCTTAGAGGGGCTGCTGGGGGCAGCTCGCAAGGACCCTTCCTCACCGGCAGGTATGCGCCGCCGGGACCCTTCACACCAGGGGCAGCCATAGAGTGGGTCCCAGGCCTCTGGCCTCACGGCTTAGGGTGGGAAGCAGCTCCTGGGGCTGCTCAGTGACAGCGGGTGGTCCCAGCAGGGTGGAGGTCTGTGCTTGGGGTGCGGGGTCACCCCATGCTCCCCAGGCAGGGATGGCTCTAGGAGAGTGACAACGCATGGCTGCACAGCGGGTCCCCCCAGCTCGGAGCTCCCTGGCCCCACTCTTGCAGGGAACAGGGGGATGAGGGCAGGGAGCTGCTGATGCAGAGGAGCCCGCGGAACTCTTTGGCTCCATCTCTAGCCAGAGAGCTCAGTGCTGGGTGCAGACTGGGGGTTCCTGCAGCGGTGTGGGAGCTTCACCCCTATCTTCTGTGGCAGCCGTGGGTCAGGACCCCCGTGACAGTGTGGGGTGGCAGGGCAGGAGCAGTGGGCACTGCAGGGCCAACCGGTCTCCTGCCTGCTTGGGCCAAATGCTGCCCTGAGCTGTGTCAGCAGCGGGAGCCACACTACTGTCCTGCCGTCCATCCATCCTGCTGTCCACCTACCAGGGCTGCAGCAGCTGGTTGCTGCCAGGGCTGCTGCCACCAGGGCGGGGATGTGGTGGCTGTCTGCCACAGGCCCTTCCCGCGCCTAACACCGTCTCTCACTGCTCACTCCTGCAGACGTGAGGAACGATGAACTGGGCCGGCCTCTACACAGTGCTGAGTGGGGTGAACCGCCACTCCACCGCCATTGGGCGCATCTGGCTCTCTGTCATCTTCATCTTCCGGATAATGGTGCTGGTGGTGGCAGCCGAGAGCGTCTGGGGGGACGAGAAGTCTGCCTTTACCTGCAACACCCAGCAGCCCGGCTGCAACAGTGTCTGCTATGACCACTTCTTCCCCATCTCCCACATCCGTCTGTGGGCCCTGCAGCTCATCCTTGTCACCACACCAGCCCTCCTCGTAGCCATGCACGTGGCCTACCAGCAGCACCAGGAGAAGAAGCTGCTGGTGCTGACAGGGCATGGGGACCCCAAGCATATGGAGGAAGTTAAGAAGCACAAGATGCGCATATCGGGTTCGCTGTGGTGGACATACGTCTGCAGCGTGGTCTTCAGGCTGCTCTTTGAGGCTGTGTTCATGTACATCTTCTACATGCTCTACCCAGGCTACCAGATGGTGCGGCTGGTCAAGTGCGAGGCTTACCCCTGCCCCAACACCGTTGACTGCTTCATCTCACGGCCCACTGAGAAGACTATCTTCACTGTCTTCATGCTGGTCACCTCCAGCATCTGCATCTTCCTCAACATGGCGGAGCTGGTCTACCTGGTGGTGCGGGCCTGTGCCCGCCGCGGCCAGCACAACTCCAATCCCCCGTCGGGGAAGGGCTCCTTCTACGGGCAGAAGCTCTCCGAGTACAAGCAGAATGAGATCAACCAGCTGCTGACGGAGCAGGACGGCTCGCTCAAGGACATGCTGCGCCGCAACCCTGGGCTGCAGGAGAAGGGCGACCGCTGCTCTGCCTGCTAGGGCCAGTGCCCTGGGGGGTCCAGCCCTTGCCCCCACCCCACAGCTGCCCCATGGCCCTGTGCTGTCCCTGTCCCATGGATAGCATCCCTCAGGTGCCAGTCCGGCCCTCACGGATGGCCAGGAGGGCATCTCGGGCCATTAAATCTCCATTCTCAGGTGCTGCCTCCCTCCTTTCTGCTCTGGCTGGGACATGCTGGGTGTTGGGGTGCCGGTGTGGGGTGCCCACCCCTGCACCCTAGCCCACGTGGGTGTCACCAGGGGCTGTGGTGGTTGCAGTGCTCGGGCCAGGCTGTGGCCATGGCTGCGGTGCCCTGGCAGCCGGCATGCAGGAGCAGTGACCCCTGTGTGGCATTGAGCAGTGTCCAAGGGCTCGCACTCCCCCAGCACCAGACCCTGCAGCCCCAAATATATTTAGAAAAGTGCCCAGACCAAAAATAGAGGGAAAAAGTTTCCCCAGTGGCTGTTTCTTCTGCCAGTCACAGCAAAAGCCAATGGGGCACGCAGCTGCCTCCTGCCCCAATAACCCCACGCCCGCTGTCGGGTGGACTGTCGGATGGAGCCGGGTGGACCTGTCCACACCCCACCGAGGAGCCGGGGATCAGCCGGGAAGGGGCCTCGCAGCATCCTGCACTGCCCCGCCGAGCGGAGCTGACAGCACGGGAGCACTGGGCTCTGCCCCACGTGCCCGCCAACGGTGAGGGGTCCCCATGCCGGATTGCCACCACGGTGTCCTCCACCAGTGTGGTGGGGCTGCTTTCTGCCAGAGGCCTTTGCGCCTGCTGCCTTCTCCGCAGCAAGTTAGGGGGTCCCATGGGACACAGGGTGGGGATGCTCCAGGGACAGCCCCGGGTTGGCTCCCTGCATGCCCGCCTGGCTGGGGGATGGGGGGATGGTTTGGCGGGTCATGGGGTGGCCGTGTCTGGAGGGCGGCTGTCTTGCAGGGCACCGCAGCGTGTGCCATGGGGGACTGGACCCTGCTGGGGAGGCTGCTGGAGAGCGCCCAGGAGCACTCCACAGTGGTGGGCAAGGTCTGGCTCACCGTCCTCTTCGTCTTCCGCATCCTGGTGCTGGGGGCAGCCGCCGAGCGGGTCTGGGGTGACGAGCTGTCTGGCTTCTCCTGCGACACGCAGCAGCCCGGCTGCCAGAATGCCTGCTACGACAGCACCTTCCCCATCTCCCACCTCCACTTCTGGGTCCTGCAGATCATCTTCGTCTCTACCCCCAGCCTAGTATACCTGGGCCACATCCTGCACCTGGTGCATCTGGAGGAGAAGGCACAGCAGCAAGCGGCGGCATGGGCCAGCAGCAGGGCCAGGCGGCAGCGCCCCAGGCAGCCCCGGCTCCCTGCAGGGAACGTGCAGGGACAGGTCTGCATGCGGGGGGCCATCCTGAGGACGTATTTCTGCAACGTCATCTTCAAGGCTCTCTTGGAAGTGGGCTTCATTGTGGGCCAGTACGTCTTGTATGGGTTCCAGCTGAAGCCCCTCTACACCTGCAGCCGCTGGCCCTGCCCCAACACTGTCAACTGCTTCATCTCCCGACCCACCGAGAAGACCATCTTCATCCTCTTCATGCTGGGGGTGGCCTGCGTGTCCCTGTTGCTCAACCTGGTGGAGATCTACCACCTGGGTCTCACCAAGTGTCGACAGGTGCCAGGCCCCAAGTCTCATGTCCTGCCCAGTCCTGGTGGCCCCATGGGGCCCTGCAGCACCCATGTCACCCTGCCCAGCAGTGGCAGCCCTGTGGCTGCTGGCAGAACCCCCCATGGCCTGGTACCCCTGGGGAAGGCGGGTGCATGGCTGGGGGTGGCCAGCGGGTCCCACAGGAAGACACGAGCAGCAGACCTGGCAGTGTGAACGTAGCCTGCCTGGATGCTCAGGGATGGGTGACGCATGGGCAGCCACAGTTGTGGTTCTGTCTCCAGGCCCTGCCAGACTCGTGGCATGGACCCCACGGCCAGCGCGAGAGATGGGCATGGCCCTGGGGACACGGCTCGGCTGCTCCCCATGCTCCTGGGAGCAGCAGGGGCTGAGAGTAGGGTCGGGCTGGGGCAGGGGCATGTCAGCCCTGGGGGAGCAAATAAACACCCACTGCACCTCACTCGACTCCTGCTCTGCCCACAGACACCGCGGCATTGCTCTCTGACTGGTCCATCCCCTGGAAATGTTGCGTGGCCAGGGCTGCGCCACCGCCGGGTTGGGTTGGGCTGCAGCCCTATGGGCAAGCCACACCAGGTGGGAAAAGCAGGGGCTGCCAGAAGTTTTCTGCATCTTTATTTGAAATGAATGGTTTCCAGAGACACAGGGTTAGTCCTACTGCCCTGGCATCACTACAACAAGACTGGTGAGCGGCTCACTCTCCACATGGACACAGAGAACAGATGGCCCCAGGCCAGGGCCCAGAACAATATATACAGGCTCAACAGGAGACCCATGATACAACTCAAGAAAACTGACCGGAACACGAGGAGGGGCAGGAGGCAGCAGGTAGCGGCACAGCCGGAGCCAGGCTTGCCCCAAGCAGGGTGCTGGCACCCTGCTGCTTTGGGAGAGGGAGGCCAGGCAGCTCCTTGCTTCTGACAGTGGCAGCCCGAGCCGCTGCCAGAGCAGAGGGCACCCACCAACGGCACCTTGCACCAGGGAGGCGGCTTATGCCAGGATGGGTGACAGTGGGGAGAGAGGTGCAGCACTGGCACAGACCCGTCTCCATCAGTTTTCTGCCAACTCAGAAAACACTGACAAAATTGAGGGAGGGGGCCCGGCTGCTTACAAGGGGGGCATCCCTGCAGCAAGACCAGGTCGCTGCCCTCACGTTCCAGCACTGTCTCCCTCTGCTCCCCACAGCCAGCCTAAACCTCTCCCACTCCTGGGAACAAGCCCTCTCCCTGACCCAAGAGCTCTCACCCTGCCAGCAGTCCTTCCCACTTGCTTGGAAACACCATCCTGCTGCAGCAACAGAGCTACATTCCTGCTGTGCCACCTGCAGCCTTGTCAGGGGATGCTAAAGGAAGGGGCAATTAAAAGCCTCGGGGCCACTGGTCCTAGACATCACTGCCATATTGTGCGGTTCCTGCCCCAGGGCATGGGTAGAGGGGGGTAGTGTCAGGGCTGGGGGTAGAGGGGGACTGGGCTGGGTAAGGGGAGCTGCCCAGGGGCTCTGCCACCCCTGTGCTGTGAGGACTGGCCCCGGAGAAGACGGCTCACCCAGCAGCCAGGACGGGAGGCAGGGCTGAGCGTGGGGGCCATATATGTAGGAGAGGCCTGTAACGAGCAGGATGGGATGTCCAAGTCCGGTAACGATGAAGCGACAGCACTGCCGCAGCACTGTCCCCTCCCGCGCTGCACGGACCCTGCCCTGCAGTGGAAGGCAGGGAGACAAGGCGTCCAGGGCTGGAGCACAGCCAGCCCGGCAGCACCTCACTCTTAGTCCATGTCGTCCTCCAGGCCACTGAGCCGACTGTGCTCCTCGTAGATCTCCCTCACGGCCAGGATGCGGTTCAGCATGCTCTCCAGCATGCTCCGGTCCATGGGGATGACCGAGTACCAGAGTGGGGACTCAGCAATGCACGACCGTTCAGGTTGCAGGTAGAAGACATCATTGCGGTTCCGAAGACTCTCGGGACTGTAAAGAGAGAGGAAGCTGAGCCCAAGGATATCAGCTCCAGGGCCTCAGAAAATCTGGCCTGCCCTCATGGTTATCAAAAGGCGCTAAAGGCTTGTCACAGCCTCTCATCCTTCAGCAGGACAAGGATACAAACTGAGTCTGCAGCTCCTCGCTCAGGACCAAAGCCCCTAACCAGCCAAGCACCAGGACTCATACTGCACTCCTTCCTGTCTGGAGAGAGGCAAGTAGTGGAAGGGGCCAGAGAGCAGCATTCTCTCAAACACAGTCTATAGGAGCAAGTGCAGACCCTGGGCAAGGCTTCACACTCAAGTACAAATGTTTGCAGAGCAGCAGCCACCCCACAGGGTCCCACCAAAATGGAGAAGTAGCCCCAAAATGGCACATGCACCTTCTCCAGAGAAAGCCTCACCATTTGGAGAGATAAAACTCATAGAATTTGACAGGGCATCGGAGTGGGTTCATCCTGTTCTCCCGCTGCTCCAGCACTGGTACCTCCTCCTCACGCTTCCGTTTTCCAGAGCTGCCATCTGCAGAGGGGGAGAGAGCAGGATCACGGTTGGGACCCAGCCGGGGAGGCAAGGGGAGGGACAGAAAGATGCTTCATCAGACCCTACCTCGGCCTTTTTTCTGCTTGGCAGGAGCGTAGTAGCGGATGCTCACCACCTTTGTCACGCCTCGGGCCGTGGTGCATTTGCGGGACTGGCGCACCACATTGGTGAAGGACAGCTGCATGTGCTCCTCTGCTGTCTGCAGCCCAAAAAACTTGGTGTTGAAGAACATGAGGGTGTTGAGGAGCACGAAAGGTGAGTAAACGCCCAGCTGCTTGCATTCCCAGAGGTGCTCCTCCTCAACACGTGAGAAAACTGTGTCTGCAACGCACAGAGGAAGAATCAGGTCACATCAACAGTGGCCTTGTGGCAATCCCATCACCCTGCCCAGGCAAGGTCACTGCAAAAGACTGACGCATCACAACATTCCCTTTTCCACGAGGTTACTTCTCCAGAGCCATCAGCAGAGCTAGATGCTGGCTCTGCCCTGCCATGAGCCACCCCAGAGCGCAGCCAAACCATGGGCCAGAATGCCAATCAGTCCTAAAGGCTCTTCCTTATACATGGCCACAAACTGAACTCCAGGTCAGTGCTTCACCACACTCAGTGTGAGATGAAGGAAGAGCAGCAGGCAGGACAGACATGACCAGCTCCTGCCTAGACACACAGGTCTGGAGCCAAATGCCTCTGCGTGGGACAGCCAATATGCAGAGGTGAAGCTCAATCTGTGAAGTAATCACAGACAAGACACAGCAGAGAAGGCAGCCCAGATCACAGCATCATGAAAAGCCTCTGCAGAGCTCTAAGTCAATCCACCCACAAGGCAGCAGCACGGCAACCCCAGCCAATGCTCACCACAGTGTGCAGGGCTCGCCTATGTGCTGAGAACACAAAGGCATGGGCCAGCGTGCCTCCTGACTTGGTATCCTCTTTGCCAAAGGGTGGAGACATCATTGTGAAGTGTTGTAAAGATTCTAACTGTCCCAGGACACAAAGCAGCAGTGCTCTGCTCCCAGCTACCCCGACTCTTGGCAGCAGAAGCTGCTGAGGCGTAAACCAGGCTGGCTCCACTGTCGGTATGGGTCAGTATGACCCCAAGACACAGCGGGACCATGCTGCTTATTCCAAGGAAGAGGGCTAAGACTGGGGGAGCATAACCAGACCAGAGGATCCAAGGCTAGAAGCCCAAACTGGGTACATGTGGTGACTGAAGGTACTCCAGAGACACATACTATTTGGTAAGATTGTGGGTTGCCAGCCACTCAGGGACTTGTTCAGCTCCTGCACGAAGGTCAGGTAGTAAAGGTCTGTAAATATATTCACCATACGATTGTTCTCGAGCAGGTACTAGAAAGGACAGAACACACAGTCAAGAGAGACATGGCAGCACCTGGAATGCAAACCCTCCCCAGACATCCTGGGGCACAACATGCAGAGCACCCCTCCTTGTACAAGCAGAGCTGCAGGGCTGACTCCTAACACCAGCCACTTCTGAGAGCTGTGGAGAAAACCCCGGGGCATGACAAAGCAGACTTGGTGCTGAAGAAGGGACTGAATTTGGGAGATCTCGCAGCCCTCCTCAAGAACGTGCAAGAAGGGTGCAAGGCTAGGGAATAGCTGCCACCCCAGCTGCTGGGCTTGGGAACAAAGATCGAACCAGGTGACTGCTGTCCTGGGGTGAGGCACTGAAGGAGAGTCCAGTGAGCCTCTCGGGGTCCCCAGAAGACACCATAAAGGGTACAAGCTCCCTCACCACATCTGACCCCCAGGTCTGGCTGCGGGGGACTTGAAGGCAGCAAGCCCTCCCTTACCTGCTGGATGCCAAGACAGAGGTAATAGATGCTATCCGGTTCATAGCGCTCCCCATTGGGCCGTGTTATCTCCTTGACAAACTGGGCCAGTCCGTAGTTGAGTTCAGCTGCTGTGCAGGCCAAGATGTCTTCCTTGATCCTCATGGGCTTGGCTGTGGAGGCAAGCACAGCAGTCTCAGACAATAGCCTGCAAGGCCAGAAGCACCTCAACACCCTGGGACCCAGCTTCTGGGAGGTTTCTGCCACTCCACCCCATCCGGACAGGGCACTTACGGCCAAAGCGTAGCTCCTCTCCCTTACTGGTCTCTCCCCCTGCATACTTGGCTTGCACCCAGGACTTCCACGCATTCACACCGTATGAGTAGTTCAGCACTGTGCAGCTGGGCTGGCTGCTCATTGAGTCCCGGGAACAGCTTTCAGAGAGCACCAGACGCTTCTGTCCCTGCAGAGAGGTGTGTTGTGAGACTGGGCACCTACCTGGGACAGATGCAAGAGTCCTGGCCACTCCTCAGACTTGCTGACTGCCAGCTTCCTCCCAGTGTGCCTGTGCCCATGCCAGCATCCTTCTGCTGACAGTTAAGACAGCAATGCCCGTTAGTTATAAGAACCACAGGGAGGAGAAAGGCCAGCTCTCACACCACCTGTATCATTCACAGCTCCTCCAAAGTCTCCAAGTATTTTCATTCAAGGAGTGACCCACAGGCCAGGCATGCCCTGACAGGAGAGGGCACAACCACACCAGCGCACCAAACCCTCTGGCACGCTTCACCTCATACATCCCAGACAGCAGCTCCCACTCCAAACCCAAAGAGCTCAAAGCAGGCAGTACCCATGGAGAACTCACCTTTCGGACAGCACGAGGCAGATCTTGCTCTGCGGACACATCATCTGGTCCCACCAGCCCGCAGTCAAAGAGGAAGTCCACACTGGGGTTGATGTCTAGAGGGTCTGAAAGGAAACACAGGCAGAAAGACTCAGCTGAGACTACTCATCCTGTCCCCTGCACTGGCCTGGCTCTTACAGCAAGATGAAGGGGGAACACATGGCCCAACGCTTCACATGCTCCATAACTGCCTGGTATGAACTTCCAGCCACAGCCCAACAAAGGAAATACAGCTCTGGCAGATAATGCTAAGCTTTGAAGGCAGCACCCACTCAGACTAACCAGAGCCCCACATCCTCTGCTCTGACAGTTTCTTGTTTGTTTTTGAAACCTGAGGAACGTTCTTTATCTCCTTGTGCCAGGCCAGCACTGGGGACAGCCAGGCACAGGCACCCCAGTTCTCTGTCCGTTGCTGCTAGCATCCTGCCTCAGCACTGTTGTGCTCTTGCAAGTCCCGGCCTCTTCTTCCACCTTCTGCCCGCTAACGGACACTCAGCAATTTTGCCATCTCCCAGGATGTCATGCCCTGACCAGGTCTCTCTCTTGCCTTGCTGGATCCTCTAGAATCACCATCCATAAGCACACCAGTCCCACCACCCTGCCCTTTGTGCTGTTAAAATCAGCTTCTCATTCCTCCTTCTCTGCAGACCTATGTTCGCAACAGGTCAGTTAGTCTAGACAAACACATACTCCTTCACAAATGGTGGTCTCCTCATCGCTGCTGTGAGCAGTCATCTGCAAGACCCTCAGTTCCTGGCCTCAAACCCGGCTAGTTAGAGGGGACGGGGAGGTAAGTTCACACAGCTCTTAATGCTGTTGACAACAGTCGGCCGAGGGCAGCGGGAGGACCCTGCTGCAGCATGAGCAGCCCTGCATGCCTGCTTCACCCAGCTCTTACTCTTAGGAAAGTCAGCCTCCAGGTCCTGGCCCGGCTCATCAAGGACATTTGCCATCTTGACGGCCATAGCCAACACATCGTCCCGTGCTGGTCCAAACAGATCACAGTCCTCCAAGAGACCCTCTGCACTCTGGTTACTCACCAGGTCTGCAACACAAAAGCAGATCACAACAACTTTCAAGAAAGTCTTTTGCCTGTACTCCCTGTGACAGCTGGAAAATGAAGTCAGGCTCCCTGCAGCACAGTCCTGTGCTCAGAGCAGCCCCATGGCACTGCTCTGCCCAGTTTTCCCGGGGCAGCAAGGCACTGGACATTTGTCCTCTTCCCAGCCACAGCCCTCCTCACCAGGGCATGAGAAACGCAGCACCCAAATAAAAAGACCTGTGAGGTCAGGGGTGTTAATCTTCTGACAGGGAAGCTGCCTGAGGTAAGAGCCTGAACAGCCACCTGAATAAATTAACAGTACTGCACACGTGCTACAAGACTGGCACCCCCAAAAGCGACAGTGGCAGGCACTGCTCCCTGCTGCAGCTCTTCTCTCCTGGTACCTCCTCAGCAGAAGTTGAGGACTTGCTCTCCCCTGCTCCCTTTTCAAAGGCTTTTGGGGAGCTGCCATCCAGGCAGATGCTCTAGTTTAAAGAGCTGGCAAATCCCACATGATCCCAGCTGTTGGGCCAGACTAAGCCGTGGCTGAACTTACCACACAGGTCTGAGGAGGCCTTGTCCAGTTCCTCAGCCTCTGCAATCATCTCTGCCATGGCCAGGATGTCAGCCTCCAGAGGATTGGATGGGATCTTCACCTTCAGCTCCTCAATGGTCTCCACAATCTTATCTGTGCTCTCCAGCGTGGTGGGCAGGAACATTGGCACAGGCACCTGTCAACAGCAGCACACCAAGCAGAAAACTGACACTCAGTTGACTGACATAAAAGCAGAGGCAGGAGAAGAGGACAAACAGAGAAGCAGGAAGGCTGCAGCAGGGCAGGATTGAGACAGTAAGAGAACACAAGCGGGTGGAGTGTGTTGCTTACCGGGACAGGCATGGAGAAAGGCACAGGTACTTTCTGGCAGTACATATGCATAGGCACAGGCACGAAGATCGGGACAGGGATTGGCAACACAATCACCTGGGGCTTCCAGTCAGCCTCTGACAAGAGCAAAAGTATGTCAGTGAGCTTGCTCCCAGCAGCTCCTCCACCCAGCCCTGCTGCACTCTGCCATGCCCCCAGACATCCAGCACCACGGCTCTTACAGCCACCAAATTCTATGACTCATGGGCAGAGCTGAAGTAGCAGCAAGCCAAACAGCCCTGCAACAAGAGAGGCTTGCCTTAGCCAGAGGTGCAAGCCCTAATCTTACGTGGACCTGCTGAGAGGTCTAGTTGCCGTGCATATGCTGGAGATGACACACACATGCCCGACAAGAGCTACACAGTGGAACCTGCTCAGCAGATGGCTTCTCAGACAAGCTGATGATCTCCAGAGGAACAGGAGTTGTCCCATAAGAGGTGGGATCATGCTGCAGTGCTCTCTTCTCTCTTTTTGCTGCTAATGGAAGTGGGCTCCCTACCTCCAGCTCTGCCGTGTGTGCCCTGCACTGCCCTGAGACTCCTCAGCACGGTGCCAAACACCCAGCTGCTGTGTCCAGCATTTCAAGCTGGATGCACATTTAGTCTGGAGCAGGGATGTGCTACTCGCCTTTTCCAAAATGTCCCTGTAATCCTGCAGTTGTGTCTCGTTTTCCTACCTGTCTGACATCCTTTGGACTTCATTTCCATCTTGCAGGAAACGCCCCGGTTCTGCATCAGTGGTTTACACATGGCAGCTTTGTTTTTCCGAGGGGTGGCTGGAACTGGAGGGGGCGGGGGAGGTGGTGCGGCTGGAGATATCTGGGCTGAGGACGTCTTTGCTGAAAGCTGAGGAAACGCAGAAAGCAGGAGGTTGGTGTCGACCTCAGGCAGCAGCACCCCTTCCCAACCACGGGTACAGCTGGAGAGACTCCCAAAGCACCTCCTGGAGCCTGGCGGTCCTCAGCACACAGACACATGCACGTGGACACTCCCACAGTCAGTCAGACCTGGCCAAAGGACTGCCAAGCTGCTCCTGGTAGGCAGCAAGCCTATGCAGCACCTCAGCAGCAGCCAGCAGGGAGTCTGGCACTTGGTGCTCCTGCCCTACGGGGCCACAGGGAACACAGTGGGACAGGAACTATACCCAAGCATGGAGGTGCATCATGCAAAGATGAGCCGGTACCACAGTGGCAGGCTGTTCTGGAGCCCATCATCTGTTCCTGGGGGGTGGTTATTCTTCCCCCTTGTGGGAGATCTGCTGACACTGTCCTCCCCAGCAGCTTTTATCAGTTCACACTACCCAGACATCTTATAATGCATTTGCTGCAGAAGAATGAAATCTCCCTCAGCAACGGCAGATCTGTCCTCTCTTTGGGGACAGCCCCTTTGTGCTATCTTGCAAACTCCTACCTACAACAGGCCTTACCATGTTGGTCTCTGCCTTCTGTGGGGAAGGGGCAGGTGGTTTTGGCTCTGAAGTCTGACCTGTAAAAGAAAGCAACGACTTTAAGTTCAAGAGTTCCTGGGCCAACAGGTCCCACTGCTGGGACTGGAGGTGGCAGCAGCCAGAGAGCAGGGACAGGCTCCCCAGAAACTGCTCCTGGCCACTCCAGGAACAGTTAATGTTTCCACAGTCTCTAGCCCTAGCAGCTCAGAAGACACTAGAACTCCAAAACCAAGTCACTCTCATGTCAGTTTGTGCTCCCTTGAAGTCCACCCCATCCCCATCAGAGCACACCAGGAGAAATCCCAGCCCCTTGTAGAGAGAGGAGTCAGGGGCTCTATTCCCACCTCTGCCTATTGGCTTGCTGTACCTAGCCACGGCCCTTCCCTGTGCGTCCATCTCCCTCCTACAAGTGTCTTGGCAAAGTGCTTCGAGATCCCTAAGAAGAAGGTGACAGAGCTAGTAGTAGTGTTGCAAGAAATCCCTGAAAGCAGAGAGACAGCTTTGTCCCAGCCCTAGGGATGCAATCCATTCCCCTAAGGAAAGAAGGGATCACCTGTAGGTAAGAGGTGCGTGCAGCAGACACTAGTCTCAGGTGGTGACAATATCACCCTGGCTTGGATGGTAATTCCAGCTCATTTACTCTGCAGAGAACCTGTACCCATCTCAAAGGCTGATAAGCTACAAGAGCACCTTCATCCAAGTCTCCCGTGAGCCCTGGTTACTCATGTGGCTGGGAAAAAGAACTGCCTTCTACAGCACTGACTAACCGTGGGCCATGCATGGAGATACCTGCAAGGAAAGCAGCAGGTCTCAGCACCCAAAGGGAGTGGCGGGTCCATTTGCACCTCCTACATACAGATAGGCTCTCCAAGAAAGACACAGACTCCCAAAGTACCAACACACAGACATTCACACTGCACAGATTTCCTCTCCCAAGTAAAAGCAGGACAGCTCTTGGGCAACTGGACACCCGACAGGGTCCACTTGCTGACCACCACAGCAGGACAGGTAAGTTTGAGTAGGAGGAAGCTCCCTAGCCTGCAGCTGAGCATTCAGCCATAGGATCTGCAATAGTCTCAATGGGTCCAAGAATTCCCCCTGACCAGCCCGAAGTGGATGGGCAGCAGGTCTTGGTGGGAGACATCAATGACTTGAATGAGAAAAGACAAGCTATGGAGTATGAGCAGAGTTTCTGCTGCAGCAGAATCAAAAACAAAGATGATTGCCCCATCAGTCAATGATTAAAGACTAAGGAAAATAAGATTCTCCTGCCACAAAGCTCCATGTGCTACATGTCCAGGCTTCCAGGAAAGCTGCAGCTTGTTCTTTACTCTCATCCCAACACCAGAAAGGAGCTGTCAAGGCATTGCCTGCACCACCCATGAATTCTGGCCCTCTGTCCTCTCCAGCTGCACAGCCCTGTGCAGAGCCAGTTCCCCTTGGAAGAATTTGGGCACAGTTCTGTGGCAGAAGCTCCTCAATCCCTCATTACATAGACTGTTCTCGGCAAAGGAATGGCCACTTTTATCATCAGCAAGTACTCTCAGGATCATCAGGTTGGCAGCAGCCACTGGGTCACAGGAATGAATGGTTTTAGGCAACCACTGGCTGCAAGAGAAGCAAGTAGTCAGCAGCTCTGCCCAAGAGACAGGCCTGAAATCTAGGCAGTCCCTTGTGAGCTGGCAACACAGTTGCCAGGTCCACAGGAGACTGTGGCTTGACCAAGCAGAAGCTGTTCCTCACCATGCACTGACCTGCTCCTCCTGAAATACCCTGCACAGCAGGCTGGGCTGGAAAGCTCTGTGTAAGCACATGGTAGGCCCTGGCTCCAGCAGCCTTCCTTTGCAAGCTGAGCAACGTGCCACAGTCCCGGGACAGGGATGTCCACTGCTATCCCAGAACTGGCAGGGGATGGGTGTGCCAGAACAGAGGGCCCAGTGCCACCAGCAGCATTCACCAAGCATGGCAGCTGCTGAGGCAGCCTTGGAGCTTGTGCTCAGCCAGGCACTCACCACTGCTGACAGGCTTTTCCTTGGCTGCCCTCAGTCCTCTGCCTCACAAGGCACACGGAGAGGCAGCTGTGGCACAGCGAAGGGTGATGCCCCACATGCCAAAGAGCAAAGTTCTTGGGGGCCTCCAGAGACGTGGTGGACGGGGGGGCTCAGACCCTCGTGGTTGGTGGTGGTAGAGAAGATACTTCTCAGTCTTGTTGTCCATGGCTCCAAGGAGACAATGGCCAAACAGTGTGAAACATGCTTCCCTCTGCAGGCAGAGCTTGCTCGTTATGCCTGTGTCCCAAAAGCAGTGTTACTGGTCCCTCACAAGGGAGATGCCTTGAAAACAGAGGACAAATGGAACTGCATGTCTAGGGCTGTGGAATGACTCACTTGGTGAGCTACACGAACCAACAAGCTCAATACCTCTTCCTTCCCTGGGCAGCAGGACAGTCTGTGTCCCATCAAGCAGACTCCCCTTGGGCACCCTCTTGTCAGCAGAAACCAACAATTCCTCATCCAGGTCACTCCAGTGTGCTGTCACTTGAGCCGTCGCCTCACACAGTGATTTACGAAGTGTGGCTCTTGGAGGGCAGGTTGGGACTCCCCTGGCTGGGGGAACCTGCTGCTTCTGGCAGACCAGCTCTGCTTTGCTGTCTAAGCAGCACTGACATCCAGGGCTTCCCCCATCTCGCAATCAGCCCACTGCTGTCAGGAGAGGAACCAGGAAGAGTCTGGAGATGGAGGACGATGTCTCTCATGAGAAGGTCCTTGTCTTGGTTTCCCCTCCTTGGCACATCCTAGTCAGGGTTTTACACCTCATGAAATCCCAGGGATGGCAGCAAAGCCCTGTGCCTGTGATGCAGGTGTCTGTCGAAGCTTGATGCACGAAGCCAGTCCCACCATAAGCTGCAGGCATTTTAACTAGATGACACAGATTACCTAGAAGATCACGGCCTATGAAAGGCCGAGCAGAATGAGACTACATGAGTGTCCAAGGGCCAAGCGATGTCTTGTCACTATGAGCACCTTCCATACTGAGGGACCCCAAAGCACTTTGCAATCTTCCACAAACAACTGGTTCAAATTAATGATAGGAAATGGGGCAACAGGCAGAGAAAATCTCCTCTCCAGCTGGAACTCCATGGATGCAGAGTGGGGTTATCCGGGACAGGGGTTGACAATTCCCCAAAGCCACAGCAATCTTTGGGTAAGTGGTAGGACTCCAATCTAACATCGCGAGACAGAGTGCCTCCAGCAGCTGAGTGCTCCCTCAAGATCATTCTAGGTTCAGCTCTGGCTGAGGAGAGCCCACCTACAGCATCACCAGCACCACTTCCTGCAGCACCCTGCATTTTCCTTGAATGTTTCCCATCCAAGCACTGACCTGGCCCAATCCTGATTAGTTTATGAGATCTGAGAAGGTCACAGCTCGGAGGTGGTGTGGGGCTGCAGGTGGATTATCATGCCAAACCACGCTGTCCCCTAACCCTGTAAATCGAGCTCTCCGCTGGCAACATGAGGACGTTAAATCCCTGAGTATCCTCACTAAGAGTGTGAGCTACAGGCAGCACGCTGGCACCGGCTCCTCCCGCTGGGCCCTGTGTGTCATAGAACCATAGACGTTAGAGATCGAGAAGCCCCATTAGGTCCCACTCCGTCCTTTCCCCCCCACCAAGGGCCAGTGCAGGATTGTTCCCTAGCGTCTCATCCAGTCCCAGGCAAGAAGCTTCCACCCCTCTCTGTTCAGTCTTCCCTGTGTCTCTCGGACTGAGCTATGCAGGTCCCCTCCCTCCCTCCTACTCACTGTTCAGCAGGCTCTCGGGCCCCTTCTGCGTGTCCAGGTTGGGCTGGTTCTGTTGATTGTAAAATCGCAGCAGACACTGCTGGTTGCAGAAGTGTTTGATTTGCCCCCGCCAGTGGATGGTTTCCAGCAGCTTCCCCTGACGCTTGCAGGCATGGCACCGAGCTGCCTAAAGCCCGCATCAGCAGGAGAGAAACAACGAGTAACTAACCACACCCCCTCCGAGTGCAACACAACTGTCCAGTGAAAGGTGCACATGGCAAGGTGCTGTGAGCTTCCCCACAGCAGTGCCCTGCCAGTGCCAGCCGGGGTCTCCAGCGGTGCGAACTTCTCACAGCAGCACTAGCCGCGGATCCAGCACTGTGAGCTTCCTCAGTGCAGTGCTCTGGCAGGATCAGCTTGGGACTCCAGCTACGTGAGCTTCCCCGTAGCAGTGTCCCGTCATTGCCAGGCAGGACTCCAGCAGTGCCAGGTTCTCCGCAGCAGTGCCAGCCAGACTCCAGCAGTGTGAACTTCCTCAGTGCAATGCCCACTTATCTGGGTGCTGTGCCCACCACAGCACTTAGCACAAGCTGCCAGTGCCAATACTGACCTTGAAGTACCAGAGCAAGTATTTGCTTTTGCAGTCTTCACTACAGAAGTCCCAGGTGCTGCCCTCCAGCTGCTCGGTGACCGCCCGCTGGCAGGTCTGAGAACAGTAGGTGCAGGTGATGCAGCACAGGCCCAGGTTCTTGGTGAAATCCTGTTTGTAAAGAAGCACACACCCTGCGGAGAAACAATAGGAGTGAAACCTTCCCAGGATGAACTGGGGGCCTCCCTGACCCAAACATGACCAGAATCCAGGTCTGCGGAGACAACAGAGCACGCGCAACACACTGTAGGGAACAATCCAGCACTGGCCCCTGGGGCTGGGATAAGATGGGACCTCATGGGGACTTGCCATCTCTCACCTCCATGCTTCTAGGAAGAGTCTGACTCCAACCTCCTGTGTGCAGGAACCCAGCAGGCAGGGCAAGGCCAGGTCAGGCCAGCCCAGACGCAAGAGCGTAGAAGTGCATGATGACAGGAGGAGCGGAGCTGCCACCTGCTGTCTCCCCAGCCCCCAGAGAGAGAAAAGCTGTGAGAAAGCCCTCCCCAAGGACACAATGAACGGTAAAGATCTTGCCCTAGGGCCTGGCTGGACAGCAAGCCATCCCCACGACACTCCTCCCTTCACTGCACAGCAAGGCTCTCGCCCCAGGGCCTGGCTAAGAGTCTCCCCTCTCTTCCTCTCCATGCTCTCTTCTCCTCCCCCAGCATTGGGCTGGCACGGGGGCTCTGCCTCTCCCATGCCTTCCCCAAGTACCTTCGCTGCAGAAGTTCTTCTCCACTCCAGAGAAGCGGATCTTCTCATGCAGCAGCTTCTCCTGCTTGCAGTGCTCACACTGAGACACCACCCCACGCAGCCGCTTGAAGTCCTCACAACAGTCCTTGCAGCAGAACTGATACACCTTGTCCTGCCAAAGAGACCGCGACTGGGTCAGCCAGGCTGGCAGGAGGTCCCCACACTTCTCAGAGAAGCAAGAGCAAGACTACAGGGCTGAGCCAAGTCCCCAGCTCTCCTGGCACAGAGTTTGGCAGAAGTGGTCCCCTCCTGCCCTTCTGACATCAGGAGCACAGCACTCAGTGCGCAGTCTCCAGGCACATCTCTGCAGCTAAGGCATTCAGAGCACTGGCACAGAAGGAGCTCTGCTTTGAGCAGGGAGAGTCAGGAGCCCTGTGGTCCTCACCAGGGTTGGTCTCCGCCTCAGCATCCCCCTGGGAAAAATCCTCACCTGCCAGTCTAGGATCTCCGGCTTCCCGCTGAAAAGATTGTGGCAGTAATGGCAGCTGAGGTGGATCCCACCTTCTGGGCTGGTGCGCTGCAGAAGACAGAGACAGCTCATGGAGGGAGAGGCACGCAGGGCAGTGAGCACCCGCTTCACACTGCCACCACCTCCTGCCTCCTCCACCATACACAGCAGTCCGTCTGCCCCTGCTCAGACCTGTCCTCGCTGCCACTGTCAGTGACTCACAGTCAGTCCATCAGATCACGTCTCAAGCTCTTGGAGAGCTGATTCTTGCGCAATTTCACTTTGCTTCCAGCATACTGGGTCTAGCTCTTCTCAGGAAGGCAAGCTTTGAAGCTGCCACCCCTCTAGATTTGAAAACATTAAGAGACAGGGTTCCACTACCTCTTCTGAGAATTTCTCTAAAAGGTCTTGAAGTACAGATGCCTGGTTTCTCTTTTCAAGGTAATGCAACTTCAGAATTCAAGCAGCCTTTCTCATACCACCTTCCTCTGCTAGATTAAACAGCCATGTAGCACTTGGTGTCACAGAATGACACAGAATCACAGAATGGTAGGGGTTGGAAGAGACCTCTGTGGGTCATCTAGTCCAACCCTCCTGCCGAAGCAGGGTCACCCAGAGCAGGCTGCACAGGACCATGTCCAGGCGGGTCTTGAATATCTCCAGAGAAGGAGACTCCACAACCTCCCTGGGCAGCCTGTTCCAGGGCTCCGTCACCCTCAGAGGGAAGAAGTTCTTCCTCG
>Ga0065711_1036977_pt1 | contig 20348 bp, 7 predicted proteins | sample Hoacrofraction12_FD_59098 | JGI IMG/M metagenome (GOLD analysis project Ga0065711, IMG submission 59098) | Hoatzin crop microbial communities from Cojedes, Venezuela - Epithelial fraction 12 v2 (version 2) | ecosystem: Host-associated > Birds > Digestive system > Esophagus > Crop | place... | reverse complement strand
AAGGAAGGAAGGAAGGAAGGAAGGAAGGAAGGAAGGAAGGAAGGAAGGAAGGAAGGAAGGAAGGAAGGAAGGAAGGAAGGAAAGCGGAGGGGCAAAAAGAAAAATGCTAGTAACATTTAAGACACAGCTTAAATTTCTTTTTGTTGGGCCCAAGAAAAAAATAAGTTTCTGCAACCAATTTCTTATGATCTTTTCTTCAAAATAAATAGTAGTGGATAAGTATTTATCAATGCTTATGATCCTGCTGAAGCCACTAGAGGGTATGTTTGTGAGTACTAGCATGAGATATTATGTGTAACTGTTCAAGACAGTTTGCAAAAACATGACAGATATTGTGCAAAATCTGGCATTACAAAATGTTTATCAGCATGTTTCATTGCTGAAAGCAGAAGAAACCCAAATATTTTTCAGGAACAAAATATATTTCTTGGCAGGAGCACTATGCCCAGTAAAGTTTACTAGCTTTTTTTCAGTGGCATCACCTGAGGTAGTGATCAATCAAATGACTGGTACAACAAAATACTAAGTGAAATCACTTTCTTCCACGTGTGTTTTAATATTATAGTGCTTTATCGCTTTCCAGGAGGAGCATTCCGGAGCACTGAGCTCAGTACTGTCTGTGAGGGTCACTCTCCCTCTCATTCTCTTGCCATGACAAAATAATGCGTTCAGTGTGGTATTTTGGTTTGGTAAGATTCTTTTTCTTATTGTTTTCTTTCCAATATGTACTGACTGCTATATGTTTATATTAGAAAAAGTAAGATCTAACACAAGTTCCTGGCACTTGTTGAGACTGATGATAATACTCAGCCTTGTGGACTGCGAGCTCAATGTCAAGGGTGAGCCCCCAAGACAGTTCTAAGGTGTCAGCCTTGTATTTCTCCCAGGCTCTGAGTCACTTTTTTCATGTTTGTAAGGCTGAGGTAATTGAGCGTCTTTGAAGAAAAAGCCACAATCTCAAATGTAACTGAAATATTTTTTCTAAAAAAAGTTAGAAGCAAGGAAAGTTTGGTTTCCACGCTTTAGACTTAAGAGTATTGAGGGGAGATGTTCTAAATCACAGGAGATAACATTTGTACATATGAGCTTTTAACTCCTCTGCAATTTTTTCTGACATCCTCCTACAAAACCACGTTTCAAGAATTGCAGAAGATTTAGCTAATGTTTTCCCAAAACCTACCTACATGCAGAAGAGAGAATGTTATTCTGAATACCTAGATTGACACATAGGCCAGCTGAGGGCAGACTTTTTGTAAGTAAAGATTATGCTTAGTTATTTCAATATAATTGCAAAAAGAAATGGCCAGTAGTTAAAATAGTAAATTTACAAAGGGATTCCGAGTTTCTTTTGCTTCATCTCACTCCCACCACTACCAAGTCAAATCTGCTAGATACCACTAATGATACCATGCTGTTGTGCTAGTATTAAAAGAATTGGTTAGCATGTTAAGATTGTATTACCTAACAAATATCTCCCTAAAGCAGAAAGTCAGCACTAAAAATGCTATAGTGTAAATCAGATTGATACTATATTTCAGAGAAAGCATTTCAGGAGGAAAAAAAAAAAAAAAAAGAAAGAAAGGTCTATTTACATTATCTACATAATCTATTTACATTAAATTAGACAGGAAAAGCAAATACATACCTCTTCACTACAGAAAAAAATGTTGTCCAAGTACAATTCATTCAGTCTCTTTACTTATTGGATGGGTGTTTTGATTTGGTACGTGGTATGGCAATGTATTTCAGACATTTTCCCAGTTATGTTGTGGTGCTCTTGTGCATTTTGCAGTATCTTCTGAATCTAATTTGTGCTACTGTTCTGTTAATTTAGAGATATTGTTTATTTGCAGTATTTAAAAAGATTTCAAAATTTCTTATTTGTGGAGATTAATATGGCAAAAAGAAATCAATAACTCTCCATTGAGGAATAAATATAATTATAGAGAACAGGAACACCGTATGATCTTTCACATATTCCTGGAATGACCCTTCTTATGCTTGAAATGCTTATGCATATGTATAACTTTGTCCTTGTAGAATCTAAACTCAGAAGATTTACTTGCAAGGTTGCAGTAATGAGCAGCCATAAGTATTTACAGCAAGAGAACTTAGTGATAAGAGGCTGAAATTCTAAGAAATGTCATTTTATTGTCTTTAAAGAGTGCTTCTAGTTCACTCTGTCAGAAACTTACATTTTTTTTCAAAGGCAACATAGGGTTCTCTTTCCTGAGAACTCATCAAACAAGGCATTCCTCAGCTACCACTCTCCGTCAGGATATAAAAAAGGCAAATCCTGAAGTTACATCTGTCTGATGGAGCCTGCAGACAGTTCCATTTCTTTAAAGGGAGAAGAGTTGAAGTAAATAATTATTTCTATAGTCAAGCCATTTGTAAATCATATTTCATATGTGGACACATTTTATCACTTCTAGCACATCCTGTTTGCCAATAGAATAAGATATCTGACCTGGTTGGCACTTCCCAAGTGCCTCAATTGCATACTTCTTAGAAGTGAAAAAATATTTGAAAGCAGCAGTGCCCTGGTAACCACTCCCCTTGTAATTCCACATAATTTCTACTGTGATATTCTGCAATGCTGCAATTCCTTGTAATTTCTACTGTAATATGCAGTAAGCAACTGAGGTTGCTGTTCCTGCACAGTTTTTATTTGGAGTATATTCTGGAATTATGTTATTAAGTATGTAATGCGATGGATTACAAGGTCAAAAAAAACCCCAAGACAGTGGCCAAGCTACGCAATCACCTTGAACTGAATACAACAGACAAAATCTGAGCAAAGTAGATAAGTCGGGGGGGGTAGAGTTCAAAACTGTTAAACCTGGACCATTGCCATGGATGCAGAGCAAGACTTAGAAGTTGAGAGACATGAAAATGAAGTTTGCTTAGATAGAAATCTTTTTGGTTTCAAAGCTGACCTGTCTCTGAAGAGAGAGATTTTCAAAAATGTCACAAAAGCATGGATATTTGGGAGCACAGAGAACAAGACATACATGAAGCTGACAATATTACAGAAAAAATTGCAACTCAGAAAAAATATTTGGATAGCTTTGCTTGTCAGGTTCTGCCCTGGAATGCGGCATGAAAGAAGCATCATTGAGTTTATTCTATTAAAAATAGAAAATTTAAAGAGATGCCTGAGGCTGATGATAATTTTCACTGTTATCGTTATAATCATAATTGATCTAATATCCTCGTGTCCTGGTATGTTTTTAGCTCTGCAACCTTTGCCTCAGTAGGCTGGAAAAGTGAAAAGTCCTATACTTGCAGCAAAAGACTGTGATAAATTTCACTGCCTTTGCCCTTTACTGTGCTTTGCCTTTTGATTATCTGGCATTCTTCAATTCCCCTGTACAAGTCCAACGACTTTGGGGAAGGAGGAGGAATGCCTACCAGAATGCGTCGTCAGTCACAGTACTGAGTCTATAAAAGGTTAAAGAACAGCAGTCAACTGTCTTCCATGGGCAGGGGTAGCTATTCAAACTTTCATGTTTTGTTCTTGTGACAGAGTCTGCAAAGAGAACATAAAATGCCACCACAAGACTGCATTCTCATGACAGCAGCTGTAGCATAAATGGAAAATAATACAAACAACCCATTCCAGACTTGCAATTTTCAGATGGTGGTCACTTCACTCTTTTTGGATTCTGCAGTCAAGAGATTTCTGGCCTGTTCTCTTAAAAAGAAAGAATTCTTACCCTATCCTTAAAACAAAATAATCACAGTTAAGTCTATTCTCTCAGGATATGTGGTTTCATCAAAAGCGGTCTAGAAAACGTGACTATCTTCTAAGAGCACAAGGTACAATGCAAGTGTTTCAATTTCCATTTTTCTTAGCCTACCCTGCAGATAACTGAAATAACAGTAGTTGTCCAAAAAAGAAAGGAATGAAAGTTACAATTCACATTATCAGTTACCATTACCTATTGAGTCCATATTATTATGGAGAAGACTATGAATTAGTAATTTTTCAAGTGCTACTATCCAATAGAGTATACAGTGCATAATAATATAATACTTTTAATGGCAAAGGAAAACATTTCAAATTAAAAAAAATGTAATGTTCAGTTAAGCCATAGAGCTTCCTTTGTGCCTTTGAAATCTTTTAAGATAGACCTTCAGTCTGTATGTTAAAGGTTCACCCATCTCTAGCTCTGGACAGTATATGTCTCTTACATCGATTTCCAGTAATGGTATCCATAAGTTCCCAGCACTGCATCAAGCAATGTGCCTAACACTTGTGAAAATTAATTAATCTCTCTTTTATTATTCTGTGTAACTGAGTGTTTTACAGATGGGTTTTAGATACCATGTTTTAGCAAGAGACAGAGACTTTATTAATCTGTTGTTAGTAATACTCAAATTTTGCTAGGTTTATTTTAGGTTCAAAAGCAAAACAGAGATTTTAACTTAATCTCCATATTCAAAAAGTCCATCTTCATAAATCCGTTACCTAACATCCAATTTATACGAGTTTATACATTGGTATAAAAAGTTACCAGATCGGGCTTATTCTGTATTATAAACACAGTGATGCCTGCACATACTTTGTCTGGGATAAGTGACTATACAAAGTGCAAAGCAGTGGACAATACTGTAGGCAACCTAGCTATAGGGGTATACGACCACAGGGACCTGCACTTCGGAAGCAACGAAAAGCATACTTTCAAGGCTTCTTGAACATCCATTAGGGTAACTTGATAAAGAAAGAAGAAAAAAAACCAAAACAGCTGAAATGGAACTGAGTGTTGTCTAGATCAGATAATATAGGGCAATATTTATCAGGTTTGGTTAGATAACAGTAATAAGATGTAGCCTTGACAAAAGAACTCTTAAAGTTGCAGCAAATAAAAGGACTGTAAATGAAGGAACATATTATTACAGTATTATTTACAAGTCATTATTTGTCTTAATAGACCTATTTTTTTTTTCTGTATAGGAATTCAAGCAGGCAAATACAATTACATATTTTCTCGTAATAGTACAAAATGAAGAAAGGGAAAGCAGTTGGACATATCAAATCAGCAAGCATTTCTGAGATTAATATTACGCAGAGGAGCCTGATTCATTTGCCTGTAAGACACAAAAGCAGCTACGTTTTGGATACACTGAGGGGCACTGACTGACATTTTTGACAGTATATAGCATGCTTTTTGAGCTTCACTGATGACAAAAAAAGTATATTTGTGTACCCCTTACTACAGAATGTTCTATTTGTCCTACTTCCATACTACTGGGGAAAAACTTTACTTTGATTGACAAGATCTATTTCACTTTCTGGTATATTTGAAACCAGTCTTTCTTAATGGCTTTATGTAGAGTTCAGTCAAGGAAAGCAGTCCGTCCAATAAGATAACTGTAAATAGAGTATACCCAGGATGACCGGCCTTCAGAACAGCCACATATTTATAAACATTGAGTGTTTTGCTCAGACTGGATCATTCTATTAAAATACTGAGCTTTAAAATATAGCTCAAGAAATGTGTACAGTACTTTTGAAGTTATGGCTTTTATTAGTTTCTAACTTTCAAATTCAAAGTTTTAAAATTCATTAGTTTTCACAAAAATGAACCTGATTTGGATAGTACTGTTATTCAAAATATGCTTTATTTATGCAAAAATAAAGAATCTATAGAAAGGCATACATTATCTGTGTTCTCACTGACACCACTTATTTCCAGAAACCAATGCAATACGTGGGAAGAGAGGAAGCTATTATGACAGAAAATGCCAGCAAATGTACAAAATAAGCAAAGATGTATTGCTAAATTATTCATGGATACACAGACTTTAAGGTCAGAAGGTTAATTGTACCAGTACCTTGACCTTGTATGTAACATTAGCAATCAAATCTTGTACTTACACCAAAGTGAACTCAAAAGCTTGTGTTTGCTAAAGCTTTCCTTTCACAAAGACATCTAGTTTTGATTTATAAAGACTTCAGAAGTGGAAGAACTTCAAATTTTCCTTGGCCGTTTGTTCCAGCATTTAGTTATCCTTGCTGCATAAATGAGTACTGAATTTTTTATTTGAATTTGTGTATCTTTAAGAACTACCAATTGGTTCTTCTTATGCTGGTTCTTTTCTGTCCCAGACTGAAGAGCCTTTAGTACCAGTTATTTTTCCTCATGTGGGTACTTATAAACCATAATCAAATCACATCTTCATCTTCTTTCTGATAATCCAAGCAAGCTGAACTTCATAAATATTATATTGCAGCACATTATTTACAACTCACAATCATTTTAGAATATCTTCTTGGCAGTTATAGGAACCTTACTTATCCCTGGGTAAAAATTTCTGAGCTATTTCACTTCAAATAGGAGAACAGGATTTGGAAAAGTCAATCTCTTGACTTAGGCCGATTTCAACTATGCAATCTAAAATAGGATAAGAAGGTGTCATGTTGAATACACCAACACAGAATTACGTGCCTGTTCTAAAAAATATTCTGTATGCATGTTATCCTAATGTTAAATTTCACAAGTCAACCAGGTAAGTCAGGCAATGAAATTATAACCACACCTTTAAAGAACATAAAATTCAGTGTGACAAAAGACGAAACAACAGCTGACTGCACGAGTTAACAGATAACCAATAAATGGTAGCTGTTTCCTGTTATCTAATTCCATGATGAATTTTCAGACAATGCAATCATTCCAAACAGATCTAATTCGGAATCATTTCCATATACTCTGTTCCAAGACTAGTGAAAAAGCAGGCATTCTGTTGTGTGTTCTCATTGGCCATAGATTTCTTCTGAGCTGTTGGGAACAAATGGTTATCAACAAAGCACAATAACTACAAGTGGTTCAGCATCCTCCAAGACTGACGATTAATAAAAGCATTGTCCTCACTTGTTGCGGGCTACTGTGCTTCCTTACTGAGTCTTGCACAAGTCAGCCAGAGGAAAAGAGGCCTCTGAAGGCAGAGAACTACATCTGTAAAGCAGAAAGCGCATTGAAACTGTCTCCTTTTGGTTTCCCTCCATTATTATTTTTCTCCTTAAGAATTTCCCTTTCATTAATGATAGAGATTGGAAATTTTCACATCAGTCTTGGGGATGCCAGAGTAAAGTGCCTCACTGCCTATTCAGCTAAAAGAACACTAACTAAAAAAATTTTGCTGATGATGTAATTCTGATTCGAGAAGAATAACAACAGCTCAAGAACGATTTTATTTTTAAAAGCAGGAGGAAGTGTGCCAATAAACTTGTGAATCCTCTAAATAATGTAGTACTGACTTTACACCTGCAATTCCATTACAGATGTGTAAGAGTTTTGAGCAAGGAAAATTTCCAAACAAAGCGGAGGGAAAAATTACAAATTGCCCACCATCAGTTCACTAGAAGCAAATCATTTCAAATCACAAACACTAGCCATGTCTTTCAGTAGTTAATCTACATTCTTGCTTTTTTGCTCCCATTTTCTCTCACAGGATTACTGAACGATAAGATATCCTTGATACTAAGCTTATAACAGTCTAAGGACAAGATAATTTTCCCAGTGTGTAGGAACACGGGACTGGGATGATGAAAGATGAGGATCACCCAGTCATACGCCCAGAAATCATATCCAGCCATATCATTTTGTCTTAAAATGTAGTTGCTCACCCTCAAAACTGATTCCTTTGATAGACTTTCAATTGATATTTAATATTTATTCTTGAGTAATTTTGTGTTTATTCTTATGCCTGAACTATCCCCTAGTTAACATACCTCTTCCCATATGGAAAAAACCTTAACCTTTCTGTAGGGCATCATAAAGTTAAAATTGTTGTGTTCACACCTTTGTGCATCTCTGAACAATGACTGTTGGATTTCTGTTTTGGATTATTTTAAGAGAAATTTGCTAATAACTATTGTAATATTAATTTCTGCTAGAACAGCACATGGAGTGCTCAAAGCCCCACAGTTCTTATCGGGCAGTACACACAAACTAAAACCCAGCTTTTACTACTGTGTTTTAACCTTTGCTTCAGCAATTTTACAAAGATTGTGTTAAAGTTGTTGATACAATCGTAGCGGAGTTAAAGATCCCCTAGCTTCTACAATACACATTTTCTAGAAACTGTCTCATGCTATATATTATTTTTCTTATACCACTAAATGTACAGTTGCACTATTTTTTACCTTTAACAGTACTTGTATAGCCTGTATATCACAGAATCACAGAATCACAGAATGGTAGGGGTTGGAAGGGACCTCTGTGGGTCGTCTAGTCCAGCATGTTGGTAATTTATAATAATACACGATATCTTGGCTCTGGCACAACATATATATCACAGTGTTTAAAATTAATCCAACACGTATTTATATAAGTTTGGGATACATATCTGTTTCTACACAGCTAAGGCATCTAAGTTTCCTTCCCCTGCCAAGAGATGAAATGTAACCGCTAAATTCTGCTCCAAGTTATATCTATGAAAATCCATTCGTTTCATTGGACTTGCATATGTCAGAGCAGAACTTAATCTAATAGGTTACCTTCTACTTACATTTACAGTCGTTTTCTTAATTTTTAAAAAATGAACAAAGGCAATAAAAGCCAGAGTTAACAAAATTAATTTGGAAGATAATACCCATTCCCTCAACACAAGCAACAAACATAACAATGTTTGTTAACTCTAAGAGGAAAGTAACCTACACTACACATCCCACGCTAAAGGAAGAAAAAAATAGTAAAAAAAAAAGACTGCTATGCCATGACCAGTGAAGGCAACCATTGCAACAGGACTGGTAGGAGGTGCTTTCTTCCTCTTTCTTTAAGCACAATCAACCGCAGGGCTTTCTGGATAATCTCTTGGTTTTGGAAAAACAGATTCTTAGTACATTAATCTACTGTCATCATCATTGGCAGAAAATGATTTCAGTCCCTACTTGAGAGGGCGAGGGAGAGATTACCAAGACAATAGCTCTTCATACAAGTCTTTTTCTTCTTTTTCTTAAACTGATGATACTATAACATTTGAAGCAGATAACTTGTGTGCCTTTTAGCTGAAACATAACATTTCATGAGTGACATTGATACTTTAGATTATTTTGGGGTAGATAGTAGTAGCTTGTTACCTGATGGTATTTACAAAGGGTCCCCCTTCTCATTGGAATGGAGCGTTTTGAGTGGCTTTACTAAGAAGGGGTTGCACTTGATTAAGAGTTATCATAGTACCAGATCAGAAGTATTAGGTGGCAACTTGATTTCTTTTATAAGAAAAACACAGAGGGCCACGGTGTTTATAGAGTTGCAAGGGTAATTACTGGAAAGACAATCTGTCTGGACAGAAAAGTGCCCAAAACACACATTGAGTATAATATTCCAGTTTCTCTATTTTCTGTTTCACAAATAATGAGTCACTGGAACACACCCAATGTGGCCGACCCTGAGGAGACTGCAAAACTCAGCAGGGGTAAGTCAGGTTTCATAAGACATCTTTTTTAGATCCCATAGTGGGGGAAACAGTAAATAGCTTAGAGAGGAGAAATACAAGAAGAATTGTGCATGGACACCTAGACTCCCTTAAGACATTCAAAAGGCTGTCACCACCAGGTCTTTTTTCTGGCTAACATTGCAGGGTATTATAGCTTGTTACTGGCATGACTTGTAATGTATATTCTTCACAGTAAGCATTTTGTCCTGAGGTGGCACCCTAGACTCCAAGAAGCTGACTGAACACCAGAAAAAATACAACAGAGTAATGAACTCAGTCAATGAAAAGAGTATTTACTATTGTATTTAACGATGTTGACAAAATATTTCAGGACACTGTAGTGCTTTTATTCAGTTTGTGTTGAAGTGAGAAAAAAACTATCAAATATCTATAAGCTTATTAAATGACTTGGAAGTTCCTTATACTTGTATGAAGCATTTGAGGATTTACTAAGCATGTCCTCAGTATATATACATATACAGATATATACTCTGCATATATAAATATATATGTACTCTTATATAGTGTATAGTTTACTTCATATATTGACAAATAAGTGATAGTTGAACACTTTTGTTAGATCTGAATCTCACAGAGACATTAGTAGTATTTTCCTAGAAAGTTATAATAGCGAAGTAAAACAGAACTATCTATCTAGCAGGTATTTTTTGTAATAAATTTTCTCACCGAAGAAAGCAAAAATGTCTAAATAAGTCTTAGCATTAGTATCTCCCAAAAAAGACAACTACAAATCAAACTACAAGTTGGAACAGGGTATGTAGAACATGAACTGCATTTCTCAGCACTGATCTTTATATTTAGGTCATACTTGTTGGCTATGATTTTGACAGGGTACTTTCAAAGAATTTCATGGTAGAGATCAGAATTCTTCACCATTAACACCCAAGGCTACCAGTTCATGTAGCTTTAACTTCAACCAAAAGATAGAGGGCATCCTCATAATAGAGGACAAGCATACATTAGTAATAGCATTGGTACTAACAGGCACAATTAAAATAGCTGTGGAGGATAGCTCTAGATTTACTTAGCAAGGAAAAAAAAGTTTGCACATGCACTTTGGTCTGAAATGACACTCTGCTAGGGTGTCTTTCCTGATTCTTTGGTATGTCACTCTGAAATTTCATTTTGTCTTGTAACAAAATTTCATTTTGTCTTGTAACAACAACAAAAAAATACAGCGTTACCAGGCACCAGTAGACTTCTCAAAGCAATAATAGTCAGCACTGGAAAACAATGTGAATGTTTAAGCACCTCACCAGAAATTGCATTGGACTTCACCCTTATGAATACATTGTCTTTAAAATTAAAATCATATCCAAAAATATTAATTGATACAAAGCATATTTGGCTTGGCTGTGTTCAAAGTACTCAACCTGAGTAAGTTAGCACTGGACTAACAAAACATGCAGCCCATGCACAAAGGTCTCACATTTCAGGAGGGATTTCTCATAGCTGCATACCACCCCTACCCCCCCACCCTGGTTTGATATTTTCTGAAAAAGCAAAACCTACTAGAAGAGACTTAAGAGCCACAGTCCTTTGCCAAAGCTATAATTCCTTTTTTCCCCACAGGACTAAGATGGTGCTGCTATGAAAGTTGTTGATGAGATATCAGCACTTGTGCATCAATCTACAACACATAAAACACATGACAGTTGCTCAATAGTTCTTTCAAGTAACTTGCATCACAAATATCAGCAGATATTCCACAAAATGACTGGGGGAAAAAAACTAGAAAATGCATTTATATATTTTCTGTGCACATAGGCACGTGAAAACAAAGTATGCAAAATAAGAAGTAGCATTCTAAGTTCAAATTAATTTTTAATTTGATTGCATATGAGAAGCATCCTGGGAGAAATATTTTGTCCATCTGTGGGGTTTTTTCCAAAAAGGTCAAGTGGTCCTTGAATGGAAACTGTGCAGAACCAGTTTCGCACGACTTTCAAGAAGCTTTGGTGAGTATGTTTTCCCCAGTTGATCTAAACAAGGTACGGCACCAGCACAAGGTACGTTTTTCCCAAGAAGCTTTCAAGTAGTTTTTCATAGCAGGGCTGTACAGAACATGAAATGAAACATTAGGAGTGTAAAAAGCCTCTGTTAAGTCAGTAAACTTCTTTTCTATCACGTATTTGTTCTTTTCACGGAAAATAGCTCGTTCACCATTTTTTGTACTTTAGTTGTCTTTCATACTGCAGATTCAACTCCTTCCAGCCTTCACTTATGTGAATATCTCTCACAGTGCTTGTCACAGCTTGCTTTTTGTTTGAAATCAATGGTATCATTACTGCTGTACTAAATAAATAAATAAATAAAAATAAAAAGTAACAACACTTCCATGAAATGTCCCCTCTGGATGCTTTTCACTTCCCTGTGTAACATTTGTAGATATCACTTTGCTCACACCTGCTCAAGTAACTTTTTTTGCCTCTTTTTCAGCTCAATAGCTTTTTCCCAACTTCCCGCATTCAGACGTCATTGTGTGGCTTGCCTTCCACACATGCAAGCTTCCAACAGCTGAATTTCTATGTTACCAGCTGAGAAACCTGCTGATTTGATTTGTCATGAGCACATGGTGCATATTCATTTGTATTGAATACAAATTAAATACATTCTTATACACATGGGCAAGATTTGAGTTTTAATTCAAAAGTACTGTGACTATCAGGGTAAGACTGTAGTTTTAGTTATAAACAAGCCTCTGTAAAATACATTGGATTTGTCCTTAACTCCTCAACTAACGTATTAACAATGAAAAATTATCCAGTTAAGTGTACTGATCTCTTTACCCAAACATGTCTTTTAAGAATTCCCAGTTCAGGCATCCAAATGTCAATTTCTTCTACTCACGCATTTTTTAGAAATTACAAATACAAGGGAAAAAAAATCAAGGGATGTCAGCAGTGTCACACTTAATACTACTTCATAATCTGGTCTTCATAAATTACAACTTCCCAATCTTCCTGAGCTTCATCCAGTGTCAGAACTGTTTTAGGAGGTGGTTTTAGAGCTCTTTTGTACATCTCACTGTGAGGCAGTGACTAGCAGTCACTTCATCTCATATTGTAAAGTACAGCAGCGCCACATTCCTCCATAACTGCTCCAAACCATTCACTCACCTAATAAATTACTTTGCCAAACTTGTGGCTCAGAGTGAGCTTCTACGGACTTTACGTGAAGGTAACTCGTCTAACCAGTTGTACTTTGTATGAAAGATCATTCTAGAAAGAATCTGAAGGGGAACCTCTGCAGTGTTTATTTAGGCTTTTTATACTGTGAGGTTTGAATATGGTACTTCTTATTTTTTGGACAGACTAGATTGTTAATGTTCGTGAAAAGAGGAGGCTGCTACCATGTAGGACAGTACTACTTCCATGACACTAAAACATGAAGAAGCGTAAACCTGGCATTGGCTGATTTGTTTCTATTTTCATGTGATAGAAAGCCCAATTTGATTTCACAGGGACCAAAGGACGGTGTAAGAAAAAAATAGCAAGTCTATTTCCCCCCTTTATGAAGACCTCTAAATCACAAATCTTCAAACATTCCCTGATCCTTCTGAAAAAGTTCAGTGGAAAATCAGCTTGATGCGCACTCACTCTATTATACCATTTGCTATAGTCTAGCTCAAAATGTCTCTTTCAAAATATTTAGTGGCACACCTGATGTGAAAATCTTCATACAAAGCAGATCACATATACGTTACAGTGTCATACGTAGCAGAAGACCTAAGAATTAGTATTGTTCCACGTTTAAAAGAAAAGAATAGTGAGACTAGTGTATATCTTAACAGTTGCACCCAGCTGTGCAGTGCTTTGTTTCACTTCCATTGGTTAAGAGGCCTGAATTATTATTTCTTGAAGCTTTCCTATTTCATACGTAGGGTAGAATTAACTGCTGAACATCCACCAAAATGTTTCTCATTAGACATGTTAGACTGCTGCTTCAAAAGTGGAAGCTTTCATAATTTTCTTTGAAAAACCAGGTCTAAGCCTTCTGCATAGGTTGTCATTTGTGTTAGTCCCACTTGCTAAAATGCAGTATCGTAGAATCACTTCTTTATCTTTCTTCCTGAGAGTTCTTTATTGGCAAGTCACAACAAACTGTAAAATTTGCTACATTTACCATGAACAGCTTGTGAAACATGTCAACTTTCTCTATAATTTTCACAGGGCTTTAATTATGAATCAATGTGATGTTATGAATAGGGGTATTCATAGCTAATGCTTTCAACATGCAGTAAGCAATATTTCTATTACTTAAACATTGCTCATATTCACAGGCACTTCATTCTGGATTACTTCTTTTGTGCATACCCAGGCATATGCATTTTACTCAATCTAATGGTCAAGTTAAAAAGGAAATGATGCGTTTTCCATGGAATTTTACATTGCAAATAAGGATGAATTTTCTAACTGGAGACTCACAAGTCTCCTGGGACTGTTTGTGACTGACACTATATTTTATCTACACATTGAAACAACACACTTATCAAATGGAAAAGAAGAAGAAAAATTACAAGAGATTTGATCTTCTTTACAGCTTTTAATAGTAAAATACACTGTATGATTAATGAACCTGTCAACTGTAATGGGAAGAATATGTAACAAGTAACTGTGCATTACTTGTTTGCGATTTTTATCTTTTATAAATGCAACCATGTGTAGGATGATAAGATTAACTCTTTGTGCTTTTAAGTGAACATTATATGCAAGAACAATACAACCTCCGCTGTTTCTTGTCTTTCTGTCAGTTCTCAGTCTTGAGAATTGTAATTTTCCCTAATTCCAGAATAACTATATTATTATTTCATTTGGCATATCTACACATCTACTGCTGGATAAATCATTCACAGGGATGAAAGACGAAAAAGCCCACACAGCTCAACTGTCTCTTTCCATTCAATTCCATATGCTTTGTACCCTCCAGCTTTTCTGCATGCAGCAAATGGGTTTTTATAATTTCTTCAGGATTTTTATAGGGTCTACCAGAAAAGAGCCCTGGGCACACAATGGAACCTGCCTGGCATCAAGGCAGAATGGTATGAGGGATATATGTCCTACAGATCTATATCATTTTAGAGATGCCCTCTATGTAACTTTGTATCCTTATTTCCTGTACTCTGGGATTAACATTGGGAAAACCATCTTTTGTGTCCCGCTGACTCAAAACTCAAGGAATCCTAATGTTATTTAAACTTTATTGCAGTGGTAGGGCCTTGACATAGCAGGCAAATCAGGGATTTCTGGCCATTCTCTCACCAACTATTGGGAATGAATAAGAAGAGCAGAGGTTTTTCATCTAAAACTCAGAAATTTCACTGTATGATAGTAGCCAGATATCTCTAAGGAGAACATTAAAAGTAAATGCTTATTAAATTTCCCTCTCCTTAGAACAATGTCTAGTGGCTTTAAAATCTGAGGAAATTATTTACTGCCCTTAAATCTGTATTTATTTCTTGACATTCAGCTATCTCATTGCTTTCAATTGCCTTGGTAACTTGTGCCACTGAAAGTAATACACGTAAGTTCCACATGTACAGAAATTCTGAATTAACAATATGGGAAGTGTTAGTAATTGGAACAAAATCTTAGTCTGTCACTTTATTATTCACAAACCAAAATTTTCTAATTTTCTGATCAGAAAGAAAGAATTTAATAAGGCTTTAATGTACTTCCAAATGGGCACACAATGTACGAAACCAGCCCATTTCCCTTTAGCATTTGAGAACTTGAAGTTGTAAGTTTTAAAATAAAGTTATAAACTAAAGTTTATGGTGCAGCCAGATACGGGCATGGAGGAAGGCATTTCATGTGGTGTGAAACTTGGAAAAATTGCCTGTGATTAAACTGTATGTTATTGTGAAAATAAATTTGCCACAACATCCATCATTTGTTGCAACATGTAATTTATTGTAATGTCACTTCATCAAGTTAGCCTAGTAATATTAACAGTGCAGGCTACGACATCCATATTAGCTATTTAAAAAATTATTTAGAACCAGTCCCTATTGTTTTCTGTCTTTACATTTTATTGGGGAAAATTCCTGTAAATCAAATTACATGTTCAAGATACAGTAATACTTATACAAAGAAAAGGTGAAATTTGCCTACTTCATCAGTACCATGATAACTCCATGATACGTCTTTTGGAAACCTTCAGCAGTGCAAAATAATTGTGCTATGTTCTGTACAGCTGTCCTACATCTCTTGAATTCAGGTGAAGTGTTAAAGAGAAGACAATCATCACATCTGATTTCTACTCGCTCTACTCGCAGTATTGCATATCCAAGCAAATTTTAAAGTCCTTTACAAGTCAAAGAAAAACACAGGCAAATAAGGTTCATTACCTTATAGAAAATTAACCACGTGATGCAGTGCAGGCTGAACCACACAATGCCATTTTATCCAGACAACGTTAAATATCAAAAAAATGCTTAACACAGTTTCGACAAAAGAATAGGTACTAGGACAGAAGAGGAAATTAGTAGGTTGGAAAAAGGCAAGTTTATGTTAAATAAATGCACTGAAGTTCTAAACTGAGAATACTAAAGAATTACAGGAAAAAAATTTTAGCTGTTAGAGATGCAGAAAGAATCCAGAAGGGAGGAACTGTGGATGGTGAAATAAAGTAATCATCTCAAAAAGGGAATAAAAGCAGCTTTAGGGTGTTGCACAGGATAAGCTAATGTCTACAGTCATTATAACATACTACAACCATTGTTGCTGTCACTATTCTTAAACAATCTATCTTTAAGTGTTGAAAGCAGAAGCTGACAAGAAACAATCAACACAGATTTTGAGGACGTACAATGTCAAGTCTGTATAATTTTCTACTGTGAGAGAAAAATTGTTCTTCTGGTTGGTGGAAAGTAACAGTTATAAATTAGTTTGACATTACTAAAGCTTTTAAACCAGTCTAATCAATATATTAATAAACAAACTAGAGAAGAGATAGCCCAGATGAAAAGACTACAAGATAGAAATCAAAAAAAAAATGGACTAAACAAATTAAACTGGGAGGATAGACCAAAGATAATTTAGCAATCACATCACCCTTTTAGAAAAGAAAATTAGTACAATATGAACAGAGGATCAAAGAATTATAAGACATTTAGAAAGCATAATGTAAAGTTGAAAAAAAAATGTGATTGCTTAAACTGAAAAGTGACTTTACTCGTAATACATACAAAAAAGACAACAATCAATATTCTCTGTATCCAGTGAGAGTAGAAGAGGAAGTCATTATCTTAATTTGTAACAAGAGACATTTGTGCTAGCTATTAGTTAAAAACGATCCAACTAGCGTTAAAATAGTTCTTCAGTCTTTAGCAGAGAAGCACAGTGATTTTAAGAGACCCCTCATTCAGAGTTTTTTTTTAATAATATAAGTAAAAAACTGTCAGGGATGGTCTAGGTTTGAGTTCTCAGCCTGGTAGCAGGAGAAGGAACTAGATGATCTCCTCCAGGCAACTTCCAGGCACAGTTTTTTATATTCTCTGTAGCTTCATATACTACCAGTCTACTCTTCTGTTCAATTCTTTATTGAAAAGAAATTATCAAGTACTTATATAGCCCATAGTTTTTGTCGCAGAGTTACATTTGTATACCATTCCATGCTGACACAGTGACCTCTTATATGGTATCAATTGTAGTCTGCAGTAAACATATTATGTAGACTGGTACGGCTAAAAGCAGATCCCATAGCCTAACACAAGACAAGAAAAACTGCATCTGTGCCCCATGGCCTAGGTCAATATGCAGCAGCTCCACAGGCTGCTCTTACAGCCGTCCTCTGCTTTCAGCAGAACATACTGACGCCGGCTGTTAAACTTGACAAGATATCAATGACATGACTTGTCTGCTGCAAATGTCCTGTAGCCAAACTGTCCTCTTCTATGTAAATGCTTGCTGAAAGAAATGTCTTAAACTGTAGACTAAGTGTTGATGTAGCACTTCAAAGGCTGGAAAAATCAGACATTTACCAAGTTGTCTGAGTTGGTAAGTAGCAGTTTATTTTTAGTGCCTTCAGAACTGGCGTGAAATGCCTTCCCTGGCTAGCATTTATGCTCTGACTATACGAGCAGTCAGTTAATATGTTAACATATTATACTTGCCAAAATAAAACTCCTAAACCGCACCCACTGACATTAATGATAGACTGTGGAAAGGTTATTAATAATCCAAGTTCAAGTTTTGCTACCAACTGTCAAATAAAGAGTTATGCTACTGAATTCATAATACAACACTGGAGTGAGGGAATTCTCTGCATTTAAAAGATTTATTGACGTAACTGTATTAGTTTTCCATTGTGTATTTTATGTCAAACAGCATAAAGTTCTATTCTCATTTGTACCATTATTTGCTGTTCTGTCTATTATCCCTGGAGGAAAAAAAAGGGACTATGAACATCTAGTTATTCTTTCGGCATTCACACTTCAATATGCAAGGAATTTTTTCTTCCAAGGTCCTCAGTTTACACGACCATTTTTCAAGCACTAGTATGTATAAAGCTGACTCTTTTTTTTTTCCCTGTGCTTGTTCATAATAAAGTTTACCCCTTTATTCCCAAGTTAAGATGGCTGGGATTTTTTTGATGAATTTTGTTTTGCTAGAAAATGCGATTTTATAAAAAAAGAATTGGTGTAAAAATGCACCAGTTACCCAACATTTAATCAGGAAATTCTGCAGTGGAATGCTTGACTTCTTAGCTTGGTCACAGAGAAATGAATCTGATTTTACCATGTGCACCACCAGTCCTCGGACACTAGCTTGTTCTGAAGCTGCTAGTTAATTCTTCTCCAACTCTCCCCTCCTCCACTTTCGAGACCACTGACCAAAGAGATCGTCACTACAATTCAGGGGTCACTACAGCACTGAAAATTTATCTTCATAGTTTGGTTTCCTATGGACCAAGTCTTCCATCTTTGGGACTAAGCATACAACCAGTACTCTGTTGGCAACTGGTTATCTTTTTGACCATCTGATAGTGTCAGTAAATGGGTTTATTTCTAGTTAGCTAAAGGCTTCAGCATTCCTATGATGACTTGGTATATTCCTCTGTGAATAAAGCATGATGTTTAAAGAAATAGCAAGCAAATTAGAGGAAGGTCACAACAAATATTTTAAGACCCTTGGATCCTATTGGTTCATTCTTCAGTTGCATCAAAAATTTTGTTCCAACAATGTCTTGGGTTTGTTTCTTACATGAAACAAAACCGAGCAGCCTATCCCACCTCCACAGTACCTGGGGACCTGCCAGCTAAAAGAGATCTGTGAAGACACTTGTGAACCAGAACAAAATTAACAGAATATTAGCTAGAACCATGAGCATTCAAAATACTGTAATTTTGCAAAATTGCTGCTGCCAAATCATTTTCAGTAGTGTGGGCCAGGTGCAATAGGTGAAGGAGAAACCACTGCAGGGAAATGTCAAGTTTGCTAGTTTGGAATGAGCCACTATTGCAGAAGACAATCATCATTTATAAGTCTGCCACAGCATTCTTCACCTACTGCACTACAGACATTGTTAGTGCTTGTGGATATTGGCAATTGTTACATGCAATTACTCATATTACTCTATAAAGTGCTCTGTAACTGCACTGTAGTGATTCTGACAGTGTTTCCGTGTCCCTTGACGGTTTGAATGTCTCATTGTATAACCTCATGATGTTGTTTTTGGAGCAAAGCTGTAAACCTGCAAAATGCACCAGAAATATTCATGTACTTAAAGTGACTGTGATAAGTTTGTTTAACTTTCAGCACACCTCTCTGAATACAAAACTCAGGTCCCAGCCCTGAATACTCATCCACAGCTGTTACAACTTAATTTCTGCCCCTGATGATGGTCAAGGCTACAAGTTAAAGCATCAGACATGTTATTCAATAATTTTTGTAGGCTACTTTTAACCCCTCATTTAACCCCCCTTTTTATTAAAACATGGAATAGAGTGGATGCAACTTCATTACAGACCCGTTCAAGAGGAGAACATTGCCATTCAAAGGCCAAAAATACCACTGGTAATAAATAAACATATTGTTAATATAGAACAAGTATTGCTTTCACACCTTCAAAGGTATACACAAAATGTGAATCTGAACAAATGGGCAATAAAATACTTCTGAAAAAATGTGTACATAGGCTATATGTATTGCATATGATGAAGAGGTGAGAGCATTCTGGTGGATGAAAATCCCCAGGTGTTTCCTAATTTTCCAAGTGGGCATTTTCGGAGCTTAAGAATTTCACACTTGATAGATGCAACTTCCTGAACCTTCTGGCAACACGGTAGATACATTACGGAACCCCAAGAGACAACACTGGCTTTCGTTTTCCTTCTTTGCACTTCATGCAGGGTCTTTCAGGTCAGCTGCCTGCTAAGCGCCTCCTCCAGAGAGCCTAGTAGCTCGAACACTGTGTACATACAAGGTGCAAAAACAAAAAAGCATGTGAAGAACATTGTAAAATTGCAAAGGACTGTTATAGTTTCAGAGACACCAACTTTGAGCAGCAGATTTTTGGTAGGAAATATTGATTAGTTTAATGGCAGTGACTGCTGACAATTGCTACCTAATTAAAACAGTATTGCCATAACTTTTTGCCCTGCGATGAAGATGCACTTTTCTGGAGTTTTGATGTTCTAAGAATGGGTCTCTTTGTAAACATTATTGAGCAAAAATAAGGATCGCCATCGATATGCAGTCTACCTAGTAGGATGTTCAGATCAAGAGGAGCTGATAGACGAAGCGTTCTTCGTCCAACTCCAGGAGATTTCGTGCTCGCAGGCTCTCGTCCTACTGGGGGACTTCAACTACCCCGACATCTGCTGGAAAAGCAACACGGCAAGCTGTAGGCAATCCAGCAGGTTCCTAGAATGCATT
>Ga0065711_1010030_pt1 | contig 20348 bp, 16 predicted proteins | sample Hoacrofraction12_FD_59098 | JGI IMG/M metagenome (GOLD analysis project Ga0065711, IMG submission 59098) | Hoatzin crop microbial communities from Cojedes, Venezuela - Epithelial fraction 12 v2 (version 2) | ecosystem: Host-associated > Birds > Digestive system > Esophagus > Crop | place... | reverse complement strand
CCCCCCCAAAATTTTCCAAAGCATTTGCACATAAAAACATGAAGCTTCTTTGCAGAGCTAGGACAAGTCTTTTCCCGACAAAATAAGACACCTTTTTTCATGCTTACATGTCATCCGCTGCTCTTTTAACTTTAGAGGGACCATATCAGCAGAAGTACTGCCAAACAGGTTACGTAGAGGTGCACCCAGGTATTAGTGACAAATCCACCCAGCAGCTCATCATGGTTTGTAAGGAACATATCCCCAGACAGCCTGCTCTGTCCTTACACCGGCAAGGGGAGGTGGTACGCAACATTAGGCAACCTTGTCAGCATAATTCATGGAGACATATCTAACACAGTTAAGAATTACTACACAGCAAGACCTTGCGGTAATTTTACACACACCAGGAGCGACTGAGTAGCTTTATACACAGAAAGTAAAAGACAGTAACCCGCGGGAGGGATGATGAGAGATGCATCTCTGCTCCAATCCGAGCTTCTGCAGCACTTCCACCTCCCTCCTTATCCTTCCTGGCTTTAAAAGTCACATTACTACGCACACTGCAGACACAACAGGGCTAATACTGGGCTGCACGTGGAGTCACCGGGATTAACACATTTGACACAATAAAAATCTCTAGCACAGATGGGCTCAAAGCAGAACTAATTAGGATACTAATTTCAGGGGCTCTCAACACCCAATGTTGAGGACCCATGAATTTCCCAGTCACAATACATTAGCATTCTTTCGTTTGTTATTTTGTTTTACTTTTGTGAGTGCAGATTAATGATGAACAAGCAGACACTTCATCAGATGATACTGTGGAAAGCTAATCCAACCAGAGAAGAAGTCATAAGGGAGCACAGCAGCTGCTCTCTCTTCTGCAAACTGGCAACCTGCAGTGCTGTGGTGAACAAAAACCACCACCAAGGAGCTGGGAATTAGGGAAAATACCAAGAAACACGAAAGCAGGCTCCTGGCCTGGCAGTAATTACTTTTAGCCTGCAACCCCACAGCTTTACTGTTATAAATCTGAGAACACAAACAGATCTCCCAGGAAAGGGATCCTGCTTGAGTCCATCCCCAAGTAGACAGTTTCTGCCGTGGTAATAATACCACTGCACTCCAGATAGCTGACTATGTTTAAATTAACCAATCTCTCCATGGGGATTTCAAAAAAGCCCTTTAAATTCCCCTAAAAATGCCCTTCTTGAGAACTCAGTTAATCTCAGAATAACAAAACTAACAAAATAACAAAACTAAAATTTCCAGAGAAACAACTGGTCCGAGCTGATACCTGGAACTTCAGCTCTAAGCTGTACCAAAGCATCTCAGCAGCATTGTACAAGTAGACCAACAGGCAAAGTTTCAATCTCTATCACAAGGCTTCAGAAAAGGATTATATTGTAAGAAAAATCTCTTACCTGCCTTCCCAAACTCAGCCACACCTTGATCTAGGGTGAATTTGTCCATCCAGAAGCTTCTAGCTCTCGTCTGAGCCTGCTTAAGTAGAGCTCCCTGCTGCACAGCTGCCCCATCACCCACCAGTTACCACAGGTTTGGCCCATTAACCTGATAACGTGCCAGTGTTAATGAGTTCAACCTGTCCTTGCTCCTGGCACAAATCCATTTGCGTAGCCATTTCTGAAATACCTTGGATGGTCATGGTTCTTAGTACAAGTAAGTGACAGTTATTGCCCATTATGGTGAAAAATCCAGTGTTGTAATTAAAAAATAGTCTAAAATGGACAAATATGTACCTGCTCCTTCTGAATTCTGTGGGAACAAGACCTAGCCTCATGATTTGGACAGGCTTTTCCATGTTGTAAGGAATTGCTGAATCTGTGCTTCATTTGCAAGGCTTGAGGTGAGCAGTAGGTGATATGAAGTAGGTCTTCAGTGTTAAACCCCATGACTACTCCAGTCAGTGAGGGCAGGAAGAGAAGCAATGACCCCAGGCTCTCCGAAACATGTGGTGCAAGTTTCTCCTACTGACTCCAGCCAGAGCATGGTGCTCAGCATCTCAAAAATCAAGGGTTTCTGCAATCTAAGACCATGACCCCATAACCCTTCATCCACCCAGAAACACCTGACGTACCCAGCTGATATTTTACCAGGTAAAAACTTCAGAATAAGTCGTAAGTGCAAACACTTGATGAAATGCAGAACTCTTTGAAATGCTTTTAAAAGTCCTTTGCATTCATGAAATGGACAGAAAATAAATATATACATTTGAGCTCTTTAGAGTGATCTCACTTCTGCTACAACACACGTGTGGAAGTGTATACTCCAGCAATTAATGATGCTTATAAATGCTATGATACCACTCTGTGTGCAGGGACCAGCAGTTGATATTTATGAAGTCTTAAGTAATTTTGCCTAATAAAGTTAATGAAGTATGTATCAGTAGCTGGAGTATATAAATCCCTTCACTTTTATCACCACGAGATACAGGTATATAAAATCACTACTGTAAAAATTTACTAAACTCACTTAATTTTTACAAGTTTTCTTCCCTAACCCTTCTTACTACGCTGGAAATGGCACGTCCGCTTGCACAGTGAAACGTATCTGTAAGCGATATCGCCACGTGCTTCACAGAAACGTGCAGCCTGGCTGTGTCCTTGAGAGCAAAGGCTCATTTGCTATCAAAATGCAGGAAAACTATGAGGGGAGAAAACTAATGAAGCAATGACACACTCATCAGAAACATAATCTAACTGTGAAGTAGCCCTATTAAAAATACTGGCTAACTTTGCACAGACTTATAACTGTTCTGAGTGTTCACAGCAATTACATGCCTCATATTTTCAGATTAAGAGCTGAGCTAGAGGCTTTCTGCAATCTTTTTTCTAGGGTCTTCTCTGAGTCTGCCTGAAAGGAAGGATGAGGTTCCCAGAGGATAGATTGGGGGGGAAGGCAGAAAAGCTCAGAAGAAAAAGAGCAACTTGTGAATTTTGGGACTCCGTGAAGCATCAGGCAAGAGCAGCCATAGGCCTCACTGCTTCTACTGAAGTAGTAAGATGGACCTGTACCCAGAACCACACCAGCCCTGACATACCGTGTATCACTCGTTAGCCAGACTGCTAAAATACTGATTACCAGAGACACTTGGTGCCTGGAAATATTGCGACCTATAAGCAGTGGAAGAAAAATGAGGTTCCCCTCCCCTTGAGCATCCTCCCCACGCTGAACTCCTGCCTTGAGGTACAACGCATCAGTGGCCGAGCATTAACCTTCACCTTGTCTCACCAGGCTTTTACCAGCCCTTCTAGAGCCTCCTTGCACGAAAAAGCATCCAAATAACATCCCCTTGCATCCGACTGGGATAACAGAAGCTATTTCACAGCAAGAGCGAAGGCTGCTTGTGCTTGCTGAGCCGTGTGAGGAGCACTTGGCCGGGCTGCCCGCGACTGCCGGCCAGGCAGCCATGCCCACGCAGGGCACGGAGGGGCTGGGGCAGGCACTCCTCTTCTGCTGAGCCCTTTGGTAGGAACATGTTAATCACTGTAATTAAAAGTTAGTCAAATCTTCCGGAGCTGGGAAAGTGGGATGCCAGAGACCTGACCTGTTCATTAATTTATCATATGTGTTTCACCTTCATTTGTTCTTGGCGATGTTTTGCATAGGCACACACAGGTTTCTGAGCTGAACACGCCGGAAAATGGTGGATTTACTCCATGCCACCAAAATACTAAATCAGTTACACCAGCTTCTGAGATTCATATCCCTTCAGAGCTCAAACACCCACTCGTTTATTATTCTATTTGGAAAATCTTACATGGTACTCAGGTTTTCTCCCTCTAGGGGAAATCGGCATACGGCAAAGGCAGGAGTAAGGCATTAAACGCGTTCAAGTGAAGTTCTGTTCCCATTTTAATTGCTCTGAGGTGAAGACACGATTTGCTGGAGGATATAGTCAAACAAATCAGTGAGTTACTACGGCTGTATTCATTTTAAAGGTGTGCCCCAAAAAATGTAGTTTCCACAGGTATCCCTCAGCTTCCTTCTGGATAAGAGCTAGGAGCGTACCGCATCCAGCACACGGTTCTGTGCGCGTTGCAGTGAGACACTGGTTTGGTAAGACACCCCCAGTTCAGATAAGCCAAATAGCAATAGGTAATTATTTCAGCATTAGATACAACGCTGACTGCGTGTTGCTGAACACTTTTTTTCAATTTGTCATTTAAGTCTTGTGCAGTGCCCTGATGCAGCCTGCAGAAATCATCACAGATTAAAACGCCCATAGACAGCTTCTTGTAGACCTTTAGCTCACTGCTGGGTAATCTTTTTGCTATTAGGTATGTCACAGCCCCTAATTATTGGACCTACCCCTAATGTGACTGGAATTCACTTTATTGACAAGAAACCAGACAGCTAATATAAAAGACAGTCTCCAGGCTTTGTGTAAAAAATTACTTCTCAGAGATTTGGGGAGAAGTTTATTCCATCTCTCTTAAAGGCTTTATTTAATGTCTCTGACAGAGAGAAGACAGATGGTCACACAAAATGTTTAGGACCTTAGACAAAATTGACAGTGGAAAAGCAGCTCTAGCATTATTAGACATGCAGAGAGCAGGACATCTGTGCAAGTTTCAACAAAGATAGTTCTTTGTACATGGCCCTGACCATAGCCAATTTAATTGCATCCATGTTTCCTGCAAGATCCGCCTCCATGTTCCTGGATTGCATCTTCATCTGTATCCAAACAAGCCACAGGAACTTACAAATTTTTGTGCAAGACTGAATTTTAAGCAACAGTCTGAACTTTTGTAAGCTATCTTTGCAGAAGCCTGCCAAAGCTGACAGGTTAGTTAGAAATGCTGATACGAGTGTCAGTTCCCACGGGACTAGTATTCTTCACAAAAATCTAAATACCGTATTCATCAGCAGAGTCACTTTTAAGTATCAGGGGAAGGAGAACAGATTGGAGAATGACTGAAACACCTTAAGTATCATTCCAGAACTGCAAGCCAGTAAAAAGGGAAGTTGCAGGCATGCATGCAAGACGAGAACAAGGCATAGTCTTCAATGAGACAAGCTAATCTAGTGTTTAAAAAAAAGTGACAGGAAATCAAGAAACTAATTCCCAGTTCTGACTCGGCATGTAATTCATTTCACCTCTGTACCTCTTTCCCCCACCCATGAGATGAGCCTAATACTGCTGTGCCTTGCCTTAATCAAGCCCTCCTGGATCCTCAGACGGAAGGGGCTGCAGGTACAGGTGGTTACAATCACAGAACACATCAACATTTTGCCATAACTTTGCCCTGCTGGGCTTCAGGACACCGATTTGAGTCACACAGTGCTTTCCCTTTAAGACTATCGAGTGGACAATGTACCTGCAGTAAGTACAAATTGCTGTTACATGAAGAACCAGAGGATGAGTTTTCAACAAAACACTGGTTTCTCGTCTGACCACAGTAATCTGCACCTTTGCTAGTCTGTGCCTGTCACGCCTTTTATGCAAACACCTGGAGGAATGTTCGAAACACAGATTGAGCTTCACAGCACTGCTAGGGGATAAGTGTGAAGCTGCATCATTTCTTCAAAAGCCAGAAGAAAATAAGATACATAATCCCTATCCTACAACAGGAACGGGTATTGTTTCCTGAATTTCAAAAAGGCTCTCAAATCTCCAACATCTTAGACTTACCCTGAAGTTACACAGAGCTGTTCATGAAGCTTAACTAAGTAAAATCTAAAACATTTGATCGGCCCCATTATAATCTGTATATTACTGAACTCCTCAGTATCTTCAGAGTAAGCCATTTGCTATCAGGGCTGCTGTCACACATCACTTAAACCAGGAATAAGAGTCACAAAAAAAGTTTTCCACTCAGCTGGAAACAGCACTCAGTCTTTTTTTTCCTGTAACTGAAATCTCCACACTTGAGGGATCCCAAGCACAGCCTCTATTCTCTTCCACAATTGTGCTAGAATAAGTCATTACATCCAGTTACAATAGATCAAGACAAATGTAGGGATAAAAAAAAAATCTGTATTATTCTGTCAATGTTCTTTTTCTGAAAAAGAAAACTAATTTTGCTCAGTTTTGGCCAAGTATCTGTCCATAATACTCATATCTTTTACAGTAATTAACATCATTCCATAGCCTCATCTCCGTATGTGGTATAACACATGGCTGAAATACTCCAGCACAAAGTGGTCTGAGAGCTGACAGCCCATGAATTCCTCTGTAGTGACTACAAGCAGCTTGGGGGACTGACTCTGCTAGACAAAATTTCTGCAGATGAAAGACTAGTTTTTGTTAACATAGACATAAATACTTTTATAAGCAATAATGGCTGTTACACACAAAATTAACTTGCACAAATTTGTCTCATTCATGAATCCCATGTCATTTTCCTATTATATTTACCCAACGACTTCTTGGGTGTCCTCAATTTAACGTAACCTTGAATTTTCTATTATCAAAGGCCTTTCCATTCATTCCCAAACTACAATTGCTTCACCTCACAGTATAGGTATCTTCCCTCCAGCTTACCCTTACTGAAGCACACTGCAGCTAGGACAGGGGAGTCACAATTGTGCCATGGCGTAACAGATACTTGTGTTAAAAATTACTCTTAGCAGTCCAAATTCAACACCCTGCAGGATTCATGACGGAATTAATCAGTGCAAAATGTTAGTGATCAACGGGGCACAATTTTTTCATCTGTTATCTAGTTTGTATCTTTCCAACCTACAAAGAAACTTCTTCAGCAAGTTGAGCTGTTATCTCCAGAATCCAACGCCTGCGTGCAGAAAAAGGTAGGTTGCATGGTCTCCCCAGGCCACTGAAGTCTGTTAGAGCCCACAAAAGCATGGCTGTGATTGCAGTCACGTGTAACATGTTTGTACAAATAAAGGACAACATTCTCCAGGGAAGGACAATGCAGCTATGGAGAACAGCAAGGCTCAGAACCAGCTCTTGCAACAAACTTCATGAGAGAAGCTACATAAAAATTAAAAAAGGCTTAATTCTTTCATTCTTAATGCAATTCCTCCCAGTAGATCAGGGCTAATAGTTTTTCACCAAGTAACTGAAACAATCCCATGAACAGCAGGATGCTGAGGTTCTGAGTGACAACACAGGTTTTTGAACCATCATTTTTGAATTGCAGGTACTCAAAACACCTTTTCTCTTCCAGTAACTTAGAAATCTGCATCCAAAGCTTAAAACAGATTGAAGAGGAATAAAGAACCCTTGCGTTCAAGCATGTGATGCAAACCCTTAGCTAAACACTACACTGCATCAGGATTTGCAGGCAGAAGTTATTCGGTCTTCATAGAACGGATGTGTCTTCAAAGATCCTAAACTGAAGTTCAGCTCCCCCTCCAGTTCCTCCCAGCCACATACATCTGTTAAAAACATCTTGCTAGGCTTAATTTCTGAAGCCAATCTCATTTCAGTAGAAACTGACTAAAAATATAATAGAACACATACTAAACCCATGATAAATACAGATCCCTGATCTTCTGACAAGGCAGAAGAATAGCAACGGGTAGCAATTACAAGCAAGTGCTCCTGCATCACGTTTCCAAACTCCCCTCCGCTTCAACTCTTCCTCCCATCTGTTTAAGCATAATAAAACATTCAATATTGAACACAAAATGGAAGTCTCATATGGCAGGCAATCTTATGTGTAAAATATAACACTATGAAGACTGAGATCTCAGGCACATTTTACAATATCTATTATGAAAACCAAATCATATTGCAGTCATTTAAAAGTGTCTGATCAGCTTCTAAGGCTTCATTCAGGGGTCTCAAAGTAATTTAATAAGATGTATAGCTTGCATAGTTGTAATCATTGGAACAAAATACACAGGTGCAGACTGCCTCAATGAAAGTGTCCCAACATGGGTTAGACTGCATTTCCATCTCACTGCGACACAAGCATGGGACAAAACCACCTGAGTACCCAAGAGATGTTTTGTTCCCAAAAAAAAAACAATCCTTGTTCCATCCTTGCAACAGAAGAAATCCAAACGATGACAGTAATATGTCATTAAGCACCCAGCACATCGCTGCTGCTAGTTATCCAAAAGGAAATGCAGCATAAATACAGCAGAATTCAGTGCAAGAGTCTGCGACGGTGTGGTGTATTAGATGCCAGTTACACTCCCGCAGGTACTGGACAGCAGTAACTGAGGATTTTTTTCCTGTACAGACTTACAACTCATAGCAAAAAAAGGGATTTAGAGGATCAACGGAGGCCTTTAAATACCTCAAGAAACATCCTTAGGCAAGGCACCAGCTTTTCAAGCTGTGCTATGACTGCCACGTTCACTAGATGGGTTCAGCACTACATCCAAACGGGAGAATCTAATTTGCTGTCTGATCAGCAAGCATTTCGAAAAAACATGTAGCAGTTGAAACAGCTCCGCATGGAAGAGATTTACAGAACCATAACTTTCCAAATAATTTTGAGAGCAGCAATCCTGGATATCGAATGAGACACAGGAAAAAATATCAGTCATTCAAGAAAACACCTGCACCACAAACAGCTCTCAAACAGGAGCAAGGTCAAACAGCAGATCTGAGACAGATTTAGACTTCGCAGCAAACCCAATAATCCAAATAACCAGTGTTGCTCTAACATGTAGTCAGGTTTGGATTTTTTTTTCTTGGAGGTTTCCTTTCTAAGCACTAACCAGATTCATTCTATTTAGCTTGCAAAATCGGACAAGATCACAGCCTGAAGGGGAAAGGCTGTGGTGATAAATATTTAATGGACTACATCAATAAAATTTATTTTGCCAAGGAGAATGGAAGGAGAGGAAAAGCAGAGAAATAATTCATTAAAAGAACTTCAGCTTAGCAATGACAGAAAAAAAGCCACGCTAGGAAAAAAGGAATTAAACACCAAGAGGTTTTAAATAGGTCAGAAGCTTAAATACTCTTAACACATGGCAAACTGACAGAGCTGAGTTTTTCAGAGCGAGAGTACAGTGGTATGTATACTTAACAGTAATTCATGCCATTGCAAATAAATATCCCTGGATGCACTAGTAACAGTTTCAACTTCTTGCCATACTTCATATCATCCAACCTTTAAGACCTTTTCATTACATGAAAATGACATTGCTCAAAATCCATTAAGAAATGCAACAAGCACCTTGAAGTTTCCTTTATTTCTCCAGGCAATAGTTTTCCCTATTTCATGTTGGATGGGGCAGCAAGTTATGTTTTCCAGAAGACAAAAATGCAACAAGAAGAATTAAGGTATTTAGTAGAAAGTTGAAACATTCTTCTACTGCAGTGCTCCCCATAACTCAGTATAGAGTTTAGGATTTGCATCTTACATCACAGAATTTGCAAAAAGAAATGTTTAATCTCTCCTTCCTGCCACTATTTGAAATGATTTGCAGTGATACAAGAGCATACAGCACTTCAGTATGTCTTGTAACACCTTTTCCACTTCACTCTCCTGCGCATTCCACTCCGGACCTCTTACAACCAGAAGTCAGCAGAATGGGCAAGGACCAACCTCAGAAGCTGTTGTGCTTATCCTATCGGAACAACTCCAGGAATCCATTAATTCTCAGGTTCTAATTCTAGATCTGTCAATGACTTGCTATATGGCTTTGAATCACTGGATTTGAGATGATTTTTTGGGTTTTTTTACAAGTGGAGAAGCACATACTGTGTAAAGAGGGGCACAGTCTCAGGACAAGCTGATTAAATGGTATTAAAATACTTCACAGCTACTTCAGTGAGATTTGGTAAAAGACTTAATATATTTTAAAACCTACCTTTATAGAAGTCTTAGATTTAACAGTATTGTGGATGAAGTCACAACACCTAAACCTTCCTAACAATCAAAATAGAAAGATGATTAAAAAAAGGCAAGTTGTGTCCACAGTCACAACCTTGCTCACCAGCAGTGCTATCATGGGACAAACTGTTCAGTAACACAAGGCTGTCAAGTCTACAAATGTGATTAAGCGCTGCCCTCTAGTGCACCCACCAGCCAGTTTCAGCATCTAGACTGCTGAAGTTCAACACAAATCTCAGTCCCAGCCAGATTTTAGCTAGGTTTGTTGGTAACAGACGAATCCTACACCGAGGAACTTAATAAAGTGTGCTTATGATTTAATTTTACTCTTCCATATTAGGGTCTTTAGGTTTAGCACTGCAATAAGGAGTCATTTTAACACCTCCACAGCATATTCTGCTTTTTTCTCTGGTTTGTGAAAGTTCTCATCTTACAATTAATCACTGGCAAAGCCATTTTAAAAATACAGAAAACACAATATTCTATTTTTAAAAACAGTACAAGTATTTAACAACAAGCTCGTATCTTTGACATTTTTGATAGGGTTCTAGAATTAGCTTTTTCTCATGCTCAAGAGTACCTCTTTTGTAATGCCACTTTCACTGAAGGCTTAAAGACTTCACTACTCATTACTGGAGCACCTTGACTCTCTTGACGTTACTGCCCAAAAAGCTCCCTCATGCGAAGTGGACAGACATAGTAGTCACAATTTATTCTCAAAGTGGGGTTTTTGTTGTAGCAGATTCTCATTCAACTTACGGTTCATGTATTTAAAAAGTAAGAGGTGGCCACTTCAGGAACAAAGCAATCAGAGGTGTGGTATTTGGCATCAGATGAAGAACCATTAACAACATCTGTAAAGCAGTCCTTGCTAGGCAACCCTAATGGTATCAGAATTTCACAATTCATTTAAAAACCAAGTATGAAGTGATGCTCGGGAAGCTTTGCTTTCACAGAAACATAAGAACGACATCTTCCTTAGGAATTAAAACCACATTACACGCAGTTGTAAAAAAACCACAGGAGGCAGTAAGCACAACTGAGGGTGCTGTTTCCCACTGTTGGATTTAGGCTATCTTTAAGCTATAGCTGGCCCATTAAGTTGAGCCAAACTACAACGCCTGCATCAACAGGGTTTCAAGATAGTTTGCTCCTCCAGTCACCAAAATGCTGTTTCCAACCCATTCTCGCATGAACCTGGCTGATGGAAAAGCTCAAGCTAAATGCACGGAGCGGAGGTTACAGCTTACACAAAACTAATGTCTTCTGTTTCAGCATTGGAATATTTCATATGCTCATAATAACTAAAGACATTTAAGTGCTTCTTGAAGGTATTAGCTCGAACACCAGCCATTAAAATCTATTTAGTCATTTGCTTACACCAAACATTGGAAAAAGTTGAAACAACTTGCCTGGAAACTTCTCAGGTACATTTATTAAGGCAGAACATTCAAAACCACATATGTTACATTACTATTTTTGAACTTCCATATAAAATTAAAAAAAAACTTCTTTGATTTTGTCAGCATACTTGTATCTGCAGGTTCCACCACCTGGGGAAAAATCAGTACAGAGAATTTCGTTAGTATCTTCCAAATATTTAGCCATCTTAAAATTTCATGCAAGCTTAACATGCAGAAGACTTATCTGCTTCCAGTCTCAGTAAGTTTAGCTTCCAATCATTAACACGTTTTGGGTCAAACAGAACTACTGTACTACTGTGAAGGCTACAGGTCTTGCCAGTTTCCCAAGAGAAGGTTAAAGTGTACAATAAAATCATCTGCACACAAGCTACGCTTTAAACTTCAGTAATTTATGTAATCTACATATGAAATTATGCACACTCACGTGGGCTCACTTACATGACTTCATAGCAAGATCAAGCCAAGTATCTGCCATCCTACAGCTGTTTTTAACACTGCCTATGAGTTTGATTTAAATATATTCAGATTTTTAAAACTNCTCTCAACANNACTGAGCAGCAGTTTAGTCGAACTACCAACTCCCTGCAAGAGTATTATTAGAAAAGCTGAGACTGACAAGACAAGCCTGACTCTTGCCCGTCATTACGTGAGTGATGCAGACAGAATACTGCATAATCTGAAACTGCTAAGAATTTCTTGTCACCACCTGTAAAGAGGTGGAGGTAGCAAATGAAAATAAGGTTCCTTAAGGCAATGTTGTCAGGAGTTCTAATGCTATGTTTACCCCAGTTACTGGTCCATTGTCTCCTGTATCTTCTTTTAAAAATCTGAATAATGTTTCAGCCTGAAAAAAAAAAAGTTGGTATTTAAAACTTTTCAGTAACCTGTTGAGTGAACAACACAAAACAGCAACAATTATTCAGCAGTGTTGCTTAGAGTATTCTTAGCTAATCTGAAACACAGGCATAGCAAAAGACAGCAATCATCCACATGCCAGATTTACTTGAAGTGACATTATAATATGTAGTTCAAGTTCAAATGAAGGATGCATCACAACATTTATTCACATTTTTAGACTTGCTTGGGAGTCTTTTTGTAAATTCTCCCTGTCAGACTTCATAAATCATTAAAATCTCACACCAAAAATACAACGTTTTTCAAGTATCACAAAGTTATTTAGCTTAAAAAAAGAAACAATCCTCCTGTGAGTTATTATCGCTCCTTACCTCGACCACACCAGCAGAAAAAAAGAAACACCACCTCTCCAGTCTCACAGACATCAACCACTGAGTTCTAGTTCCACGTTAAAACTAGGATTTTAGAATCTAATTGCCAGCTGGTGATGTCCTCACAATAAACCATGAATTCTTGCCATATGCACTACCCAGCACATGCAGCAACGCTTCAAACCTCGATGAGCCAGAACACTGATCACAGGACCACAGCATGGCTGAGGCTGGGAGGGATCCCTGGAGGCCACCACCTGGTCCAACCCCCCCTGCCCCAACACAGGGCCACCCAGACAGCTGCCCTGGACCACATCCAGCCGGCTTTGGAGCATCTCCAAGGACGGAGTCTCCACAACCTGCCTGAGTAACCCGTGCCAGCACTGAGTCACCCTCTCTCCAAAGATGCTATTCACCCTGCCTTTACAACTAGAACAAACCCATGCCAGATTACACTGGCATGTTAGCACTGAAGCACAGATCTTTTAATCCTCTGAATGACTTTTTTTTTAATGTAGAGAGCACCCAGTATCTGACTTTTTACATACTAGTTACCTTTTAGAAAGGACAATGACGGTTTTGACAGGGATGTCTCCAGCAATGTAGATTTCATAATCAGACAATAAACAAGGCTCATTCTCCAGAAAGGAAAGCCAGATCCACACTCACAGGTGAAATTCAGATCACAAAGTCAAACCCTATAATTTACCAGTAATCTGCCCCATCTTACAGAATATAAGCACGTTATCCAGAATTAACAAACCTAACTTAGTACATACCTAAATAACAAAGCTTTGCCTTTGTTGTTTCCTATAGAGAAAAAACCACTTCTGGGAGAAAAGTCCATAGACTGAGCAAGGTAAATCTGTTTTCTTCTGAACACTGGGAAGTTTGAGAATACAGTATATGAAGGAATGTGTACCTATTGAGAAATAGGTCATTAGTTATAACAATTAGGAAAAAGCCACTAAAATTCAAATTAAAGTACAAATTTAAAACTGAAGGTCAATGTTAAGTTCAAATGTTCAGTTATATTCCTATCTTACACCACTCTATAATAGAGTGTTCTACTGGAGAAAAGGTGCAGGAAACACTATGAAGCCAGTTATTGCAACTCATTTATTTTTAAGTAATTACATCTAAGCACTAAAAATAGGCTTCCAAACCTTCAGATTAATTCAATAGTTTCACTGTTGGCCAGAATTCTGACAAGGCTGGCAAAATTTTGAATGAGCTAGGAAAAACATGACATACTAAGACCATTACAGTTAACTGCTGCTGAAAATTCACGTTTGCTGCTGCGTTTTATTTACAGAACTGAAATCAGGGTATTTTTAAAAAGGAAAACCAAAAAGTGAACTAGACCGTAAGATGTTACTTTCAGAACAACTTCCCTGAAGAAAAAAAAGATTTCCTTATAAATGTACAGTATCTTAGGCATGTCCTGACCTGCTCGGTCTAGCAAATTTTGCAGTATACTTCTCTGCTCAATATCAGTTTTATTATGCCACCAGGAACATTTTTGATCAAGATAAAAACAAACTTGTACTAAAGAAGCTGAACATACCAATTTGACAGCCTCATCAGTTTCACGGGAAGCCACTGCCAAAATTTCTGTGGTGGGATTGAAGGTCACACACGTAGCAGATGTAACCAGGTTCATTATGGCTTTAACTGGTTTTGGGTGGTTTTCTTTAAGACAGACATCGGTAGTATACAAATTTACAACTCCAGAAGCTGAACTGAAAAAAGAAATTAACAAAGAGTATAGCAAGAAGCAGCACTTACAGTACATGTTACCTTGTTATCTACAGCCACCATTCAACTGCAAATGTAATTTCCAATTACTTACTGGAGCTTGAAATGCTAGTTTGTTTGGAGCTTGATTTTGGAGTTTGTAACAGTATTTAGTGCAGAGGTTTTGTTTGGGGTTTTTTTATTTGTATGTAAAGAGACACACTTAACTGTGGAGAGCCTTGATAAGCCCATCTCTTACGTAAGATGAATTCAAAGCAATGAGAGCTTGGTACCAAAAGATTCTGAAATAGTTTCAAGCTTTTGGGGTGGGGTTTTTTTTTTTAATACCCTGTATAGTAAGTCCACTTCAAAATCCTCTTCTACAGTGGGCTAAGAAAATGCATGCTGTACTTAAGTATTTGCTAGTCTCATTTAAAAGAATTGATACACTAGCTGAAGTTGCATCTCCATGAGTATACTTGGAGAAATACTTCCAAGCTTGTGGCTTTGAGTTGAGGCATCATTTCAAATGCTAACATGCCATCTTGAAGAAGCCAAATTAAGAGTATAGGAAAGAACTAAAATAGGGTGAAGATGTTTTGTACTATAGAATTTGCGATTTCAGTCAGTGTGATTTCAAAATTAACTGCTAAATCCATCTACGGCAACAGTAATAAATTAGGAGTGATACTGGTATTAAGTGTGTTCTGGTTATTTTCTATATACACAAAACAAATTACATTACCAGAAATCAGGCAATATTCAGCTATCCACCTCTACTCTAGCCTTCTTAAAGCCAAACTTATTCCATCTTCCGACACCCTCAACAGCCACCAATAAGTTTACTGAAGAGCTTCAAACTGAGATAGAAAGAATTTGTCAAATTTAAGTCACTTACCCACATGCCACATACTGGTTATTTCTTGAAAGAGCGATGCACTTTCCTTCCAAAGAACCTTCATCTTCAAATTTGTGTAGACACTTCCTGCTTCTCACATCCCAAATGAAAACTTCGCCTTCCTCTGGTTGCAGGATAAAGTAGATTATAGAGACCACATACACACAACACATTGTTTATTTTTTAAAATAAATATCATTAGATGACAACTATTAGCTCACTTATAACTACCAAACATAGGGTATTTTTTAAAAAGCAACTAAAGGCATACTAAAATAGTTAACTCCATTCTTTAACGATTGATCACTTGGTTGTATTTTTAAGACAGATACTGGCACAAAGTCTTTTAATTATCCTTGTGAAACAATAAATTACTTGTAAAAACTTAACTGTAAAAACTGTAATTTAACTGGAATTATGATTAGCACTATTAGAGAGAATACTTACTTGAATAACTATATATTTTACTGCTATCTGGAGTGAAAGCAGATGCACCGCATCTTCCATTTACCTTCATAGTGCTTACGAGTTCCTTTGTCTATAGGATGAAGAACAATAATGGTGACAATGCATCTGCCAAGATATCTGTAGGAGAGTTGTTTCCATACTCCTGTCCCACAAAAATCTAAAGTTAGCTACACTGACATTAAAAGACCAGCATCAATATGTTCAGTGCCTACAGACCAGAGCACAAGCTGATGCTCATGAGTCCATGATCAATTTATTATTGCACATCTACAGCCGGTTCAACAAACACTCATTTGCTCCCTCACTGAAGGGTCTTCATTATGTAGCAGAACTGAACCTTCTTTCTAAAATGCGTTTTTCCCAGTAAAAGTTTAAAACAAATCCAGCTGCCATCACATGGCTTTTTAAAATTTAACAGAAAAAATTCTGTGTGCATTATGAATCACAGTAAATGGCATGATTCACGAACATGGTACACCAGCATGCACTCGCGCTATTCCCAAAAAAGCAGTCCTATATTTCTTCCACCCTCAGATGTCTGTTTCCATGCTGAGGCAATTCCTTTTGCCAGCACAGCGTTCGTGCCATCAGCTGAAATACAGCACTGACATACGACTTTTTCCAGTGACAGCTTAAAAACCCACAAAACTCTGGCCTTGGCTCCACCAGTTTGAAAGAGAACTGTATAGGCTGAAAAACATTCTCAGACACCCCAAAATAATTTTCTAGAGCTATAATTAGTTGGATCAGCAGCTCATTTTTGAAGGCTGTCACAGCATGTGTCATACCTTTGCTTCAACTGAAAGCTAGATTGATTTTCAGATAAAATATAAGCCAGCAGACCCAAAAGCAAAAAGGTACCAAGAAACTGAAGCTACAGGAACCATGAAGAGAAACTACCTTCATTGACAACAGGTGAAGGTAACCAGACGTTCCAGTTAAAAGCATAAATGATCCATCTGGAGAGATTTCGAAGTTTCTGAGAAATCTTTCCTCCACACCTTCAAAAAAAGATTCAGAACTTCAAACTGGCATAATTTATTCTTTTTCCTCAACATTCAGACGTAGTATGAGTATTAATAAGACTTGACTCCACTCGACTTTTCATTTCTGTTATACGCTGTCACAGTAAAGCTACAACTCAACCTTGTTTATGTGTGACAATTAACCTGTAATATCCCAGACAAACTAAAGCTACAGGTACTCGACTAAAGATCCCTGAGGACAAGTTAAAAATGCTACCTCCAACAACGGACTGCACTTCCTTTCAAAGCAAACTCATATGCCATCTCTATTTGGGACAGTTTCAACTATGCCAAGACACTTAAAGCACTATAAAACATACCTCTTACTCTCTGTATAGGAATAATACTTCCACTCATCATGTCATAGACAAAGAACATTTTGTGGTGAGTACCAGTGGCTATAACTTGTTCTCCATCAACACTGAAACAAGCCTTATAGATCGGAAAACTTTCTAAATAGATGCTCTGTATTCTTGGATTCCTTATACCATCAACCTTCAAAAAAACAGATTACCACGTTAAGGAACATGCCAAATACTTTTACATAGAAAATTCGTATCAACTATCCAGTACAAGAGACTTAGAACAGTCAGAGGTACACTAATTTGAAACATTAATATCTTCCTCCCTTCTCTATCCACAAACCTGGCTCTTGGCTCCTCACACGATGTATCAGTTACTCCCAGCCTTCCTGCACATACTTCACACCTCTTACCCTTCTCTGTCATGCCCATGCTTTGTCCAAATAACCCCTTCTACTGCGCTTTTCTAAATGGAAACATTTGCTTTGCATTGTTCTTTCCTGCAGCCCTGTGGGAGTGTCAAATTCAACTTGTGTCTTTGACCATTTCACTGGTACTGGACCATGCTGAAATTTTCTAAACAGAGTTATGATCTTTGGTTTTCAGAGGAGCAGGGCAGGAGTGTCCCAGGATAAGTAGCTTCCTGCTGCAGTACAGTCTATCCCCAGAACGATTTCACAGCAATATTACAGTTTTAAATGAAACTGGACTGCTCCCCACACATAAGCTTTACAAACAATTTCAGAAAAAAATCTCATTAGTCCTCATCACTGCAAACCTTAGAACCAAACATTTCTAAAAACAGATCTTCAGCCAAAAAACCTGACACAACTAAGTGTGCCTATACTCTGCAAGTGGTTGATATGAAGTCACAGATCAAAACTTCTTCCAACAAGATGCCTTCAGCCAAGCAAATTCCATTGTAAGCCCAGACATTACAACCCCTGTGAGCACACAATCACAGAAAGAGAGAACAGAAAGTCCATCATTCCAGGCTATCTCAAGGTATGCTTATAAACAAAAGATTCCGTATCAGTAGCCATTTACACAGTATAGATTGAAATTCTTCACCTGAAAGAGTGACACAGATCGGTCATGTCCAGCAGCCATGACTACTTGAGCCAAAGGATGAAACTGCACAGTTGCCAGTTTTCCATTAGCAAAACGTTCCTGATTAGCAGGCAAGCAGGTGCTCATCTAGAAAAAAGACCAAGCAGTTTAAAAAAAAATACAAATTAAATGTTTTTGCTTATTTTGATGAACAGCTAATTTAATTGCTCTTCATTCTACAAGAGCAAGATCTCAAACCCTATGATGAACTTTCAGATAGCACGACAAACAGAACACAGCCACAGTAAGTTCAGTAAGTTGCTTCAAAGCAGCAGCACAGACGTAAGACAAACTGGCTAGCCCTTCTGCTTCGAAATTAACAGTCTATGTAAGACTAGTGGCATTCTGACTCATCTGAAATAGCTGTGGAGAAGAGCGTGCAAGACAGACTCATTTAAGGCTGTTGCTTCTCAACCATTTCAGTGGCCTCAAAGCTGCAGGAGAACTCCATTCTTCCCATGCAAAAATTAAAAACCCACTACAAGATTCTACTTTAGAGTATATAAAATAATTCTCATGTCAAACAATGATCTGTTTGTTTCATGCTTTCATGATGTGAACTACACAATTTGTACAACTGTTTATTCGTCAGAATTTCCAGTTACAGAAACAAAGAAGAAATTCATACGATCATTAATTTTACTGCCCAACGAGCCACAAAGAAGTCAAAGTGTGCACATGCGTTAAACAGAGGTGGAAAGACAGGCTCGCCTTTACCTTCAAAATACCTCTTGGCAGGGACTCTGAGTGTGATATGAAATTGCCAGTCCTGCACAGAAGATCATCATCTTCATCACTGTCACCTAATAAAGACAAAGCACATTGAGAAGGCTAATTCCACAAACATTCCCACATCAACACCTACAAATTCCTTGAAGAAACAAACTAAATCAAAGCACACTGAATAAAGGAATAAGGCTGACTTATCCAGCATATTATGACACTACTGAAAACGAGCACACATCAAAAATAATTATTTTCTAAGAAGCTGGATAGAGAAACACAGAAAAGCTTATTAGAATAGTAATGGATTTATTTACTATCACTTGCAGTCTTTTTGGATTTCTTCCTGTTTTCTAAATCAGCCCAGGCAGGAACTCCTCCCATAGCTCGCTGAAACCTAGCAAGGGAAGGGTGAGAGAGGAAGAAAAAAAAACTTTTTTGATAAAATAATTTCCTGCTACGTGTTAAGTACTTACAAGAGATACAATTTTGCAAGGTTACTTGCACTTAGAACACTATGCGAGTTTTTAAAAAATTCACTCAGCTTTCTGTGTTTTGCCAACTTCCTGAACATGAAACCAAAGCAAAATTGATACCAAATATTAAAGCACTGTTCTTTGGAGTGATATATGCTAATAGCAAGAGAACACAAACACATCTAAAGTTCAGCATTACTATCTGACTACTTTAACATTAAAGCTCATTCTTATACACCCCACTACCTTAGCATCTTCCATCTCCCGTTTACAAAGCAATCACAGAATCACAGAATAGTAGGGGTTGGAAGGGACCTCTGTGGGTCATCTAGTCCAACCCTCCTGCCGAAGCAGGGTCACCACTATAAAGCAATGTACCACTATAAAAAAATCCTGGTATAACTTCCTAGCAGACAAATTAGTTTGTGCAACTCTACTACAACAAGTATTGAGCAAATTAGTCTAGACAATGATGATGTGCATTTTATTTACTACTCCTAGAATTCTTTTGGATTTAAAAATACTGCAAAGAGCATAGAAGGGACTAGCTTTAAACAGGCCACACGAATGCAGTGGGTAAAGAGGAAAGTGACTTTGAATGTCACTTTCTTACTGTATATCTTATCTCATCTTTAAAAAGTTAGCCACAAAACTCTAATGAAACTCACTGTTCTTCAAGTCGTCTTTTTAGGTTTTTCTTCGTAAGGATCTTCTCAGCATCACTCTTCATGAAATCTCTCCTAAACCTATGGGTCATATCGACACTAGAAGGGAAAAGACACACAGAACGTGAAGATCATTCAACCTCAAGCCACTTACAATCGCTCTTCAGCGCGACGCGTAATTCCTACCTGCAAGCTTCAACTTACTCTTCCTCAGCTTCATCATCTTCATCCACCCAGGCCGGCTTTTTAGACGACAATTCGCCTTTCGCTTGATTTTCTACTTCGGAACCACTGGAGTCTTTCCGGAGACTCCTCCTCTTCGCAGCATGAGGCTGAAAACCAAACAGGGCAGTTCAGCCCAGGCACGACGGCGGGGAGCAGGCAGGGGCACGGAGCCGCAGCCCGCGACCGCAGAACGCGCCGCCTCCCCGCGCTCCCGGGCCTGGGCAGAGGCGGCGGGGCAGAGGCCGCCCGCCGGGCCCCGGGCCCTACCCGCGGGGGGCCGGCCAGCCGCCGCAGCAGCTCGT
>Ga0065711_1036981_pt1 | contig 20349 bp, 10 predicted proteins | sample Hoacrofraction12_FD_59098 | JGI IMG/M metagenome (GOLD analysis project Ga0065711, IMG submission 59098) | Hoatzin crop microbial communities from Cojedes, Venezuela - Epithelial fraction 12 v2 (version 2) | ecosystem: Host-associated > Birds > Digestive system > Esophagus > Crop | place... | reverse complement strand
GAGCCTCTCCTCGAGCGCGGCGGGGGGTCCCCGCACCGGCCTGCCCCGTGCCACCGCACCGGGCTGCGAAAGGGCTCTGTGCTGGGTCTTCACCTCCTTTCACAGGGGGGCTGGGCGGCGCCTGCCCTGGTGCGCGCAGGAGCGGTCCCCTGGGGCCGGCAGAGAGATCAGGCGCTGCTCGGGAGGGCGCGGACAAGCTGCTCCCGAGTTAATGACAGAGTAACGACGGGGATCGGTGACCTCTCTGGATACCTCTCCAAGCACATCCTGTAGCAGAAGAACTGCTACCGCGCTGATCTAGCATTTCAGAATTACTAACATTCCTATTTTAGCATCACAGAAGCTTAATTGCTGAGCAAGTATAAACAAGGAGTTCCAGTTGCAAAATTCTCTCGTACGCACAGGATTCTTCTTAATTTTTTTAATTACATTTTATTGCCTTCATTTTGCAAATGTCAAAAACACAATGGTTCCCATTATGGAGTTATGCGCCATAGTTTGCGACGTGGAACATTTTGCGATAGTCTAGATGAGATCTCTAGCAGATCTCTGATCTGCTGCATGGCAACACTTCATAAACCTTCGCTTGGTTTTGAGCATCTGCAGTCTCTCACCACAACACGACGGGCTAACCCATATTCAGCTTTGCTGCACAAAAATGTCCTCACTTGCTCATTTCTCGAGGTTATCTCAGTTTCCCAGCCTGAACAGATCCAAACCCACTCCACCCCGTCCCAGCACACACAAAGATTGTTCCAAGCCCGGGGCAAAGAGCTGGCTATGCTCAGCGTGAGCCGTACTGACCACACTGTGCCCACAGCACCGCAACAGCAGCTTCATGGTGGGGACAAGTGCACAGGAACCAGTCCCGGCGCCCAGTTCTGCCCCACTGAAGCCATATCTCATCTCCACTACCAGGAGCTTTTGGTCTCGTGCTGTGCTGCATGGCAGGATCTGACAGCAGATCTTGTTTTCACACCCAGCATGAGCAGGGCAGTTCCCCCAGTCCGCTAATTTACTGCTCTACGGAGGTGTGAGCGACATGAAGCCTGGGTGCTGTTAGGCCACTGCCGTCGGGTGTGACAACCCCAGCTAGCCCTGCCACCGCTCAGCACCGTGCCCTGGGCGAGGGGGGCCGCACAGGCTGCTTTTCCCTGTAACCACATACCTGGCGGGGGGGGGGAGAAAGGGGGCGAATCTCAGCAGCAGCCGTGGCGCAGCCTGCTTCACCAAGAAGGACACCGCCCTGTCCCCACTGCACGCACCGGTGGACTGACCCGCTCCCTCTATCCCCCACAAATACCTTCAGCCCCGGAAAAAGCCACCACAGAGCCCTTTGCTCTCAAACATGCTGAGTTTCCCTTCCATTTCTTCCACATATTTAGTTGAGCTTTTCCTCCTCATTTCCAAAGCTCTGCATAACTTCGTGTCAGGGTTTCCCTCTCCCTCACATCCCAGTCTCACTCCTGCCCCTTTCTGCTGCCTCCGCTGCCCATGCTGTACTTCTCCCTATTTTCACACTGTTCCAGTTGCCTAGAAAAACCTTCTTATCAAAACGCAGCAAGCTGCCTCCAGCTCCTTTACAAACCGTATGAATATCCACCTGTTCCCTTGACAGTAACCATATGCCTCTCTGTATTTGTTCTGGAGCGTGGGAGGCTGCTTTGCGCTATTTGGGCAAGATCCAGCTCCTACTGAAATCAGGGAAAAACTTCCCATTGATTCCATGGCACTTGTACCAAAGCCTCAGACTGTAAATTTAACGGGATGCTTTCCGGTGTGTCAATTACTGCACCCATCAGACACATTTAGGACTCCACTGAATAGCCGATAACGATTATCACTTCACTGCAATGATATAACACCAGCCAAAGAGATAACACTGGGATTTCCAGCTCAGAAGGGCAGCACAGAACCACTGTCTGTATAAAGCCCCTTTGCACGGCAGTGTGTAAGACACAGCATGTGAGGAATTATAGGCACCTAATGATATAGACTTCAGCTGAGGACAAATCCTCACTAGTCTAGCTCTCCTCAGTGATTTGAATGCAGAAGCTATCTCTGTATCAAAAGAAATCTGTCAACACTATTTGTGCAGAATCATAAACATAATAAATCTTGCCAACTCCTCTGTGAACTGGCTATTTATTGCACTCATCTCTGAGGCTTTTCGATACCAGAGCTGGAGGCTGCAAACATAAATACTGAAATGATGTGTTGCATATGCTGTAGCTTAATTTACTGTGTTTGGTTTGAGGCTCAGTTTTGGAAGACCCTCAGTATCTAGCCTACAGGCTCCCCTGCGCAGCCTGAGAGAGCCCAACAAACCACACGTCAGCCTCCCTTAGACCCGCATGAGTCAAAATGACGGCGCGCGTGTGCGAGTACAGCTGGACTATGCACTTCCCCAGCCAGAACTGGGCCAGCACAAAGGGCAAAGACCAAAATCCGAACCCAGAACCACGTCCTGGCAGTTCACCCAAACTGCCTGAGCAGAGAAGGTCTGCAAGACATGTCCTATCCTCATCATCTGTTATTGGTGGTGGCAGGAGATGCTGTAACACGGGAGGCTTGTCTCCAATGTGAGAGCCGTGGTCAGTTCATCAGGCCTTGCAGCTGATTTAATGTACTAAGAACTAGATCCAGGCAAAACTTTTTTATTCACTAAACATGCCATTTCTGCAATCCCAGACAAAATAAACCTTTCCAAGATGAGTGTCCCACATGCAGGGAAATGGTTCCCCTTCCCTGCAGGTCAGTGGTTAGAGCAGGCACGCGGCACAGGGGAGATCCAACCTCAGAGTGGCTGGTGCTGGAGGGGATGTTGAAACCCATCTTTTATCACCTCCCCCAGATTCAGTGACCATTTAAGTAAGTGATAGTGGAGCTATTGGGACTCCTGGAAAAGGCACAAATATTCTTATGAGAGCAGTGTTTTCTAAGGTCTGAGGGTTTTGTTTGTTATTCATTTGTTTTCAAAACAGAGCAGCAAAGATGGGAACCGAACACAGCTTTCCTGCATCCCTCTTACCTTGAATTTAGGAGCAGACAACAACATATTGGCACCTCCGCCTGCAGGTCAGTGGTTCCAAATGCCAAGCCTGTATTTTTGTCACTTCTTTTCTTGTAGAAGATTCCGCATGAGAAATCTTGTCTCAATCAGTTAGCAAATTTCAGCAAGAACAGAAATACTAACTTTCTGGTTCCAGTGAGAAAATAAATGTATTCATTCAGTTTTTATCTGAAAAGCCCTCCTTTCTCCCTCCTTTCCCCACAGTTTTTCATTGCTGCCCCTACCTTAAATAAAGTGAGTTACAAATCCTAGCTGACATATCACAGAAGCAACCTTTCTGTGTGTACTTCATGCAATATACTGTCTCTGCCCTTGTCTGCAGTGACCTTTGCCTCAAATGCACCAATTTTTGTAGTGCATTCAGCAGTGAGATCCACGTTGTGGGAGGGCAGGGCTCCTGCTGCAGCTAGGGCTGCCATGCACACAGGAGGCAATGTTGCCGTGTCTATCACAGTGCCCACAGGAACTCATAGAAAGGACTTTTTATGAAGTCTCTTGCAAGGTATTGTACTTACTTACATGATGCATCCAACTGTAAGTTACATGTCAGCTAAGGAAACTGAGGACGATGCAAGCTGAACTTGTCCTTAAATCCCTTGGGATCCAGAAAAGCCATAGTCTGTTTGATAAACCTGAAAGAGAAACCGATAATTTAATCGAACATTTTTTTGGGAATCAGTCTGCATACTTCTTGAAGTGGTATTTTTTTAATGCGAAATGCTTCTCTGCTTTTTTGCCACTGCTGCCTGGCATTTTCCTTGCTTGAAATATAGGGAGAGGTTTCAGCAAAGCAGAGGGAGATTACCTGAGCGAGGTGTGGGGCTTTCATGCTGCCCAGTTTCTTCGAAAGTCACTCATGAGTTTGGGTACTCAACCTGACACATCTGAAAGAGGCTCTGTGTGTGTGAGATAAAGATAGGATGCACTGTTTTGGAGAAGACAAGAAGTGACTTGAACTTCCAATGCAACTGAAATCAAATCTGACAGCACATTTAAACATTTAGTTAATTTATAACAAAAAAAAAAAGCAAAACAAAAGTTCACATTACTGTAAACTTTTGGCTAGGCATGCCGGAGCATCAAAACCTCCAACGAAAGAGGTAGCGCTGAATTTTAGCTGTACGATAGTTAAACTTTCACCTCTAACAGTCAAGGGTCTCTGCACTTCTATGCCTGAAAAGCACAGACCGGTCAGGAGAAATGCCAGCTGGACTGAACACGGTGTGCAACTGGGTTGAGCATCTAGGCTAAACAAAGAATTATTGACTCGGCTTCTGCAGCGCATTCAAGGGAGATTATTAACTGCACTAGAAAAATCAGTGAGGCAGATTCATATGCAGGGCTGAGTTTTCCTCTGAAGCTGCCCTGCTCCCCATCCCATTCAGCATGTCGGTTCATTCAGCACATCAAAAATTGCCAAACTCTGCCAGTTGTTCATTTTATATACATATATATGTATGAACATATATATAAACCTCCCCTCTAGCTGTAATAAAGAGGTTAAGCAGAATGTAAAACATCATTAATATAAGATGAGGTTCACTACAACAATCTGAAAAGGGATATATAGTACTTCAAATATGGTTTTTATTAGGTTTTTTGAGTGAAATATGGCATCCCTGTTGTTTCTAAAACAGAACAATTAAAGAGATTTATCTTAAGTAATTGGTGCAATTGGTAACTTAAAATACAGTCTAGTGCAGAACGATTTACTTGTTTTCTCTGGCAATTTCCAAGGTGCAAGACCCCAGTTTCTATTTTACCTTTTCATAGAGCTATTAATTGCTTTCTGATCTACATTGGATCTTTCTGAAAGTTCAAAATAGTAGATCTAAAATAATGAGCCTCCCAAAGATTTTCTGTAATCAGTTCAATCCTGCCTGTGGTCGGAGCAGAGGACTGGGAGCCAGGAATTCTTAAAATCTTAATCAGAACTCTGCCAGTAATTTGCTGGATTACGATTAGTTTAAATCTTTCAAATTGTCCTTAATTTTGAGTCCCAGCAGTATTGAGCAGCCTTACGGAAGACACTAGGGCTGAAACGGAGCCTGATAGGAAGAAGCACAGATTTTGCCACTGACCTGACTGGGATCAGGATTTCACCCCCAGGTCTAGTTTGGAGGTGTTCTGCTTTGTGAACAAGAAGGATGCTCTCTGCCAGCTCCTGCAATGACTTCAGCAGCGCTGAGATAACCTGGGATGCTGAGCTTCATCTTTCTGGCTCAAAAATGAACTGCTAGTCCCCTGCATCTTTGTAAAGCCTCTGAATGTATAAAATACTGGAAGGGTCTGTAATTTCCTAAGATACAAAATGTCCACAAACTATTGACGTTTTCACCATTTTTAAAAATAAAAATTTATTAAGCACAAAAGCAGAAGGTGTCACAGACTAATTGTCCCTTTTGGTCCCAGATTTTCATTTTAAAGGAAGTCTCTGCTGTTCAGTCGCACATGGAACATCTTGGTTCCTCTCCCTTTTAAAACTCTCACTAACCTTCTTCTCATTGCTGTTTCCCTACTTTTTTCCCCTGAAAATACTCCTGACAGCCAAAGGGCTGTTCCTGGGCTCAGACCACATGAAGAAACATCAGCTCCAATGATTTTCAAAGACAGAGGAATTGTCTTCCTCTGTCCAAGGACAGATCAGCGAGGACAGTCCGGGCACACTTCAGCACTCGCCATCAGATACTGTGCCCACGGAGCGCAGAAGAGACACATCCTCCCTCTCCTGGCCCAGTGAACGTGCACAGCATCTAAATCACACCCTGAACTCAGGTTTGGGATTCATCTGGTGCCTCCAAGTAAGAGGTTGATGTCGCTGTCAACCGATCGCAACCCAAGGTCCCCTACAGACCTGCATGTAACATCAAAGCAGCAGCCAAACACTTCAGACAGATTATGCATAAATACACTGACAACTCTGCAGCCTTTGCATTGTACGGTTCTGTCCATTCCCAGTGTCGGAGGACGGGTGGCAAAGAGAATGCATTTAACAAGAAGAAAAAGACATTAAACATCAAACATCCCTTTGCTTCTGACAATTAATTGAGAAGAAAACCTCATAATCAGTTGCAGATTTGTCTCTGTGTAGCTAGCGTGACTCCGCTCAATTATCACACTGTAGTCCAGAGCAAGGAGTTGGGTTCTCGTCTTTGTGTTACTTGAGGATGGGGAAGCAGCGGACAGAACTGGAAGGTTAAAGGTGGCAGGAGGAGGTCGCCAAGGATGTCACTGTCTCTGTGTTAGCCATAAAGAATAGAAACCAGCGTGGTCTTTGGTTTATAGTCCAGCTTTAAACCCACACTGTACCAGGGGCTGTAAGTGAGGTGCTGAGAATAAGCGTACAGAAAGCTGCCTTGCATCAAAGCGGGTCTGTGCCCACACCAAACAGTGCAGAGGCTGTTGGTAGGAGAAGACATCTCAAGAAAGTTCCAGTATCAAGAAGCTGCCCCTGCTTTCCAGTCCCTATGCAGTCCCAGTGCCAGCCAGTGTCTTTTGCTCTCTAATGGAGGAAAAAAGCCCCATATGAAGAACCACAGCCATTTATTGATGGTCTTCCTATTGCAGTGTCCTCTTTTGTGTCAGGAGGTAACTGCCCCAGCCCTCTGCCAGCCACTCCCTCCCTGCCCACCTGAGTTTGCAGAGACTTATTTCCAAGGTAACTTGGCTGATCTTGTATGGCGTGGTTGGGGCACTCACAGCATCCTTAGAAGGATGTGCTTTTTGACAGGGGGAACACCCTTCTCCCTCAAACATGGCCGGAGTCAGTCTTGTGGGGCTTTTCACCATTGCCCTCAGTTCAGTTGTGCCTTACACAGCCCATAAGAGACATTAAGGAAACCATGAAATGTTGCTGAAGTTAAAGGTAGTTAATTCCACCATCTTAACAGCAAAACCAACTCCTGCAGCTGCAGTCTCAGCCACTCCCCTGTTAATATTTCACAGCACAGACTGACCAAGCACAGCCCTGCATCAGTCAGCCCTTACTGCTTTAACGCCGTGATGTAAAATGGACAAAACAAATCAGCTGATCAGAGATTCTTCCACCTAATTTACACTTGCCCCTAGGGTGAAATAAAAGTGCCGGTACTCCTGACCTTCCTCCCACATGAATTTGTTCCTTTACGTTCCAGAATTAACTGCACTGAAAAAGGGGTCCCTGGTGCACGCTGAAATTGATGGCATTGGAAATGATCCAGGAGAGCTCTGGACCTGGGCCGAGGAGCAGTGGGAACCAGCCACGCTGGGCACTTCCAGGGCAGATTCTGAAGACACTTGGCTGGATCCCAAGCAACAGAAGAAAGGCAGATGTGCCCTGCCCTCCCTGACACCTTGGCAGTTCCCTCGGTCTATAGGTTACATTTGCTATCACCTGACAGCAAAAAAGCCTTAAAAGTAAGCATGCAAAAGTGCTAATCTCTTAGGACAGCACATACATAAAAGCAAGTGTTTATATAAATGATACCACTCACTTCAGCCTGAATTTAATCATCAAAGGAGAAAAAGCACATTTTGTTTGTCTTTTGCTAGTCAAAAATGGCTGGTATTTAATAAGCCCTGGAGCCAGATCTCAGTAGGACAGGCTTTTATGGGCCAGAGGCACCCAGCATACCGTCCCTTGCCACATATAGCCACTGACCTATGTCCAGCTGATTTGAATTTACTTCCTAAATCTGATGCTTCACCCAGTTAGATCAAAAAAGAGAGAGAAACATGGCATTTCTAGACCACAGTTCTTGGTGTCAGTACACATTACTGATAATTTAAGAATGCTACAGAACATCTCAAGTTTAAAGTACTTTCATGGTTCCAATGGAGAGCTAAAACAGATGGGATTTCAGCGTGACCTTTCGACCTACCAGACACTGCTGACCCAGATTATAGTTCAACAAAGCTGCTCCTGGATTCATATTACATTTTGGGAGAAACAACAGGGTTACAGTGAGAATGGATACGCTGTTCAGGGGCAGCTCGGCTGGCTGGCTGAGAGCGCCATGGGATGGGAACGGCGTGCCAGTCTTACCCCTCGTGCAGATGTCTTTATGCCAAAGTAGGTGCTCAGTGCTGCTTGGAGAGAGCCTCTGCTATCTGTCATGAAATGCTGGAAAAGGAATTTGGGGATGGGAGAAATAAAAGCTGAGAGATTTCACTGGAAAATCAAGGAGAGAATCAAAAATCAGTAAGAAGAGAGAAGTGCTCCAGTTAAAAACCCACTTTTTTCAAGCTCTGGATTCACAGTAGAAAGCTGAAGCTGAAGACTTTCTGGTGGTGTTCAAAAGAGGTCATGTTTTATCACAGAGGTGGCTGCATTTCAGCAGTGGGTGAAGAGATTGCTACAGCTTGGCGGCAGGGGCTGGCCAGCCCAGACAATGTGCCCACCCAGGCTCCATCGCAGCACGCCGGGCTCGTCTGTCTGAGCTGAGCCAGTCGGGAACTGGAGGGGGACCGTAAACCGCCAAGCACTCTGGCATCCTATTGAAACTGATGAAGTTCCTGTCAATGTGCTATTATTTTAGACATTACAGTCCTAAAAATAGTGCTTGTATTTTTTTTAGCATGCTTGTTGTTTTCAGGAGCTCTGAAAATATAAAGGGTTCCATAAGTGCTAAGAACAAGCTTGTGAAATAGTCTCACTGGAATACAAAACCACTTGAAAATACTGTTTGTTACATTTCCCTATGAACTCAACAATAGACTATGTAGACCATTTTGCTAAAACACTGGACTTATGGTTACTTAAAATTTATTTTATTCTAAGAAAATCTAGGAAAACATCCCCGTGATGCCTAGCTAGTTTTTCTCTATTCCAGACAGCAACAAGAAATCTGGATTCTCACAAAATGTTTCCAAAGTGCTCTCATCATGCCCAAAGCCTCTTCAATCTCTTTGCCCCCCACGATAAAATATTCATGATCCAAACCTTAATTATCTCAGTTTGTAACAACAAAACCAGAAAAACAACCCTTATGTCCTTCAAATGAAGATCAGCTGCATGAGAAGAACCAGGCTCGTCTTAATCCTCAAAAGACTGACATGTGTCCTAGTTGTGAAATGTCTACAGCGTCTTTCAAAGCAGCTTTCAGTAACTGCCGCCCACGTCTATCACTGTTTGCTGGAGTGCTTTGCCCCACGAGCCCATGGCAGCCGGAGTCACTGGTGGGGGCAGCTCCTTGTGCCTCCGGTCCGGCACAAAGCCGTTGGGGCAGAAGTGAAGCATTAGGTACCCGGTGGGGAATTTCCCAATACATCATCCCAGGAGCGCTTGATGCTGAACAAGTAGGAGCTTATCACCATGTCGCTGTTCTGTAACTGAAATAGGATGATGATGTACTGGTAACTTGCCAACATTTTATGTTGCAACATTTTACAGATTATACTGTATGATAAAGGTGCTGCATTTAACGAGTTTTGTCAACTCAGTTATCATTTTCACATCACACAAAGCAAGTTTTGGGCTAGACTTAACAGTTATGCAGCCCCTTTCTTCCAAAAATTTCAGTGATTTGTTCACATTAATCAAGTTTCAAAGCTGCCTTGTGAAATATCTGTTTAGGCTCCTTAAGAGCATCAGGAATGGCTGTAGCGATCCTGACTGAAGGTCTGTCTGAAGCAGCCCCCGAAGCAGGCAGTAACGGCTGCCCTGCCTGTTGGGGAGCACAGGGGTGCAGCTGGCACGGTGCAATGCTTCCCTGGAGGGTGCTCAGCCACTCGTGGTGTGTGCTGCACGGGCACTCACAGGGAATGTTACTGGATGTAACAGGTCTGGATGGATTTTTTTTTAATTGAATTTTGAACTCACCTAAACTTTCATTGTTCACAAAATCTCCTAGCATAGGGGTTTATAGATCACAGTGCGTTAAGAAGAATCTCCTTTTCCTTACTCTGAATCTGCTGTCTGCTCGTTTCGTTTGATACCCCCTTGCTGCTTTCTTGGAAGAGACATTCCCTGCTCGCCTTCTCTATGCCACCCAGGCTTGGGAGACATCTACAATTTGCCAGTCCTTTCTTCTCAAAACAGAAAGACCAGACCCATGGTGGTGTTTAAATACCTGACCGCTGTATACGTGCTAAATTGCTACTGAAACCAAAGTTAAGAACCTAAAAAGCTTTGTGGACTGACTCAAAAGGGTCTGCCATCCAACATTTGTCCCAGCTCCCTCTTGGTGCCTCGACCAACAGATACCTGCACAGAAGTAAGATATTATATGGCAAAGCAACAAGCTATTCAGGTTGTGTGGTGTGAATTAATGAGATTGACATGAACTGCTAGATGTGTTGCTTCTCCAGGTTTACACTGCCCTGTTGGCAGGGGACATGGAAGGATGGGGAGAGGCAGAGATTAGCATTCAAAAATAAAAGAGGTATATATTTAGATGATTATGAATATACGCAGGTACTCTTTGCTCATCTGCTCACACCACTTATTTTATGGTTTTAATTACTTTAAAAACTCTAATTTTAAAAGATCATTATTTCTTTAATCAATTTTTTTCTTGCAGCCCTATGCAGGTTAAATGATACAGCCATGACTGCAGTCCAAAGGAGACAGATTTTCTGTCCCCACCCATGAAGAACAGTTAATTCACTTAAAACCGTGCCAAGGCCATATGCAAATCTTCCTACTAGGAGCAGCTGCTGGCCTTACAGCCCAGGGGATAAACAAAAGTTATGTTCATGCTGCTGCCCCAACTCACATCTCCAGAATCACATTCAGGTGAATGAAAATCACAGTCTCTATGAGCTTGCTGCAGCCATGGCAGGTAATTGTAGAGGAGACGCACTCTGTGGATGCAGCTCAGGCAGCAGAAACAAAGCCTGCGCAGGAAAACATATAGGAAAATGTGTCTGGGCTCTCCTGCAGAAAACTGGCATTGTCCTCAGGCAGCCGTGCCAGTCTGCAGCACATTAGGATTTGGCCCATGTTTTCTGTTGAGAAAACAACCTTTCATCTGGATTTCATCCTCTTAAACCCCATGAGTGTATGTTATTTGTATATATTCTGTAGCTGACAGAATGTTTTATAAAGTTGTAGGATAAACACAAAGATGATACCTGGTACAACAGTTCTTCTGTATTAACTGGAAATGACAGCCTTTCTGCTTTGCTCTTTTAAAGCTTGTCTGACATAAATATCTGGATGAAGCTAAGTCAAGAAAAGACTAAGCCAAGGCTGGTGAAGCTGAAGGTCCACCTCACATTGTCCCCTCCAGAAGCCCAGCCTCCCTGCTGCTGCCCCACAAAACACCTGGGCATGAGTCCAGCTCCTCGCTTTTAAACAGTGACTGAAATCACCTTAATACTTCTGAGTTCCTGTGGTGGAAATCAAATGTCCCTGCTTTGGTGGTAGGATGTCACACAGCAAGGTCTGACTCCACTTTGTCCTTTAGAGACAGTGTAGTACTAAGGTGGCCTTTATCATCCAAGGGATATCACTACACTGCCTTCTGCTCCTCTCCCATCTCCAGTTTTGAACTAGTTATCCGTACTTTTTGTTACTTAAAGTCTGGATTTCTGTAACGTGTTTTGCTGTGCTCAGTTTATCCTTCAATTTATTTGTTTATTTTAAACATAAACTGGAGCCAGACCAGCCTCCTGTGCCCTCTAATCTGTTAGTTTATATAGCCCATAAATCAAGGACAGTGCAATGGAAGAACAGGTTTGAGAGCATCATATGTCATACCTGTTTCACATCCCCGGAACAGAACATAGACACTGCTTCTCTGCAGAGCCTACACCTTGCGGAGACAGGGCTGCCAATCGTACCCGTGGTCTGCAGCTTCCCAGTTCAGGTGCACATTGTAGAAAAACCACAGCGACCCAGCCTGCATCGAGCCTGAGGGAGCTTTGGAAACAGTCTTGCCCTCTAAAAATTACAAAGTCCAAGTGAGAGAAACTTCCCTGTGATTTATAAGACTTCAGAGCTACTTCAAGGAAAAGCATTTCAAACCAATGACTATGTGACATACAGACAGATTAATCATTAAGGTAAGGTTGAATTCCTTGGAAAAGAAACAAACTCCTTTTCAGCTCTGGAGAACCCCGAACCAAAAGAGAAGCATCCCTCCTTTTCCTTTCTCCCTGTATCATGCAAATTTTGGGGAAGAATCTTTTCAAAGTGAGGCACAGTATGTAAAGTCATGATATGTACACCTTTCAGAATGGACAATTTATTTTGTGCTAATCTATCCTGTAAAAAAATCATCACTGTCAGATGTCAGATGTTGCCTATCTAATGGTTTGTGACCCTATGTCCAATATCCCTGTTTCGGAGCATGTATTTCTGCCTGTCCAGCCCTCTCATGTCTTAAAGAGGTTAAGATGGCAGAAGCTTCATTAAGAAATCTGAATATAGCAGATGAAAATATGATTTTCAATTAATTGAACTAATGATTCCAGGAGTGCTACTTGTCTGAAATCAGTAAATATATTGGAGAGGAGTAGACTGGCTCTCTGTAGTCTATTTTTCACAGCAAGGTGATTGACAGAGGGAAGAAAACTTGTTTTGAAGCTATTCTATATCTGATCGGTGTTTAATCTGGAAAAATTGGTGAGAAAGAGGAGGGAGCATGGAGAAAGTGATTCTTACTCCCGGATCTTCAGAGCTAGCTGCAGCCAGGACAACTGCTGGGATGTGCTGCTCCAGCGCTGCTCTGCAGCTGCCCTGCCCTTTGCAGCAGTGGAGCTGCACACAAACCTACCCCAGCAGGTGATCTGCTCCTACAGGGGCCAGCTGCAGCACTTCTCCACGCTCCTTCCATCACTGAAATCCTACAGAGGGATTATAAACTTGGGCCCAAAATCTCCACACTTGAGGTTGAATTTAACGTTCCATTTTGGGTGCAATTTTTAATCCCCTCAAATGCTTGAGAGAAGAAGAATTGTTCACTTTTCTTTTTATTTTCCCTCCTTAAAATTCCTGCCTTTGGCTCATTTTAGGACTCTTCTGACCACCACTCTTGACTTTGTCTGAGCCTCAGGGCTTCAAAGAGCTTTGCCCAATTTCAGACTTTGCAATAAATGTTTTGCCAGATTTACATTGAACTTCAGAAGATGCAAACCATTTCTACTCCCAATTTAATGAGGGATCATCAGTCAAAGAAATGCTCTTCCCACCTCAAGAAATTATGTTGTTTAAATGGAAGAAAACTGTTTTTAATTAATAACGCAGTATGAAACATATAATCCACAACAAGGGCACTGGGGAAAAACACTGCTGCTGTCAAACTGTTTCAGCAAGATAATCAATAATATCACAATACCTGCTGCAGTAGCTTGAGTTGTTCTAGACTGTAATCAGGAAAAATAAAATGGCTCCACCTACTCACCAGGGAAAAGAAATATATCTCCTGAAAGAAATCCTTCAGCTTTCAGTCCGTCTGGACTTTATGCAATGTTTTGTGGTTTTTCCTAGCACTGTTTTTATGATGTTGACGATCGGATCTCCAAGTGACATCAATACTGGTAGGATGAAAAAGAAACAAAATGAAATTATTAGAGTGTAGACATTCTGGAAAATCAAAGCAAAAAATAAATAAAAAATGCACTGGAAAAAGCCATAGTGGATCTTAATTAAGAGCCTGCCTGTATTACAGCAAAGGCAAACCATTAACAGCTTGTGTTCAAACTTCTATCAATATTTCCTGTTGAAACAGTCCAGGAGTGCAGCTAACAAAATGCGCTGTGTGGCCACGCACAAGATAATCACCAGCTTAACTGGGCGAAAGTGCATTAACTTCTTCTAGCTCAATACCAACTAAAGTCCACCAAAAAATAGCCACATAATTTGCCATCTAAACATCAGTTCTTCCCTTGACATGAATCAGAGGATAATTGCTCCCAAGTGGCAAAACCACAAGCATGGAAGTAAATGAACCATGATAAGAGTCTCCCATATTAAAAGCATCATAAAAGCCTGAACACAAAGCCTAGCAAGAGATGCCCGTCTCCACATGGCACAGCTTTGAGCAGGCTGCCTTCACCCCCCGGGTGCTGCCTGTGTTCTTCTACATGCTGGAATTCAGCCGCTTCGTGACAATATTCCAGACATGGAATTAACAGTTCTGAAAGATTTTAGGGATCAAAGGTTGCCCCCTTCACAAGTTTTTTCATACTGAGGACATGATGAAGTAGTCTGGCTCTAGATGGGAAAATAGTTCAGATGACACTCAAAGGGGTTGTGGTCAGAGGAGGCAGCTGGGGAACTGGGACCATGGTTGGCGTCAGCCTCGCAGATCGGTCTCCCCTGCCCTGCCCTGCCCCGGGTGGGCTTTGCCCTCACACCCACACAGCCTCTGCAGAATATGCCTCCACCTTTCATCCCCAGGGCACGGGGTCTGCTGCTAACGCTTCTTAGGGATCTTGTGGATGGAGCCCCAAATACAGGAAAAACTACTATTTGTTCTGGAGTTAACTCAGACTTCAAACATTACGTGGAGTAATGAGAAACTTGTTAACTAGCACGTAGTCCTCCACGAGAAGTGAGCTGCAGAGTCCCAGCTCAGAGGCAGCCAGCCGTCCCCGGGCGAGCCAAAGGGCAGCATCCTCCCTGGGAGTGACAGAAAGTCAGCCTTTAAGCTTTGCAGACAGACAATGATTTTTTTTATAGATGGCACGTCCAGAGCTAGTGGTAGTTTCTCAGTTCCTGCGATAAAGTGGGATTGTTGCTGCTCTGTCTCTGCTGGTGATGGTGGAGATAGCTCTGCCGCCGCTGACTGGAGCTGTTGGGAGTGTTGCACATTCATTTTCCATTCTCTTAGCAGTGGGAATTAGGTACTCAGCACAGTACTTGCAAGACCCTAAACGACTTAGCTGTCAAAGCTGTATTTTCAGTGATTTTTCAGGTGTTTCAAAGACCCTTTTGACAACATGTGCCTGATTTCTTTAGGCACTATCAAAAATGCTGTCTTCTCTGGGGATGGCTGACTAAACAGAAGTCTCAACATTCATGTCATAAATATCTCGAGACAAGCCTGTTGATTCAGTGAAATGTGCGGTTGGCTCCTATTGTAAATGCATTCACAGAAAACCTCACACTGCGCTGCCGCTTGGGATTACTTGTGAGCAAAATAAATGACAAACATTTTGGGTTTTTTTTAAATAACATTTTGATACATGACAAAGTGGCTTTTCTTTTAATTTTACACCACATCATTTAAGATGACATGAAGCAACATAATTTGTTAAGACAAGATAAATAAAAATAAATAAATAAAAAGGCATTACAAGGAAAGCCAGTTCTGAAAGTTTGTTAGTTGGAAAAGTCTATAATTTAAATCAGAAATGTCTGGATTAGATTATTCTGACAAGCTAAAGGAGGCAAAATTTTGCTACACATTTATGAAGCAGAAACGAAATGGAGGGAAAACAATTTCTCCAGACTGAGAGGGTAGCTCTCAAAACCATCTGCTGCTGGATTGCAGTCCAGATCTGATAATGGCTTTGTAGCTCTGGGCAAGCCACGGACATTTACAATTTCAGATTCACTGATGATCCAGGCCATGAACCAGCAGGATCAACGAGAGCCCTCCGCAGCAGATTCAAATCATTAACCATCAGAGGGCAGGGGACATCAGTTCATACTTAAGATGATCTCTCCACTGAATAAAATCTCACACATTGGAAGATAAACCCAGTCACTGACCGCTTCTAGGAAACGTGAAAATCTCTCCACCTTAGCACGCAAAGCCACAGCTGTGATGGGGCAGATATACTTCATAGAAAATACAAACCAGCATCTCTGGAGCCAACCAGTCAACCAGAAATCAAACTAACTCAAGCAGAGCTTTTAATTCCAGCAAAGAATGAAGTCAAACATTTCCAACCAGAGCAGGGGAGATGCAGCTTATCTGATAGCTCCGGGGACAATTTACTTAACAGCAGTGCCAAGTCCCAGTCCCTCAGCTGAAGGCTGCTGTGCAGAGGTTGAAGCAGAGCCCTCCACCCTTCAGCTGTACTGGCCGAGATCTGTTTGGTAGAGTTGTAGGCTATTATCCCAATCTTTTTTTCCTGAAATTTTCATTAATTTCACCATGATGGGTGGAAAAATCACTGGAACAGATATTTTCCACAAGCAAAACTACACATTTCTAAGGGTCAGCATTTCCCACTGGAAACCTTTTACAAAATAAAATTAATTATAATATGGAGTTTGTGGAGTACTTTGAAGAAAAACAGTATTATTAAAACAATACTTGTCTAATACAAGTAATTATTATAATAAAACTTGAAGGATTATATGATTATATTTACATTATTGTATTACTTTATGTCTCAGAGGATCCTACTCATATTATAAAAAGTAAGTACTACAGAAGTGCAATTATTTCTGGATCTTAGCAGCTTTGCTAACCCCTTTGGGCTACATGTCAGATTAAAAAAAAAAACAAAACACTTTAACTATCCAGAGCCCTAAAAGCTTAAAGATCCAGGCTGTCAAAATTACACCCTCCTTACTCGTGTGTAAGTTGTGCTTATGGATAAATGGCAGCAGAATCCTGGCAGTGGCATTTTAACTGGGTGATTATAAATACAGTCATGCCAAAACTCAGCCCTGTGCTGTGAACAACGGCAAGTCTAACCTCTCAGGCAGCACTTCAGAAAACTCAGTCCTGACTGTTCTCCTAGTCAGGAGATAAAGTCCCTGGTTGTTTATCCTCAGGCAAAAAGAAGAGTAAGTCCCACTTGCTGAGATTTTAATGTCATGTTCTTGAAATTCTAGATATGTTGAGCGTGAGATTCAGCCTACTGCTTCATGCCCTTCGGCTCATGTAACGCCTTACTTTACAGCTTTCTTACAGATATATTTCAATTGGCAATATTCAAAATTTCCAAATGGAAAATAGCTTCTGGTATGTGAATATGGCCAAATCACAGGACAATTTTATTCCCACCAGTTGTTGCCACGCAGTGTGAATTACAGCTCATATTACTCCATACCATGGCTTGCAGAAATTTGGACCAAAACTTTAAAAATATTAATGTGTATGCAAATACAGTCTTACACATAAATCAAGGACACATACTTACTAATCTGGTGCTTTGGCTTTATGAAATGGTAGATCAAAGCAGAACAAATGAGAAGATGGAACCCAAATTAACACATTAACTGAAACAGAGCAGTCTCAGATCCTGGAAACCACTCTCTGTCTGGGTGTCACATATCCGATTACATTCCTCGTAACTCACATGACAGAACAGACTGAGAGAAGCTAGGATCCCCATTCCTACTCATCACCAGCTACTCATAGTAATTTTTTTCAGAGCACTAGTAATTATCCTTAAAGGAGAACAATTAAAATCCAGTGTAATTGGAAGTCTGGTTATGATTACAGATGAGTCAAACTGCTTTGGAAAACGAACACAGAACTGTTTGGAGCTCCATTGGTATTTTCTTAATCATGTCACTAAAATGGATACATAAAGTGAGTGCAGCTATACAGTGGGGTTTTCAAAAGCTCTCAGCACTAGTCACACTCTGCTCCTGGTAAAGTTGGTAGGGATTCTTTTCCCTTGAGTTTAACGGGAGCAGAATTATGCCAGAACTGAGCGTTTTTATGGTATCCAAACCTTATTTCGTAAGCAGCCAATTCTCCTGGCATTTCTTTATTTCTTTCTGGTGATCACGTAATCCTGACATTCTTTTCCTGTCCCAGTGGCAGCCCCAGGACTGGAGGTGCAGCAAGGCCTTGAGCCTGGAGGATACGGGGCAGGAGAGCTCTGCCCATCTCCATCCCCACAGGGACAAGACCCGATAGCAGCTGAGGCTCGGCATCGCAGGCCTGAGCCTGGATGCTGAGCTTGCTGCTGGGGGTAAAATCACTTCCTCCATGCTCAGGAGCGGTGCATCCCCCTGAGAAAGAAATCTAGAAAAGGAGGCAAGAAACCAGCATGGATGAACAAGAAGCTTCTAGCAGAGCTCAGGTGGAAGAAAAAGGTCCATGGAATGTAGAAAGAGGGACAGGCCACTTGGGAAGAGTACAGGAATGTTGTCAGAGCGTGCAGAGATGCAATGAGGAAGGCCAAGGCCCACCTGGAATTGAATCTGGCAAGGGATGTCAGAAACAACAAGGGCTTCTACAACTACATCAGTAGCAAAAGGAAGACTAGGGACAATGTTGGGTTGCTGCTGAATGAGGCGGGTGTCCTGGTGACGGAGGATGCAGAGAAGGCAGAGCTACTGAATGCCTTCTATGCTTCAGTCTTCAGTGCCAAGGCCGGCCCTCAGGAATCCCAGACCCTGGAGGCAAGGGAGGAAGCCTACAGAGAGGACGACTTTCCCTTGGTTGAGGAGGACTGCGTGAGGGATCACTTAAGCAATCTGGATGCCCACAAATCCATGGGCCCTGATGGAATGCACCCACGAGTGCTGAGGGAGCTGGCGGATGTCATTGCTGAGCCACTCTCCATCATCTTTGAAAGGTCCTGGAGGACAGGAGTGGTGCCCAAGGACTGAAGAAAAGCCAGTGTCACTCCAATCTTCAAAAAGGGCAAGAAGGATGACCCAGTGTTCTGGTTTTGGCTGCTGCTGGCAACAAAAGCGCCACGTGGCTGCCCCTCCCCCCGCTGGGGTGCGGAAGAGAATGGAAAGAAACAGGCAGAAAACTGGTGGGTTGGGATAAGGGTAGTTTAACAGAACAGCAAACAAAGAGAACAGCAGCAACAACAACAATACAGATAAGGGGAATACACAGAACAAACCGCATGACCCAGAAAGCTGTTCTCCTGGACCGTACCGCCGCTGAGCCCTCCCGAGCCACGAGTGAGTTCCTGCCGTGCCATCCCCCCCACCGGAACCCAGCATGACGGCACATGGTATGGAATACCCAGCTCAGTTTGGCCAGGTTGAGATTGGGTCAGCCCACCCGGCTGTGTCCCTTCCTGGATTCCAGTAAAAATTAACCCTGTCCTGGCTGAACCTGGGACACCCAGGGAACTACAGGCCGGTCAGCCTCACCTCCATCCCAGGAAAGATGATGGAGCAACTCATTCTAGAGGTCATCATCAAGCAAGTGGAGGAAAAGAATGTTATCAGGAGTAGTCAGCATGGATTCACCAAGGGGAAATCATGCTTGACCAATGTTATAGCTTTCTATGATGGTGTGACTGGCTGGGCAGATGAGGGGAGAGCAGTGGATGTTGTCTACCTCGACTTCAGCAAGGCTTTTGACACTGTGTCCCATAACATCCTCCTAGGGAAGCTCAGGAAGCGTGGGCTGGATGAGTGGTCGGTGAAGTGGATTGAGAACTGGCTGAATGGCCAAACTCAGAGGGTTGTCATCAGCGGCGCTGAGTCTAGTTGGAGGCTGGTAACAAGTGGTGTCCCCCAGGGGTCAGTACTGGGGCCAGTCTTGTTTAACTTCATCAATGACCTGGATGAAGAGTTAGAGTGTACCCTCAGCAAGTTTGCTGATGACGCAAAACTGGGAGGAGTGGTGGATACACCTGAAGGCTGTGCTGCCATTTAGAGAGACCTGGACAGGCTGGAAAGTTGGGCAGAGAGAAACCTGATGAGGTTCAACAAAGGCAAATGCAGGGTCCTCCACCTGGGGAGGAACAACTCCATGCACTAGTACAGGCTTGGGGCAGACCTGCTGGAAAGCAGCTCTGCAGAGAGGGACCTGGGTGTGCTGGTGGAGGACAAGTTGGCCCTGAGCCAGCAGTGTGCCCTGGCTGCCAAGAAGGCCAATGGGATCCTGGGGTGCATCAAGAGGAGTGTGGCCAGCAGGTCGAGGAAGGTTCTCCTCCCCCTCTACTCAGCCCTAGTGAGGCCCCATCTGCAGTACTGTGTCCAGTTCTGGGTTCCCCACTTCAAGAAAGGTTACTGGAGAGAGTCCAGTGGAGGGCTACAAGGATGGTGAGGGGACTGGAGCATCTGTCGTATGAGGAAAGGCTGAGGGAGCTGGGCTTGTTCAGCCTGAAGAAGAGAAGGCTGTGAGGGGACCTTATAAATGCTTATAAATATCTGAAGGGTGGATGTCAGGAGGACGGGGCCAAACTCTTTTCAGTGGTGCCCAGTGACAGGACAAGGGGCAATGGGCACAAACTGAAGCAGAGGAAGTTCCCTGCCTGAACATGAGGAAGAAGAACTTCACTCTGAGGGTGACGGAGCCCTGGAACAGGTTGCCCAGGGAGGTTGTGGAGTCTCCTTCTCTGGAGATATTCAAGACCCGCCTGGACGCAGTCCCGTGCAGCCTGCTGTAGGTGACCCTTCTTCGGCAGGGGGGTTGGACTAGATGACCCACAGAGGTCCCTTCCAACCCCTACCATTCTGTGATTCT
>Ga0065711_1036980_pt1 | contig 20349 bp, 6 predicted proteins | sample Hoacrofraction12_FD_59098 | JGI IMG/M metagenome (GOLD analysis project Ga0065711, IMG submission 59098) | Hoatzin crop microbial communities from Cojedes, Venezuela - Epithelial fraction 12 v2 (version 2) | ecosystem: Host-associated > Birds > Digestive system > Esophagus > Crop | place... | reverse complement strand
CTCAGAGGGAAGAAGTTCTTCCTCGTGTTCAGCTGGAGCTTCCTCTGCTTCAGTTTGTGCCCGTTGCCCCTTGTCCTGTCGCTGGGCACCACTGGAAAGAGTCTGGCCCCGTCCTCCTGACACCCACCCTTCAGATACTTATAGGCATTTATTAGGTCCCCTCTCAGCCTTCTCTTCTCCAGGCTGAACAAGCCCAGCTCCCTCAGCCTCTCCTCGTAGAAGACATGCTCCAGTCCCCTCATCATCCTTGTAGCCCTCCGCTGGAGTCTCTCCAGTAGCTCCTCATCTTTCTTGAACTGGGGAGCCCAGAACTGGACACAACACTCCAGATGGGGCAACTGTCACCAGGGAAGCGATGCGTGTGGAAAAAATCCCAGGCCGGAGGGGCCCGTGTCCCCACCGCAGTGCAGGGGGTGTGGGGTGGCCTGTGTGGAGAGCAGCGATACCTTAGCGATGGTCACAACAGCCCTTGCGGGGCACGAGGGTTCGCTAATTAAAATAACGACGGGCGCGAGGATAGGGTACCGCTGGTTCGGCAGAGGAGGGAAACCCAAGGCCTTCCGTAAGAATTTCGCACGGGGCGTTTGACGACAGGTAGGTTTCGCAGGCCTGGATCCTCAGTGCTGCCGGCCATCTGCCTGCCGTCCCGCCGCCCGAGCGCCTGAGGAACCTGGCTCTTCCTTCCCCGCGACTGCTCGCATGGCACAGCTCGCTGCCGCCGCAAACAGGGGCGCGGAGGGGAAGTGAGCCTCAGCAGGGCGCGTGTTCTACGCTGCAAACCACTTCCTACGGCTTTTATTCAGCGACAGAGCAGAAGGGAATACTGTGCTCGCTGCTCTCCCGCTCGGTATCAACGGAATGGGTTCTGGGTGCAGCTGTGGCACGACACCTGCTCTGGAGCCGTTCCTCCTTTCGCGCTGACTGCCGGGCACGAAACGCGGGGCAAACAGCCGAGGGAAAAAACCCCATTTTGTACCGCTTTTCTCTCCCTGTTATTTTAATGTATTGTGTTAAAAACAGAAACAAGCCTACGTGCAGAAAAGTCAAACCGCGGTCAATGGACAAATCGCTGAACTGCTCCGCGTGGGTCTCACTGCCCTGCGAGACGCAGCGGAGTCAAAGCCTCCGTCCACAGCAACGAGCTGACCCCACACCGGTGAACTGAAGTTCCGTTTCTCCCCGTGAGAGTTTTCCAGCAAGGCACGCTGAGTAGCCCAGGTCGTCACCCGGCATGCTCCCAACAGTCGGGGCCTTTGTTTATTTATTAGATTATACAGCAAAGAGTGCATGCCGAGGAAAGCAAGCACTACGTGAACTGTAACTTTAAACAAAGCAATACATTATCCTCTGTCTGCATCCACCTCTTTTTATCTCTTCTCCGGTCGGGAGCAGGCGGTTCCCGTCGGAAGGAGCGCATGCAGCTCTGGGCGCAAAGCGGCTCACTGCGTTTGTCTTAATGGAGTAAATTCAGTTGAATACCAATCTCCTGTAAAACTGGAATAACTAGATTGGAAACAATTTAGCACATCATTATCTATATTATTAGTATTAATTTTAGTAGAGCGTTAGCTGTCACTTTGGAGATATCTACGAAAAACTCCTGCCTGAACAGTTTACCAAATAGCACGCACAAATAATAACAAGTCTGTTTTTTCCTGCTCCTCACATTGCCGGTTGCATTAACCTGCCATTGATCCTCCCACTTGCTAGGCAAGACCTTGTCTAGAGGGAAAAGTTGCAGGTGCAGCTCCCTAGACTGGGTGACTTAAATTGTCTTTATCATCTCTTCAATCAGTCGAGCTGAATTTTGTAAATTACAAAAACAACTTCAGGAGGTGGCAAACTGTTTTAAGTGCATCTGGCTTATAATGATTCTTCTGAAACCAGTTCAGCGTTTTCCTGTGCAGACATGGCCTAGATTATTATCTGCCACGGATAAAATAACAGATCCAAATCCCGCGGGGTGTCACAAACAGGGAGCGCTGCCAACCGCACTGACAAAATGGGCCCATTATCCTGTGCGGGGGGTGCAAACCACAACTCGCTGGAACGGAGGGATGGAGGAAAGAGATGACTGTCTTGTTATGATGCTTCCCTAGACTTTGAAAACTTACATCTTGAAAGTCCTAATTCTGCTGCCAGTTTCCTACGGGATGATTGGCAAATTCCTAAACTTTGTTTTTTTCAGAGTCTCAGTTTCACTCCTTAATTTCTAAGCACCCATCACCTGCCCATAATTTTCAAAAGGGAATGAAAACTCACAGCTGCAACTGTCTCCCACCGAAGGAGTATTTTGTAACATCTAATCTGAAATTGTAACGAAGTTATAACATTGTCTCGGATTTCAAAGGTATGAGTCAATGTGCTCATTAGTTTGTGCCTCCTGTTATTATGGAGCTAAAATACATTACCGTGCTATATAAATACAGGAGGGCTTTTTTAGCTTTCGAGCCTGCTGATCGTCAGTGTCACTTTGTAGCATGGATTCTAGATGATTGTGAGCCTGCCTCTGCTTTTAGAGTGTTTTTCACCTTACAACATATATTTCATCTTCTGAGCATCCAAAACAGTCCCTTCTTGTGACCCAGCCCCGCACAACCCGAATCATCTGAACGTTTTCTTTGGCTTTGATGGAGCTGCCTGTACGCGTCAAGCTTTAGAGGACGAAGTTTGTACTTAGGGAATATATTTTTGGTGGTGGTTGCTTAGAAGCTGAAAGATTTGTGAGGATTTTTTGTACAGGTTGAAATAATTTATATGACAGTGGGGCTTAGCTGACCTTTGAAATGTCTTTTTTCACAGTGTATGTATACACAAAATATAAAAATCACTTATTTAAATTATCATTTTCACTGCACAGTTAGAAGCAGAAGGTAGCACTTCTGTATGGGCCATTCAGATATGATTTCCTTAGATGTTAAAAAAATATTTCCAAAACTGCTTGATACGAGTTACGTACAGACCAACCCAACATTTAAAAAATAAAAAGTAAGCTTTCTTGTGTATAGCTACAATAAATGAGTTACTAATATGCTCAGTATATTTTTTATATACGCAAATATATATTACAAATTGAGCAGACCCAGTCCTTGAATAAGGAGCACTACATGTTCAAAATAAGATAATACCTATAAACCAGCCTCCAAACAGCTGGAGGCAATGTATTGGGACCATGGTAAGTACCTGTCAGATATCTCCCTTCTACTAAGTCCTTTACATAATAACTTTAGTTATTTAGTTATTATTCAGTAAGATTTAAGTCATTTTAGCAGTCACTAGCCTAAAATGTACACACAGCTACAATTATGAAATCTCATTGACCATCAGATTAAAATAATTAGCTAATATTTGCCAGTAAATTTACCATAGCACCAAGCACCGAATGAATTATATCATTTTGTATAAAACCTATGTATACATTTGCTTTCCTACCTTAAAAGAACATTGAAAGTTTATAAGAGGAAAAAGTAGCAGTCCTGAATGTTTTGTTAACTGAAAGAAATAAAGATATTTCAGACTAAGTTAATCAGAATGATCTGTTTTCCAGTTTACTCACTATGCCTGTGTGTCTGCATGTGCGTGGATACAATCCTCTTGCATTTCAGAGTAAGTCAAACAACAAAGTGCTGTCTTCTTAAAAACCAACACAATTTCTCCTGACAAAATAGTGCGCTTGAACAAACTGAGTTTTCTGAAGCAAAAGATTTCAGGAAAAAAAAGAAAAAAAAATCACAGCCAAGTCACAGAATTCTTCCAACTTGACCATCAGAAAATTTGGCTCAGACTTTACACTTACAACTCATTTTGTTGATCCTTACAACGAAAATGTTGTCTGAAAATATTCCTTGGTAAGTATCCACAACAATACAAAGTTTAATACAAACTGAATCAATTTAGCTGTAGGAGAGTGACTGTAGTACAGACATTTTTGTCTGTCTTACCAGAGGAACATCTTATTCATGCATAGCTTCACTTACACCTGTTTTTAATCGCAAGCAGTTAAAGATGGTGTTTAATGTCCAGACAAATAACTTCAGGTGTCTCCCAGGAAACAGCATCACTAGCACTCTCTGCTGTGAAACACACAGGAAAAAAATAAACATGATGGAAAGGAGATAAAATACAACTAAGTAGTTTAATCTTACTGACAGACAGAACGAAATAACAGTCACGATGACATCATTTGCCATTCCTAAGATGAACTGCTGGAAATGAAGCTTCTTTTTTCCTATCTTCAACCTATTTCTTATACCCCCACTCACAAAGACAGCCAATGATAACCAAGTTAAAGGGATCTGAAAAGCAATTTATGCATGTTTGCTCAATACACTAGTACACCTTTTCCTGAACTCTATTGGCATGACAGTGTGATATAGTGCTATAAAACTTCCAGGTAAGAACATCCAAATTCTTTCCTTTTTTTCTGCTGATGAATTAAAAGAACAGTAGAGTGATTTTTTTTTGGCAGAAGTGTATGCCCACACTCGTGTGTTTGAAACTCTGCAGGATACATTTGTCCAGAAGCAGGCAATGAAACTGCTCATCCCATATTACCATGAGCCCACATAATACCTCTGAATTTGCCTTGAGTTTCCTGCTGTTAACTAATGGCCTTGATTTACAGTTTTCCATTCTTCTGGAGACTCCTACAAGAGCAAGGAGGGCTAATATTTTTACTTTCGTCTAGAGTTTTTCTTTTTTTATCCTTTCCTGCAACACAGAAGCAGTGTCCAATCTGATACATTTCCTAAGAAAACCTCTTGCATTTTGGCACTTTGATACCTCCCCTGTCCCCACGCAAAGATGAATTACGTCTAAAACCACCTCTGGGGTATATTTAATTATCATTTTCTTATTATAAGAGAGCAGTGTGGTATGAGCACAGTGAGGCTACACGCTGATTGCGAATGAATGCAGCTCTGACAGAAGCTCGCTCCCTGTTTTATTGCAAAGGCACCTTGAAGTTCAGCATTTTCTGGTGCCTTTGGAAAGCTTCACTTTGTAATCTTGTTTGCGTTCTTTTAAGGCAACTTTTTGTATAGACTTTATAATGCAATATACTATAAGCTAAGAGTTTTCCAAAACCAGGACAACTTAAAAGCTTTGATGACAGAAGGAAAAAAAAAAAACCATTTTCCTGAAATTTTTACCCAGTAATCTCACCTGACTTCCACTGAAGTTAATGACAGTTTTGTCAACCATAATATGGCCCAAATACAATTAAAAATCCCTTCTGTTACATTATATAGCACACTATCACTGTTAGGCTAGAATTACATTTTGTAAGTGACACCCTCAACAGCTAAGACATAGCAGCAATTAATTGTGCAATTTAATTCTGCCTTCTCATAGTAGATGTTATGGTACAGGGTTGCTTTCTTTGGGCTGTTGTTTTTTTTTTTTAATATAGGGGAGTCTGTCTCCTTTAGCCTATAGAATGAACAGAGCTAAGTAAATTTAACTCAACTAGGTAAAATATCACCAAGTTCTTCAGGGCACCGTACTACTAGAGCACCTGGCATTTATGAATGCATTTATTCTCACCTTACGCCAGGAAAATAGAAAAATCCTCTTCTTCCTATCCTACAGAAAAGGAACTGAGGCACAGAACTTAGTTGTATAAAAACCTACATTTGTTATCTGTAGTCAGGTAGGGAAGAGAACCTACACCTCCCAAGACCTAGGCTGACAGCTGAACTGCAGACTATACTCTGTCTTGGTTTACCCTATATTCAGTGTAAATGCGCAGCAGGCATCATATCACAAAAATTGTTATTTCCAGTCAGGAAGAGAAGCAAGTGTAGAACCATCATTTCTTTGCTCCCAGTGGACAATACTCACAGCAAAAGGCTATTCCAAGCCGAAGGGTGACTGCAGTTCTCTCTGTGTCCCACCTGAAGTACATCACACGCAGAAGATAGAGGCTGACATGGAGCATCAACAAGCTTTGCAGATTACAGCAGGGTTTTGACATGTTGGCAAAACTAAATGTGTAGCACAAAGACAAGATATGGTATTTTTCAAGAGTTTCTATTCGTGCGATCTAAATGTTTTTTCATAAAGCCAACAAAAAGGATGTCAGGATTATCCTCCTGCCAAGTTTCAAAGGCCTATTGCTAACCATGGAGGCACAGAACACTTCGTAAAAGATCATAAGAATTTTTTAATTTGAAAGAATTCAGTAATCTTTGTACAGAAGCTGTTGCTGCTTCTTCTCCTATAATTATATGTTGCGCACACACAGAGATTATTTTTTTTGAAGCCTAAGAAGACTGACTCACAACACACCTGAAGTGCTCTACTTCCCTGCCATCCATTACGTACATGGGAGTTTCGGGTCGGCTGGCTGTATTATCGTGGGAAAGTCATCTGCAATACTGCAGCAACTGTACGTCTTCGTGCATCGAAGCTTGCTTGATCATAAGAATGCCACAATCCGAACTGGGAAAAAAAAAAGGATTAAAGGTAGGATGAAGTCAAATCTGAAGCCATCCAACATCGTAATTCTATTCTAAATTACAGATTTGAGATTTTAGAAGTTCAGCGAGGTATTTTCTTGTTCCAGGTCTCTGTCACAATGTCTTGGGCAGCGACTGTCTGTCATACAGAGACAAAACCCAATTATTGCAGGAAATGCTTGAATGCAAAGACCAAACAACAAAGGCAGTGGCTGCAGAGGCCAGAGGATCTTGAAGCTGAGCTGAGCTCTCTTGTTCCAGCTGTCTCAGCTGTTCACTGTAGAACTGAAATGCCAGGTCAGCCAGAGGTGTTTCATTGTCGGGGTTTTTTTGCAGAAGGAACTCTGTTCCCCTGTTTAATCCAAGGAGGAACAATCTGCATCTTACTTTGCCAGCACCACAGCATAATAAGAGAGACCTACCTATAAACAGGCATATACTACTGAAAATATGTGTTGGAAGGGGTCCTATGCCCCTAAAGGCAGGTGTCCTTACCCCGACATAAGATTGTCTGATCAGGAAGGAGTTCAAGAGAAGGTGTGGGAATATCTGACATTAGCAAACAGGTTCCTTCCCTGCTTCTCACGGCCCCATTTTTTAATCTTACATCTTTGAACTGGTTGTACCGGCAAAGGGCAAAACCGCAGCCTTGCACACAGAGAACAGAGATCAGATACCGCGGCTGAAAAGAGAGCAGTAAGCAGGTACACAGTCTGATCGGGAGTCAGCACAGCAGAGTTCCATTGGAATAACATCTGTATTTTAAGGAGCAGAAGTTTTAGTTCCCTAAGTTCAGTTCTAGAGCTGGTTGCTATTTTTCCTTATACTTTTTGAGTACCAAAGATTCCCACAGAAATATGTGGAAGTTGCTAAAAGTTTGGATGGCTATGAAAGAACAGAGCTCAAACAAAAGCCACCATCCTCTGCAGTTTGTTAAACAGCAACTTTTCTCATTACTCACTGCTTTCATCCACCCATCCTTCTGGGCGAGAAGGGATAAATATAGCTCAGCTAGCATTAATTCTGCATCATCTGGAGACATCATTAGCAAAAGAACACGCACACACATGATGCAAGAGGGAAGAGTTGAAGTCTGAAAGTTACAGACGTACAGTCTCTTCAAGCAATATATTGTCAATTAATACAGAGAGATCTACAGAAACCTGACAACTACAAGAAAAAGGTGTTGCACTTCTTGAAAATGAGACAAAAATGCATGGGAAATCAAGGTGGTTTAGTCAAATTTGACTCTGCTGCTGGCTTTAGTGTTTTACTCCTCTCTTCCACTCTCCTTGCATGCAAATAGACTACCTTACAAATCCTTCAAATCCAGTAACAATCCTTTCCTAGGAAAGATGAAACAGAAAGAGTGCCTAAGATCCATGGCTGTGGATAGTACAGTACCTGCTGGTCCTCCAAGACATTTTTGTCCTAAGCTCTCCGGTCCTGCATCTGGCACAACTGAGTCATACAATGTTCAGTTCTTCAAGAACTAGAAAATCACGCGTAAGCTAGTGGAAGAACAAAGGAGCCCAGTGCAGTTGGTAAGGTATTTTCTGCAGGACCCACTCTTTAACAAGAAAATGTCATTACTGTAAACAGGAAATACAAAAAAATAAACTCCAACTTGTGGGTCACACGGTTCTGTGACATTAGGATTAGATTCATTACAACTTTCCAAACTCCATCCCACTCCTTCTTCCCAAAAACCTGTTCTTCCAGACCCTTCTCGCTGTCCAAGTGGGAAAGTGAAAAGAAGGAAAGAAGCTGAGGCAACGTAATGCTTCATTCGCTGAACAGGGTGGTACTCCAAGAGCTGTACATCATGTTGTAGTCTCCAGGCCATCTGTCCAAATAACAACAAAAAAAAATATTTTGATAAGCCTTCTTTTGGTGAGAAACACAAAAGAAATAGCAGACTAAAAACAGAGACTTCCTGTTTATACTGCAGAGATGATTAGAGACAGACCAATACTAAACTTAACGAAATTTTTGTCTTAATTTCGGAATCCATATTTGACTCCATACATAAAAATGTTTACGGAAATGTGCTGATACCTGGCCATGAGACTGGGGACCATTTCCACAACCACAAGAGAACTGTTCAGAGCTTCAGATTAATAATTGTTGTGCTCAAGTAAAGATGAGGGTGGACTGTTAACGATACAATATAAAGCTTTCCATGCTTAGGTTTCTTGCTGGAATCCCAGCCAAAAGCTACTATCAGCTGATGGTGTTAGATAACATCTATGCCTAGTCATGAACAAACTATTCCAGTCCCAGCGGAGAGATGTCCACATTACAAAATCAGCGTAGAAGAAGATATCAGAGTTGGCATATTTGCAAAAAAAGGCAATGATTTGACACAGAGAATAAACCGACTTCAAATTCTCCCAGGCTTTGTCTCCAGATCAGAACTGGGATAGCGTGAGTCACACCACGATGGTGTAAGGTCTTCAATTTCAAAGCTGACAGTGTCGCATATTTCAATACCATTAACTTGCCAAACCCAAAAAGCACCACAGGCTTCTGGCTTGGGAGTTCTTTCCAGTAATGGTTATACCGGTGTATCTGAGCGACGTAATACTTCACGTGATTACGTAGTGAGTGAGACTACCATGCTACTTTTGGGTCACTTTCTGAAGATTCCGTACCTTGTTAAGGCCAGGCTGGGTAAATTCTGTAATAAAAAGTGAATGCTAAAAGAGATCTAGTCATGGATGATGCTGTGTTTTTAAAATCCAGCCACAGCAGTACTACAAACTCCTTCACACCAAGCCAAAGAAAAAAGGCTCAGGAAGTTTAAAATATTATTATTCATAAAACTTTTGCAAATTAATTGTTTTCCTCTCTCTCTCTGAGAAAAAAAACCCCTTTGTTTATTTTTGGTGGAGTAACTTGATTTATGTGACAGAACCCAGCAAAAAGAAAGCTGTCATAACAAATATCATCATGGATCAGGACTACAGGACAGAGGAATAAAACACAGCTTTGCAAATTGAGCTTTCAGAGAACTGGCAGTCACCAACAAAAACTACTTTATTCTCAGCTCAAAACTGTTGAGAAATATGCACAGTTAATTCTCACGATGAAGGGATAGAAATAGTCAGATTAGCCAGCCAAGTTTCTAGCTTTTTTTCCCAGTTTGTCAGCTGCTTTAGACTTCCCTACTAAAACAAGAAGAAAAAGAAAGAAGCAACTATTAGCCTGTACTTTATAAGAAGGTTCTGTTTGTAAACACTTTTCAAAGCACTACTAACCAGTAAGTAAGAGAATCTGCAAAATTTCACTGCCTGAGAACCGTGTGTTGAAGATGAGGTTACGCAGCAGCAGTCATGGATGGCTATAAGCAGTGTCTGTTGGCTTGTTTAACGTTACGCCAGTTTACTAATCTCCTAATAAAGTATTTATTGATAACTTGCTAAGCTTTTTAGGAATTAGAACTTGATTTTCTTCTCCTGAGAACGTGGGCTCTGGTTCACATGCTACTGGTGGTAGACAGGTTTCACGGAGCCTTCTGGCACTCTGGCACCCCAGGCACGGCACCGCAGCCGTCGAATCTCAAGATGCAGTTTCACACGCACTTCGGATACAGCGAGCAGAGCCTCCAGTGGAGAATCCTGACTGTCTTGGACCTAAAGGCTCACTTGGATACTTTTCTCCTCTTTCTTTGACATCACATTTAGTACAAGTCTGACTTAAAAAAATTGGGTTGAAAAAACATTAATGTCTCCACGATGTGAAGAAAAAAACTCTGGTGAAATCACCTCAAAGGTGCAGCAGCATGGCGAGTATTTCTGCTTATTCCATATGTTAAATCATGTGAAAGTATAGCAAGATATTAAATTCATTTCTTCCCTACTGTTCATTTTTCATCACGAAAAAATTAATGTGTTAATGAAGCCACAGAGCTCTCCAGACTGTCACAAACAGAAAGTTCTAATTTTAAGATAACCACAGGTCTGAAAATCTTTTGTTACCTGAAAAGCTTGAGGGTGTCTGTTTTACAGTACTAATTAAAAATTGTTCTGTTTAAGCAGAAAAGCAACGACCCAAACACTCCTCAACAACTGAACAGGTAAGTGAGCAAAAAGAAGACTTGACAAGTCCACTGAAAGGTTTTAGAGATTCCATTTTAAGCTTAATGACTGCTTACATGAATATATATATTTTCATCATACAGGCCCATAAACCGACATACTGAAAATAATATTTTCAAAGTTTTATCTACAAGGGAATTTTATTAGCGTTCATCTTCTCCTTCTAGCGAAAGGAACTGCACGTTAATTCCCTTCTACTTTTACTGTTTCAAATTGTGTTCGCTATACAGTACTATAATTTGTCTCTCACTGGAAAGATTATAAGTAAATGTGTTTGTAAAAACTGTTCATAATGATCAGTTCTTAGTGTTATTTATACTGGTTGTTTTAAAACACAAAGAAAGTCATACCTAGCACTTCTGAAGTGTCATTCACCTGCAAATTTCATGACATTTTACATATATTAATCAATTAAGCCCCACTATACCCTTCTCAATTAGGCATTAATATCCCAATTTTACAGTTAGTTACACCGAGGATAGCTCGAAAGGTTAGCTGTCTTGCTAATACCACTCAGGAATGGGGATAAAACCCAAGAATGACAATCGCTTCTCTGTGTGCCATGAAAAATGAGAAGCCTTTTCCCTCTTGTGGAATGGAAAATATGAAAATATAAGGCAAACTTAATGGACAAAAGTTTGGGCTCTCTACAGAACTTTTACTTTTCTTGTCAAACAAACTGCTGCTTTATAAACTTCTTGGAGAGGTGAATACGTGTGATCAAGAGGTTTCTACAAGAAGTTCCAGGGGCTGCGGTCTGGTAAACCAAAGGAAAAACAGTGGCATGGAAGCGTAGTCCATACTAACCCTGCCTCTCTCCACCTCGCAAACCAGACTAAACATCTTGAGCTGAACAGAACTTCAGCTTTGTACCACTTGGAGAGGGGTTTTTTTTTTCAGCTGGTTCCCTTACAGCAGGTCCAGGGCACTTTATTCTTGTTTGAACAGTAAAAATGAAGGTATCTAACTACCGTAACCGTATAGTATCGCACCACATTGATTCTATCAAACTTGCCCATCTAATGCCACTAGAAAATTATTTTACTTCCATTTTCTATTCTGATTTCAATAAGCAGAGTAGAGAAAGGTCGTCCTGTTTATTCTATTTCTGAGGTACTATAGTCTGCCACTGATTACAAAACGGTAAATCAATGTGTTTCCAGGTGCGCATCCTAAAGGTAACCCATATTAGCAACCATAACTGCTTAAGTTTTCTGTATGTTTTCAGTACTAATAACCAGAATTCAAAATTCACTGGTTTAGAAGTGTATTCTTATTATTACCTTGACTTATAATCCTTTATTGCTTTTAGGCCTCTAACTTGATACAGAAACCACTACAGGTTTCTTGTTTTGTATGAGACTTCTGTATGTTCTGTGTGGGTGAAGAAAAAATACGCTACTTTGCTACATTATGCTATCTTGGTTTTATACTACCATTCCTCTCAGAGGGGTCAGTGACAAATGATGGTCTCTTGGCATTCACTCTGTTGCAGATCTTGCACCAAATGAGGCAGGGATCACACAGAGGTGATACTGTTTGATCTTCGTGCTCTATCATCATCAAGACTGTCATCATGTCCACAAACTAAACAGAACCAAGACTGTAGAGGCAGCCTCCATTCTGGCACTTCATTTTTTTCCATGCCTGACCTAGCACGCTTAACGTTGTTTTAATTTAGAGTCACCATGATTGTCATCGGGGTTCTGAGCCAGATTCTTAAAGTACATCCATAATGCCCCTGTATCAGAGAGAACCCCCTAGCTCCGAGTCTTGCTTCTGTAGATGGGCTGATCTCCACACCGGCTTCGCAACTGCCCCTTACCAGATCCGGCCACAGGCCGTTCTAGTACTCTGCATATATTGTAACCACTTAATCAATGCTTCGTGTCTAACACGACCTCTCAGGTACGCTCTGTAAAAGTAGTCTGACCCAATGTGTCAGTTAATTAATCAGTGACAGCTCCCAGTGTTCCAGCAACCTGCTGGAGGACGGCTAGAGGATGGCCATAACGCTGTGGGGTCTGGCAGCCACAGCTCTTTCAAGAGGGAGAATCAGTACGGCGTAGATGAAGTCTGTAGCATCGGTTTTCTGCCCCTGCATAGTCTGTACCAGCCAGAGGTTCCTAAGGCCGTGCAAACTGTCATCTGCCCAATACAATGCTCCCACCTGGCTCTTCTAATTGCATGAATGAGAAGAAACACCAACCTATGCTCTTGCTGGCTTACACCGATTACTACAGAAGTAGTGAAGAACATGTCCAGCTATACCAAGAAGCTTTATCTTGGGACAGAGGAGCACCCTCTTTTCCCAAGTGAATTCCAGCCAAGAAATTCCAACACTACCATATCCAAAAAGCTAGAAATGAGACTGCATAAGAAACTACACACCAGGAGCAAGCAATCGGTGGCCTTCCCACCTGAGTGAATGGACCATCCATGTTACTGCAGGGGCTGCAGAAATGTGCTGAGGGTGATGTGTTCCAAGTTTGGGTGGCAGCATCAGAAGAGAAACATAATCATCAACCTTAGTGAGCCAACAGCATGACCGACACCCAAAGCTGAGGGGAAAGCATAAGAGGGATGACAGAGAGCTTAATAACCTGAATTCTTGCCACCTGTGGCTGTTATGCCCAGGAACACAGAAGAGGACTAGAGAGCATTTGTCTTCCCAGCCCGTGTGGCACCACTTGGAAAATGGTGCCATGAAATTTGACACAGGTGGGGAGGGTGCTAGCGGGAACACAAACCTGAACAGCCGCAGGCGGGTGGTGGTCAGAGCGAGCTCAGGTTGAGAGCATACTGCGCGCTAGTGACGGCAAGTGTTCTATACCGCCTGCTGAGACGGTATGCCCTGCTCTTGGCTGCTAAGATGCGTCACTGCTGGTGTACGGGCCCACACCGTAGGCAATACTATATGTGAGCAACGAGCAAAGTCTGCAAAACTGTTGGTTAAAGCAGATGGTTTTTTCTCACTACTGTGGGTGATAAGGAACGAAGGGGTTCTGGAAGCCATTTCTGGCCTCTGAGCACCAAGTTTCTGCAAGCGGGCACCTCCTGCTTGGTTGTCCACTGCCATATAGCATACATTCCCTACAAGCTGCCCATGTTCTCCTTCCTTCCTCATCTTCAAACAGGTATAACAACATCAGGGCTCTTACCCAAGCTGGTGTCTTGTCTCATCCTGGAACTTCTGTTCCACTGCTACCCTGGAGATGTGAGAGAGGTAGAAAACGGCACCTTCTCGTTTTCTCCTTAGAGGACTGTGAAAACTCAGCTTCTACACTCACCTGGCCCATCACAGAGATCAGGCCCTAAACTGGAAAGTCAAGGAATCCAGGTGGCTCTGCAGTGGTCTTCAGGTCAGAGATCCAGTGCAGCTCAACATAACGTAGATACTTCTGCAGAGCTACCCAAGGAGTCTACTGACATCCTTACCTTCTAAGCAGGTAGCTTGCAGGGTTTCTCCTTCAAGATGCTTGCCTCTGTGGTCAGAACCAGCCCTGCTGATGTGCCACCAAGCCACCTCTTCTTGTGTACTACTGAGAAACTTCTCCTCAGCATAAGCCTGGGCTACCTCCAGCAGGCCCAGTCCCCTCAGGTCTCGTTTCTTACCCGTATGCCCTCACAACATCATGGTTTTGTCTACTTGTTGGTTTAAAGTCAGAAAGCTAAAAAATTCAAGGCTGCACTGCAGTCAGACAGATTTCTATAATCCGATATGAGACATAAAATGTGTGGTGCATGTCTGATGGCTCTAAGGGGACGTACGAATCTCCGATGCCTGCTGGATCTAATTGGTATACCTTATACGGGTGGAGGAAATGAAACCCAGCATGGGTCTGTATTGTCCCAGTGCAGCAGCCGATGAAGTGAACTGCCTGCTAAATCGGCCCCAAACTTTCTCTTAGCAGGAAGGAAATGATTTGTTCCAGGTGAAAGCCTAAAACTGAACAGTGTACACTACTGGGGCACGAAGGCCTGAGAGCATCTTAAACTGTCAGGGGAGGTACGGCCTTTGATAGGCTTGGCCCACCTCAAAGTTGTGGCAGAAGCTGAATAAAAGCTTTTTACCAGCTCCCAGCGTGACAGTTCACCCTCCACCAGAGCAGCGACGTGAGGCTTAGCACCACTGCAGCCTACAATGTTCCTGAGCTATATTCCCTCCTCCACTTGATATATTTGTTCTCCCTGTAGGTCTCTGCCATTCAAGGATTCCCCACCGTTAGATGAAACCCAGGTATCGTTAAGGTTCCCCTCCAGCTCCTTGGCACCTCACAAGTCACACACAGGAGCGAGGGGAGAGCTCCTTCACTCCGTAGCCAAGAAAAATTGTGATCTGTTTTACTGTTTGACTTGAAGCAAGCAAAAGATCTAAACCGTTTCTATACACTTTTCTGTAATGCACGACACTTTCAGTGCTTCAGGTAGAATGAAAGCACTCAAGATAGTTCACCAATTTGCATAAGTAAAGTCGTTTAAGTTATGCTAAAAAGGTATTATGACCCAAATGTTGTTATTAGAAACCAACACCCTGAAAACACGAACTACTGAAAAATGTTTTTGTCTACTTTTATAAATTATCCAAACGTTGTTCCTCATCCATTACTGACAATAATATCTGAGTGATGTGTATTATGCATTAAATATTTTTGTAATCACTCAGAACTATTTGTATTAAACAGTGATAGCAGATATTCACTTAAGATTTAAAAATGTTAAAGTTGCTAGTATACAGTGCATACCAGAATATCATAGATTAGATTACAGCGGGTATCTTCAGGCAATTTTATTTTATATGGAATGGAAAGGTGGAAGACTAAGCATTTTTAATCTAAAAAACTCTGCTCGTGATTTGACCTAAACTGATAAAAGTCAAGAAGTTCATATCTGAACTTGTCACTTAAAGGTGAACTAAAAATCTTTAGCGGTAAAGGGCAGAGAATCAAAATCAGTCACTTAGTGTGTGAGCAGAGGTAAAAAATTCAAATAACTTTACATTTAGAAAATGAAACATGGGGCCAGTAGCCACTGGCTACTATATCAAAGTCCATATCACAGCTGTTAGCACGCTCTAGCTGTTCAGTCATCTGTGAGATGAATCAGTGGGCATCTCTATCACAGAGCTCCAGTCACGCAACTGGCATTTCTGCAGGATCAACAGAGAGGGTACGAATGAACTGTTCTCTAATTATGCTGGCAAGGGAGAGGAGGACATTCTGCACTTCATTCTCCGGTGCCATCAATTTGATGTCTTTATAACTGCTAAATTAATTTTTCTGTACTTCAGGAGTCTGCTTCAGCTCTTAATCTTATAAGCATGAAATTCACCCTGCCTTACAAGGTCTGAGGAAGTCCCCAGTGCAACAGATCCACTGGTATTCTAGTGCCCACGCCGAGGACAGGCGACTAACTGGAGAAATCCGTGGCTGCTGCAGATCAGTTTTTTCCCTGGGACACTTCATAATGTTCCACAAGAAAGCGTACCCAGGCCTCCTGGGCAGACACAAGGCCGCTACTTATAAACACCTGATCTATCCAGAGACACGCAGCCAAGACTGTGTAAAAGACACCCAACCGTCTTTAGCTCAACACTTCTCCGAGAGGTAATACTTTTTTGTGCATGTATATACTACAAACATAAATATACCCTACCCTGGGCTGGGTATTTTGGCATCCCATGATTATTTACTGCTCACTGTAAAAATGTTATGGCTTTCATTACTCCAGAATAAATATATAAATAGAACTACAATCCTGCCACGGGAAGGAACTGTATTTCCTTTCAGCTTTCTTCTCCGTTACACCACGTTGCTCACCCAGAATCGGACCGAACTAATCTTGTCCTTCACTACTGCACGTAACAGGGACTTTCAGGCCATCCAAGTCACAGAAATTTCAAATGTCAGCCCAAAAATTCGAGGTCAACTTACCTCCGCATCCACAACCGAGCCCCATGGAAACCTTTTCTCATTGTCTTTATTACGCAAATGATTTTAAGAGGCCTACAGAAAGAAGCAAGCAGTTCTAGCCAAGAACAGCTCTTACGATAAAGGGCCCGTTACAGATCCATGGTTGTTTATAGGAGTGCTGTAATTAGAAATATACCCTTCAAAAAATCCTATCTTCTCTATGTAGTTTTCATGATGAATAATGAAAAATTGCATTGGGTTATTATTCCTTCTCCTTCGGTGTATTAATATTATTTATTATTAGCAATAACAGATACAAATGGATACCAACAGCCCAGGGAAAGTGAAACACCATTTTAAACTGTGTTGTAATGTTTACTGGTTTTCTTGAATGTTACAATTTGGGTCCACCCATTCCCCTTTCTTATTAACTTACTTCGGTATTAAATACCCCTAATACATATGAAGGCATCCTACTGAAATTTGTTTTTTTCCCATTGAGATCACGATACAAATGTGGGAATGAGACAACAGGTGATTACTGAATCAAAACAGCTGCTTATCACAGTCTAATTCTGTCCATACAGAAGTAAATGAGAAAATTTTACCTTTCAGTCCACAGAGAGAAGATGCAAGCCCTAACTGAAGCAGCCACAACGTTATTACATTATCTCTGTCTTAGAGCTATTCAACCGAAGAACACTCTTACACAGTGTTAATAAATTACTTTTCAAAAATGGTGTTTTGCTAATTGATTTTACCCTTCTATATTAATAACATTCAAACAAGACTACCAAAGCTATATAATGTCACCATTTGCACCTTTGTCATGCTAGCATGGAGATTATTCACGATTTCAAGGTCACAGGTAAACAACACCATATTGTATAAATCTAAAGCAAACAAGAACACAAACTTCAAATATTATAGAAACGTGGCAACTACCAATTCAAAGGACCAAATATACGTCATCATTACACGCGTGTGTTGTATTACATCATTCCAGGAATTTGAAAATCAGTGGAGAAATGAGCAACCTTGAAGCATGTTTGTTTCTGGTCACTGAGTAACGCAAAATGTAGACCTTAAAGCAGCACCAGCGTATTTAATTCTGACAAGAGAGCACGGTGCCCTAAACTGGAATAGGATGATCCTCTTGATTTGACTATGTTACGGTACAGCAAGAGACACTGCGTAACGTTGCAGCTTTTCTATAGGGGATGTGAGATTGAGTTCTTGCATTTAGGGAATGTGAGATTCAGTTCTTGTGTTTTTATGCCATGGTAATGCATTATTTACTATCTTAACCTCATTAAAACTCTTTGTAATTGATAACTAAATGCCAGGACCCCATTTTACAGATAAAGAGCCACACAACAAAGCTGCACACTGTTACTGGTAAACCTGGAAACGCAACTTAAGAGTTGCTAACTCTGTCTAGTCTCTGTTCTTCCATGGCCGCAATTTAATAAGTTTACTTGAACAGACTGCTTATTTACTGTAAGGACTTGTGACCTTGGCCAAGCTCCTGTTGCCTTTAATCTCTGCTCCTGACACTAAAGGCAGTACATTCATCAGAGCTGGGAGTACCTGAATGAAGCCGGTCAGGAAGAACCCTCTTCACACTCGTATGCTTCCGCCTACTTTGTCATCTGCTGAGGACACGAACTTTCTGTGAATGAAACAGAAAAAGAAGAAAGAAATATGTTTTTTATGGGAAAGAAATGACGTAAAGGATAACTCTCTGTGTAGTTAATGGAAAATAAAATTTACAACTAGGTGAAGTAGGGTTTGTGCTCAGTTGTTTCTTGTTCTTAGTCTGCTTCAAAACCTTTAACAATTAGGGCGACAAGCAGCCTTCGCAAGGTGACTGGGTTTAGTTCCCTGAAAAACGTATTGTCATGAAAACATAATTCTCGTAGGGAAAATTTCACAATGCAAAACTTACTTTCTTATTTTGTGTTGATTTCCATACGACTCCTGTTCCAAAAACTTTGCTGGAGGAAACAGTAAATATGCAAGAACCACACCAGAAAGAACACTGAATTTTCAAGAACAAGTTTTCATTGTTCAGCCCTTCTTCAGGTATTGAAAGTAGCGACCAAGAAGAAATGGTGCCACAGACACTTGTTGGACTAATACCTCCTGACTTTTTTTTTTCTTTAACCCAGAAAAATTTGTAACCAGTTTGTATCGTCACTTCGTAAGCAACCCTCTTCTTTCTGACATCTTGTAGGATTTTATACTTCTCATGCGATTTTTTTTTCCTCTCGATTTACTGGTGGCTCACTCATTTTGCCTCACTAGGCCACCAGGTAGAAGTGGCTATGCACGTACTTTCAAGCTAAACTTGTATTTCCTACTATTTGGCACATTTTCTTCCTCTCCTTTTCTTTCTTTACCTCCAGGTAAGCCACATAGCGCAACAGTGAGCAAAGAGGTGAGATTCCGGTTGAAATGATGTAATGCTGAAAATTAAATTTACACACAAGCGTTCAGAGTCTGGGTCACAGCTGGGTCACTCCTCTGAGTGGGAGGCAATCCAGCAAGGAGCACTGGATAATGATTTCTCTACGCTGAGGCCCCTTTTCATGAAACACAGCACAATGCTCTACCTCGATATCTGAATCTGATCTGATTGAATGTGTATCACTGTTGGGATTGGTTGCATGGCAGTAAGGGGTTATATTATTTTATCACATGCAGTACTCTGTCTCCTCTTCCTTTCAAGCTGCTAGCACCCAGAATTAGGCTTTCCGGTATCTGAACCCTTAGCCAGAGATAGTCGTTTAGATAAGGGCTGGCTGAGGCTTTTCACAGCATACAGCACATTGTTTAGAGTTTCAGGAGGCAGGAAGGGTATTCTTTTTTCATGTTTCTGGAACAAAGGCGGCAGCTTGTCTTGGTTATTTTTGCACAGTCACCTATAGCCATGGCTATTCTTTCTTAGCCATATTTATCCACTGTGCTCATTTGCACCCAGGTACAGCCATCACACACCCCTCCGTGACCTGGAGATGAGCTTTCCGTAATGGCTTCCAAGCGGGTTCCATCCTGAGATGGCAGGAAGCCCCTGCAGAACGTCTCTGCCCACGTGGAAGTAAGCAGGCCTTCACAGGAGGCACAGCCTCGCCCTAGCGATCCTAGCCAGTGGGGCAGGCTTCGAGGAACACCTGCGAGTCTTAGACCCGCACTGGCATCCAGAGGGAGAAGAACCTGTACAATTCCCTTCCGCTGCGCCAGTCCTCGCTCTCCCGCGTATCGCGTCGCCAGCGATTTTGCACTTCTACCTGCGAGGTCTCCCGCTGCGACACGACAATTCTGCAGCCAGCCACAGGCTGACAACCACGGCGCCAAGAGAGCGGCTGTCAGGGCCATTTTGCATGAAGCACACGCAGCTCCTACCCGGCGAAGCCCTAATGTGTTGATTTACAGAGTCCTCTTGGCTGACACGGGAAAACGAGTCTGGTCATGGTTGATTTAACATTTTATGGGCAAAGAGGCAGCCTGCTAGAGTAAGTTTGGACCGCTGCGAACATTTTACACCATTCACACACCAAGTCCACGGGAAAAAAAAAATATTGCAGACAGGCAGTGGGTCCGACGCTCGCATCGCGTGAGCTCAGCGCGAGTTTCAGTTCAATAAATGCAAAGGTGCGGGCTACAGGCCAGACCCGCGGGCTGAGCGCACCGGCCCGGGGCAGGTACCGGGATGGGGGGGGGGCTGCGGTGCCCGGGGCTCCCGCCCGCCGCGGGCACCGGCCCCTGCGGTACCTCCCCGCGGTATCACCGGGGGTCGGGCAAGGCTCCCTATCCCCCCCTCCTCGGCCCGGCCCGGCGGCGGGGGCGGGCGCAGGCGGAGCGCAGACGGGCGGCTCC
>Ga0065711_1036979_pt1 | contig 20349 bp, 10 predicted proteins | sample Hoacrofraction12_FD_59098 | JGI IMG/M metagenome (GOLD analysis project Ga0065711, IMG submission 59098) | Hoatzin crop microbial communities from Cojedes, Venezuela - Epithelial fraction 12 v2 (version 2) | ecosystem: Host-associated > Birds > Digestive system > Esophagus > Crop | place... | reverse complement strand
CTGAAAGTCCAGTCCTTGAGGATAAGTTTTACCTGAAAGTTTAACATGCCATGAGCATGAATAGTGTCCTGGTTAGCTTTTTTATCTTTGCTTTGAAATTAATGCCAGCATGGTTTCCAATAAGTCTTTTATTTAACAATTTTAATTGTTTTCTGGTAATCCAGTCTTACATTTAAATGATTTCTGCACTGTCTTATGCCATACTTATCATTTACATAAAAGAAAATTCGTAACTTGATGTTGCCTAGTGGTGCTGAGCATGTCACTCAAAGGGCAGAGTGCAGTGGTGGGAGGTTCTGTCGTGTTTATAGAGGCTGATTTGGCTCAGATTCCCACCCTGTAGGGTTCATCAGGGCACCAGGAAAAGTGGAACTTGGCCTAGGATGGCTTTGCACATTGCCGCCCTAAATGTCAATATCAGGTGGGTTTTGAAGGTCAAAATGCAGCACAATACTTCTGTGAAACAATTCAAGAAGCAAAATCCTAGCTCTTGTCAAAGTCTAAGAACGTTATTTTAGCTATATTGGGGTTTTTTTCATTATATTGCACTAGGAGTGAAACAGAGCTTTGAGGCAAAAAGTACAGGAAGAAAATAGATGCAGAAGTAATACAACTCTAATAGGGTGTTGTGACGTGTGGTTACCACAGCTGGCTCTCACTTATGCTTTAGCCCCAGTGCTCATACTTTTTTTTGACATAAATAATGTCTAATGTTGGTTGAAGTTTAGGCACTAGGATTCATTAGGCTTTCTGAGGTCCTTACTTGATGCTTATTAGCTCCCTGTTGCTGTGGATCTTGAGCATGACAAATCACAGTGATGGTAATCAAACCAGCTGGTGGCAGCTTAGACCCATACGGGCTGCCCTGGAAGGGGACTGCAGTGGCGGGGGAACCCCTCCATCTGGAATTTTTCCTTGTCAGTGTTTAAAGACTTGGTAAAATAGAATCACCTAAGTCTCTCTTACCAATCCACTCTGTGGTTGTTGAGTATTTGGAACCCCTCACTCTCTGTTCCAGCCTAGCATAATGAGATGTGAGTTGGATAAGTTTGAAGTTTCTTAATTTGGCACAGGTATCAAAGATAGTTGTTCTGGGTCAAAGATGCGTGGGTTGGTTAGCCCACGTCCCATCCCTTTGGCCAGGTAGAGAGGTGTAGGAAAAGAATCCAAGGACTGAGCAGAGCTGGATCCTTGCAGCTTCCAGCAGCTGAGGGTTCAGTGTTCCCTAACCACACCTGTAAGTCAGTGGTCAGTAGTCACTGAGACTTGTGCTGTGTGTGTTGCTCAGGTATTAAGGATGTACTGAAATACCTTCCGAATACTTAGGTGTCCACAGCAGCCTGTGGCTGAGTTTCATAACTGTTGTGTGACAGTAATACTCCCTTAATCTGGCTACCTTCTATTTTATTTGATGCTTTTCAATTTCTTTGTTATGAGAAACAGCAAAAGATTGTTCTTTGTTCATCTTCACGGTGACGTTTGTGGTTTTGTACGCCTGTCATAGCTGTTATCTCGTCCAGGCCTGGAATATTTTAGGTTATTAAATCTCATTCTTCAGAAGCTATTTGATACCCCTGCTTGTGCCTTTTTTTAAATTTCATTATTCTTAACGTTCTTTTTTTTTTAACTTCTATTACAGTGCAAGTTGTAATAGCCTTGGAAATGAAGAGTGAGCACCAAAATTAAATCCTTGCCTTTTACAGTCTGTGCATAGCGTGGGCAGTTGTTCAACCAGTAGACGTTTGAACTTTGAAGATAGAAACAATGCTTTTGTTCTTAAAGTAGCCATTTGCAACAGTGTGCAAATCTGTGTCCTTTGGAATACCTCTGAACACCAAAGGAGTATTTTTTTTTTCTTATGCTAGTAGATGTGGGGGATTGGTATGTGATATAGGACCCATCAATATGAAAAAACCGGACGTCTTGCATGGTTAGCACAATTGCCATGTAAGAGGTTTCTGTTTGATATCGCAAAGTGGCCAGTGTGGTTATTGTAATCGAATTTGAGGTATGCCAGAGAAAGAGGAATTCATACAAAAGTAAGAAAAAATAATTATACCATAGTATCTCAGAAGCAGCCAAAGCAATGCTGAGGTTATGGAACAAAGCATGTAGGATTTTCATGCAATATTACAACAATATTCTTGCTTATAATAGTACTGAGTTTATCAAGGCATTATTTAGTTTGTGCTTACCTGTTTCAGTTCAGGCATCAATGAGGTTTAGGGTTTGCCTTTCTGTTTGTTTTCTTAAAAAAAAAATCCTAATGATTTGAATGGATTGGCCTAGTCAGGCCAAAATTCTGTTACTTCTGTGAGGCATTTTCTGCACCTTTCAAGTTTCTTTTCAAAGATAAAAATCTTGGAGGATTGCCTGTTTTGCTGTATGGTTGCGTGAATTTTTCTGCTGGCACAAGAACTATCCTGCTGTTACCCTTACAACTGAAGCAGCAGTGTGTTGACTGGTGCCATAACTTGATAACCACTTAATCTGAAAATAGAAGTCAACTTTCCTTTTATTAATTCTACTTTTTCTTCCACAGAAGACAATTATCTTCCTCCAGAAAGTTTCAATTGGGCTTTTTAAAGCAGTCCTTTCAGTTGAAAACAAATAGCAGTAATATAGATAGCAACTGGGGAGTTGCTAAATAGGTCCTGCAGATTTGGCTTCCCTTTTTTCTTTTTCCAGGCCTGTCCTCATTTAGTGCTTTATCCTAACGTTTGCACAGCTCCTCAGCTGTGCACGTCCTCGGCAATGCCAGGCTCGCATCACTCCGCAGCCGCTGAGCACGCTTCCACCTTCTGCCGTCCTGCAGTGCTTTCAGACAGTGATGCCCTTAGAGGAAGCGCGCGGGACGCGCATGTGGGTTCCCATTCCTGCGCTACCTTTGGACTTAAACGGCCAAGCAGCTCCAGCGTTGTGGTGCAGTGAAACTTGAACGTTGCCGCTTCAGGGCTCGCGGAGCTACGCTGGCAAATGGCTTCTGCCCCGGAGCCTGTGTTCGTCTGCGGCAGGTGGCTGCGCTCCGTTGGGCCTGTCCCTTCAGCGGGGACGGGGGCGTTTCCCGAGTCATCAGGTTATATATATATATAAATATATATACCCGTATAGCGGGTAATGGCAGCATCTTGCAGTTGCTCAAAGCTTATAGTGTTTGGTTTGACTTCCGGTGTGCCTTCAGCTGTGTCGGGGTAATGATTCCATTCGGTGCGTGGAGAGAGGTGGTTACAGTGGCTGTGCACTGCCGTGCCGCGATGAGGCCAGGAGCAAGGCTGAACGTTCGAGGCTGTTACTGAAGGTCAGGGCTGAATGGTTTTGTGCGTGCCAAGGAACCGTGTGCGTTTGGTTGAGACTTTCTTGTCGTACTCCTTCCTTCTTCGCCCACGGCATGAGCAGTGTCTGCGGAGGTGTTTGCAGGCCAGGAGGCACCGGCGTGCAATGTAGCTGTGGACATTCTACGTCGCTTACAGCAGCTTCTCCTTAGAGATGTGTCTTTCCCAGCTGCGTTCAGAGCCAGGTTCCCGTGCCTTTCCTGTGATGGGTACCTGCTTGCCCTTTTCTTAAGCTGTGTTTCTGTGACGGGGCTTTGTGTGCAGGTACGGGCTAGGTGTGACCGGGGGAGAGGAGCTTCGCGCAGGAAGGCGCAGGGATGCATCTGCAGGGAGGTGTCTGTCTCAGTGTGCGTATCCCATTCCTGTGGACGAGCAGTTGGCCCTGGAGCTCCTTCACTGGTAAGGTGCAGGGAGGTTTTATGTTTTCCTCTTCCCTCCTCAGGACTTCTGACTTCGAGTATCTGCTTGACACACTACTCCAACCTTGTTTTATACTCAGCATCTCTGTAGAGCTGCTGTAGCTCCTGAATCCGCCTTATAGATAAGGGTTTTTAAGCAACAGAAGAGGCAAGCTAATGTGATTCCTGTTACTGTGCCCATTGCTATTCAGAGCTCTGTTGGAAGCAATGAAAGCTGGTTGGTTTTCTACTGCTGAAATCGGGATGAGCTGAGAAGCAGCAGAAATACTCAAGCAGTCCATGTATAGTCCTGTGAAAATGTTGCTGTCTTAGTCGTGATGCCTGCTTTTCTTTTGCCAGCTGAAAGAATTTTGTGGAAAGGATGGTTTTACTACAAGAAGAATTAGTTTTAGTCTTTGATAATACAAATCTTGGCCAAAATAAAGTCTTTGCATTCCTCAGCTTTGAAGTTTCTGTATTCTTCTGGTTTTTCTTCCACTGTACAACTATGTGCGCAGCTACTGTTCACACTAGACCAGTCTAAGCAAGTCTAATACACAGGATGCATAGTAAAATGCTTCAAGCAAAATGGTGAATAAGTAAATGAATACTGTTTCTGTTTCTTTTTAAATATCTGCATACAGTACACAAAGGCATGTTAATTTGCAAATATCTTTCAAGTTTCTGAAACCTGAAATGTGAAAACAAATCAGTCAAATGTATATTTCTATTGACAGCGGCCTTTCTTGCTTGCTCAGGCTGCCCTGTTAAATTTTGCCTCTTTGGCTGAAGGCATGGCCTGCAAGCCTCGCTTGTTCTTGGCAAACAATGCAGCTTCACTGTGCACCTTCATATGAAAAGCTTCGTGCTCTTCCCTTATCCCCCGTGTACTTGAGCGTGAGCACTTGACCACACATGGTGTGCTGTGCATCAAGCACATAGGAGTAATGTAGGAGGAATATAGAAGGAGCAAAGACTCACAGTGTAGTTTATCAATGGTGAGAGTTGATCACTGATGGCTCCTTAGTAACTCACTTTGTTAATTTGTGAACATTAAGCTATTTGAAAATTGTATTTCTCTGACCGTGCTTTCATGTGATTATTAAGCTGTTTAAGTATTTTATTTCTCTGATCGTGCTCTTGTTAAATAAAGATATCTTATTATTTCAGGTTGCAGTTGTTAAAATGAAGTGTACAGAGCGCATTTATGCAATGAAAATTCTAAATAAATGGGAAATGCTTAAAAGGGCAGAGGTAAGTAATACGGTTCTTTAATGCAGAGAATTTTTTTAATGGCATTAGGAAAATTACATTGAAGCTCTTCCAGATTAGGAAGAATTATTTCTTGAGCATAGCAGCTTCATTCTTTTTTCTTTTTTTCTTAAGCTGTTTTAATGCAATCAAGTCTGACAGTCCCTTCCAGGCATCTGTTGTTCTCAGCATTACTGTGTGTTCGTTTACCAGACAGTCTGCCCTAGTTCTTACCCTGAATTTATTGGCCAGATTTTTGTTTACAATAAAGGCGTGTTAAAGACTACGTGAAAGCTGAGGTTGGTGCTACTATGACATTCACAGCTGTATAGAAAAGCATTATGAAAAGGTCTTTTTTCTCTTGTATTCAGAAAGCATACTTTAAGGAGCTTTGCATCCTACAGTTTGTAACAGGATTTACACGACTGGTGAAACCATAATTAAGTATTTTGGAATCATAGGTTCAGATTGAAAAAGAAAACATGTTGAGAAGGTAAATCTGTTTAAGAAGGCTATTTTTGATGAAAGATGTACGTTGTCACAACAAAATATGTGAATGGGTACTTCACTGCTAAGAATATGCCATGGGAAGGTGCATATTAGTAGGATACCTACTTTTGCATGATAGAGGAAAACCTTATGACAAATGTAATATTACATAAATCAGAAGGTAAATGAGCTATAGATTTGAGGGGAGAACACAGGCAGTGCATCGATACTTGCAGCAGTTCTGTTAAGGGGCAAAGGCTTGCTGAGGGCTGAGCCTGCTGACACTTCCCAACACCTCCTCCCCTCAGCCTGCCCTTCACTGTCCCTCCCTTCCTTCCAGTGAGTCAGTGCCAGCTCTTTTCCTGTGAATAAATCTCCTCCCCTTGTGAAGCCCCTCTTCACCACTGCCTTTGCCTGGTTTAGTCATGCTCTGTCCATTGGTCCATGCTCTTCTGCACAAGCAGCAGCCGCCACAGCCGCTCGGCTGTTCCTTGAGCTGTCAGGGGAGTTCATGCTCTTGGCTGTGCCGCATCAGCAGTTCTGCATGAAGGTTTCCGCTGTATGGGGAAATTTGGTGCACGTTCTACACAGGTCTCAGCTGGGTTAATTCATTGGTCAGTATAGAATTGTTTTAAACACAAATGCTTGTAGGGGTCTCCCAAACTCTAATGGAAATACAGCTGTGCTGGCTTATTTCAGTCATTTTTAAAGCAACTTAATTAAATGGCCTACCTAAATAGCTGAAACTTTTACGTGTAGATATGTACTGAGAAGACAGCCGTTTACAAATTGTCTTCAAATTATGCAGCTAACTCCTCTTACCCTCTCAGGCAGGCAAGAGGTAGAAGAAGGCTGTCCAGCAGGAAAGAGGTATAATAAGCAGTAGTTTTCCCAAAACACAATTAGGACAAGTAACAGTCCAGCTAAGCTTTCTTTCCGCTGAATTTCCAAATCTACAGAGGACAGTAAAGGAACTGTCTTCTCTGCTGTCCACCTTTGTCTTTTCCCGTTTGATTTGCTCGCTAGGTTTTGCTTTCCTGGATAAGCAAGACTATATAACCTGCATATGAAGTTTGTAAAACGTCTGGGTGTTTAAAATCTCCCACATGTGGTAAAACTTCTTAGTTTTTAAAATGAAGCCTACAAGAATACAGCAGCCTCTTCTGAAAAGCAGACTTCGGGTGTTTTATTATCCACTATATGAGTGGTCTAAGAAGCATGTTGTTATACTGGTTTATGTTTGTTTTGTGTCACTTATTAAATATAGCAAAAAGTTATCTGAATACTGTTTATTTGTGTACTATCTGTGAGAAAAAATTCATGTGGTCGGAAGCCACTAAAATACGGGAAAGATTAGTGAATATCAACTGACATCCGTAAATGGATTGCAAGCAAAAATCAGCATGCCGTTTGTGTTGATAAGGTGGACCATTTGTATTCCTTGTTTTGACAGCAAAATACATAGTCAGTAGTGTATTGCTGCTGACAGTTCCAAATCAGTCCTGACTGGCTGATTAGGTAGCCTGTCATGCTTTTCCAAGGCATGTCTCAAGGCCTTTTAAGCTAACGTAAGCAGAAAAGGAGAGTTCTATCCTTTGAATTCAGGATGCAAAGTGTTCAGCAGCATTACTGGTTTTGAAGTGTTCGTAACATTCCCTTGCTATTTGAGGTTGCACAGTAAACTGGATCAAAGAACTGATGTATTTGAAAATAAACAAACTAGTGTTCTGTGTTGGCAGCCTCCTCGCAGCGTGGTGCCAGAAGAACTGAGAAGTGCTGCGCTCTGGGGCTGCAGGCAGGGATAGGATTGCTGGGAGCTTCTGCTGCAGCCAAACTTTTTGTAGAGTGATACTTTGGCCTTGCATTCATAAACCGTTAAACCACTCTCAGTTAACATTTAATTACAATTTACATCTCTTTGCACCAATAATTACTGACTTTACAACGTGGCCACAGCATGGTCTTCTTCAGGAGAAATGCAAATTGACTTTTGTTTCCTTAGGGGGAATAATGGTGGAGGTATCTTTGTAAGACGGAATCAGTATATGGGAAGGTTTGGGCTTTGCAGGCATGTTCCTTCCACATTTTCTAAGGCACCTGGACAAGTGGCGATGACCAAAAATAAAAAAAAATAATAAAAAAAAAAAATTATTGTCCAGAACCCAAACAATTGAACTGCAGCTACTGAATAACTTAATAATGGCTCTCCAAATTGAGAGTTAGTGGGAGAGTCCCAAGGTCTGCATCTTGATAGTTCTGGTCCAGTAAAGTCAATTGTATGTTTTTATTAAGAAGGACTCGCTTGAAGTTTATGAAAGTTGGTTTTATGTAAAGATGCTGAGAAAACCTGTTACACAGAGCTTGCTTCTCTGAAGTGTTGCAGTGAGCGATTTGAAGTGGAAGAAAGATTATTGAAAATGAAAATGTATTATGCTGGACAAAGATAAGACAGTAATAGTAAAATTTGCTTATTTCCTATAGTGTGTTGGCAGTGTCTGGAACTGGAACTGTAATGTAAAGAAAGTATACATAAAACTATTTTCACACAAAGGTCTTTTTCAGAAGAACCACGCTTACTTTTCCTAGAGCCGTTATCTTTCTGCTACAGATTTCAGTGACAAGTTGTAGTTTTTCTGGCTCTTAAAAATACGTTATGGAACAAAGACTCAGTGTTGGCTCAAATTTGTTTGTGGGCTTTTTGGTGTTTTGTGGATGTGTTTTGTGTTGTGGGGTTTTTTTAAGGTCACAGTCAGGATTAGAGTGACTGAATGCCTGACTATGAGCCTGCCGATTCACTGGCCTGCTGCTTGTGCAGACTGAATTCCAGTGAATAGACACCTCTATTCAGTAATTTTAAATAATCCCATGAAACATCCATATATATTCATTCTGTGAAAACTACTTGTTGATGTTGATAATGGCTTTTTCCCCTCTCTTCCTTTAGACAGCTTGCTTCCGAGAAGAGAGAAATGTTTTGGTGAATGGAGACTGTCAGTGGATTACTACCTTGCACTATGCCTTTCAAGATGAGAACTATTTGGTATGTTTGATTCATCAGCAAATAAAAGCTTTAGGTTATGAAAGCACTTTATTTTTGCTCAATTTAAGGATATTAGTGCCATAAATCAGTCCGCTTCATGCCTCGCAGCAGTGTTTCAACATTCTTGTTTTCTCCTTGAAGAAAAACTTCAAAGGACGAACTGTAACTCCAGGAGAGTGAGAAAGTAGTGTAGTACTGTAAGTATATAGAGGTTTAGTTAAGCACCTTAATTTAACTAATCTACCCTTGCATAAAATATGCCATGCTTAAGTTTAATGTTTTGGATAACATTGCAATGAAATAATTTGAGTGGTTTTAACTCAGTGAAAGTAAGAAATATTTTTATTTTATTTTAACTGTCAGAATGTCTTTTAAAGCAAGATTTTGTTTAAAAATGACAAAAGTAGTTTAAAATTTTATTTTAAAACAGTGATTAAACTGGTATTTTAAAAGCCTCAGAAAAAAAAATTTATTTCTTAAAAGTATTTAAATAAAATATGTTTTTAAATCAGCAGATTGGTCATCTCAGTAGCTGGAGAGACTTTAGCAACCTTTTATAAAGAAAGTCATTACTCCTGTTACATTTTTTAGTGATGGGTTACTAGAACTGTAACATACAAGCTATGTTTACCTTAGTCACCGAAGTCAGAGTGCTGGTCAGGAGCAAAGTCAGTAAAGCCCCAACATACTGCAGTATACTGAGCTATACAGCTTCTGTCTGGCGACTTGAGGCTGGGTTTGCAAACCTGCTATTTCTGTAACAACTGACCTAGTTGTAATGTGAAAGTTTTCACCTTCTTAAAGCTTTTTAGATATTACCACAGTAGCAATTCATGATTATAAATAAGAAAAAAATGTATTGATAAAAGGCTGCCAAAGAGTTCAGGAGCAAAGTGTATGAAAGAGTTAGGAAATACTCTTTTTCACAGATGTTGAAACAAAACAAATCATTTTGACTGTCATGTTAAAAGTACTTTCAGAATAACAAGCACATTGTAAGCGAATAAGTAGTCTCAGACCCTCGTTTAGAGGCTATTTCCATTGAATACTTTGTGATAGATTCAGCTTTTCAGCCTCTCAAAGTTTAGTTATCTCTGGCACTACCTCATGAAGATAGCTCATAATTTCAAACTCCCACAGAACCGAACAGCCTTCAGACTTACACAAAAATAACCTGAGACATCTTATAATGTAGTATTTCCAAGTAGCTTCTAAGAATGGAGGTACCCGAGAAAAAATTGTTAGCTGTGCAAGATAGCAAGCAGTAGCAGTGACAGTATAGAGAGGGATCTAGTGTTGCTAATACCGTTCTCTACAAATCTGTTCCAAGCAAGCTGTAGCAGTATAATACATTTCTTTTCCCTAAGTTCCCGAAGACATTTAGATGTTGGCATTTCACTTGACAGCAGAATTTAGACATCTAGCATCTAATTTAAGATCCAGTATCTAAGAAAGCAACAGCTCTGCCTGGCAGCCAAAGCCAGCAGATTCCCAGCTTGCCTGAGGTCTGGTTCTGCATGTGCTGAGATGCTGCCTTCCAGTTTGGTCTGTTACTCAGCATCCAGCTCATGTAAATACCTGGTGCTCACAGATGGAGTGTATCTGCATCCCAGTCACTCTGCCGTAAACGATGTGTGAAGAAAAGGTGAAACACATCAGGAAGTGACTTTCATCCAAAAACCTGGACAGAACGCTCTCTTCCGTACCATCTTGGTGGTTCACTTGTCCAGGGGCTAAAAGATCTCTGTTCAGTTCTCTGCTCAGCTGGAGAAGTCTGTAGCCGTTATCTCGGGGACTGCTGACACGTTACAGAACCTGGGCAGATTTGGTTTACTTTCTAGCTGTGCTGTTCATCCTTGATCTTTGTGGAATGGAATGCAAAGCTGAGAATAAAACAAGAGCAGACAACAGAACTTGATTCTCGAACTTGCAGTGGGCGTTGCTCCTCTGAAAGAGAAAGCTCTAGATTCTGGTATCTGCTCCTAGTGACATTAGTGTATTATAGCTAGTGATTCTTAAACGTAAAACCACATAAGCTGACCAAGAAGCAGAGAAAGAACCTTGGTGTCTTGCCACACCCTATGCCTTTGCCATCGTCCTCTGACTGCGTGAAAAAGGGTTCGGAATAAGACTAGTAAATAGAAGGTAGGTTGTTAAGGTAGAAAAGTAGTAGCTGCCCTTGGAGAGTCTAGAATTAATTGGGGTAGAGCACGTGATGATTCAGAACTTTGTATGTAAGCAAGAAACGTAAATTTCTACAAATTGTATGTGTTCTGGAGTTCATTTTCTGATTCTGCTCCTGTAGTTTTAAAATGTTTTAGAAGCAAATACAGCATGTGGTAGTGGCTTTAAACCTCAGACTCTTAAATCAAATTATGTGGAAATGTTATCATGGCTTTTTTCTTCAAGACAGTTGGAGTCAAGATAAGAATTTGACTGTCTTATAGAAGAGATCTCACCATCTTCCTCTGATCCAAGTGCCTTATTTCATGGGTCAGCTGAGTTCTTGCTTAGTTACAAATGCTGCGGGAGCTGAGGGAAGTGCATTACCTTGTCTCTTTGACAGGCAGGATATTTCAGCTCCCCCAGAAGACTCTATAGGCTCTCTTAGCCTTGAATTTGAGAGGAAATACTTTAATACAGTATCCCTTTTAAAAGATTGCTTGTTCCTGTCTGTAGCCTTTTGCTTTCAAACATTATTGTTGCATGTGTACACTGTTCCAACACAGGTTTAAAATTCCTTGATGGGTTGTGCAATACAGACTGATTGATTTCACAGAACTGATGAAATTTGCCTATCAGATTAAGCTATAATTTGAATAAAATGGAGAATAATATCAAAACCTATGCCTTTTGGAGTTGCTCTTTTAAGTCAAAAGACAGTGAGGAAATAGTATTGCACTTCTTGTTCCTTTGTGTTCCAATCTTCTTTAATTTGCTTCCCTTGTTGAAGATGAATCTGTGGCAGAAACAGTGGATTGTAGGTTACTTTACCTTGAGAAGAAAAGTAAGATGGCTGCTTTGGAAAGTTTTTTCCAGAATAAGCAAAATTATCCCTAAAACCATGTATCAGAGCATCTTGGGAAGCATGGAACAAAATGGCTCAAGACTGGTAGTACCAGATAAAGTCATTATGCTTGAAGTGATGGTCTGGATTTAGGTGGATATTGCTAGGAGATGACTGAAACGTAATCCATGTTTGGTGGTATGTGAAACGAATAGCAAATTTAAGTGCTTTTCTTTCACACTATGCTATACGTGTTGGTTCTTTCCATGGGTAGTATAATGGCTGATTGGCCTCGGAGGTTTTTTACGTTTTCATTGAAGTGTATTCAAAAGAATGAGTGTTTTGTTTTTAAGTTTCCCACTGCTGTAGTGCCTCTGGCTTGTCATGGGCATCCCTAATTTATAGTGTCATCAAGTTCCTGTCAGCCATGTTATGCATCCATGACATGGCGTGTGCCAAGATGAGTGTTCAAAGATGTTGAAGTCCTGAGTCCCACTTTTGGAACCACTAGTAGTATTGAAATGGTACCAAAACTAAAAGTAGTAGTGAAATGTATATTTCAGATTAAGCTGCATCAGTATTGTTTCTAACTATAGTTTTTTCTTCCTGCATCATCTGGAAATTGTCATTTAAAGGGTTGATAACCTACATTAGTTTTTGGTGATATTAAATCATTTTCTTTGTGTGATGTTGTAGTTTAGACAGAAATAAACTCACTCATAGTTACTTTTTATGGTAAGAGCTGAATGCTGATATGTCATGCTTATTGTGATTATTAAAGGAATATGGTAAATACACTAACATTACACTAAATAAGCAAATAAGAGACACAGATGATCACCAATTTTGACACCTTTCCCCAGGCATAGGAAAAAAAAATAATCAGTGAAAGTATTTTTTTTTTTCAGCAGATAACTGGTGATCTTTAATTTATTTTTTTTTCTCTTATGACCTGTCTCTCAGTACTTGACTGCTTTATTTCTCCTTTTTCAGTATCTAGTGATGGACTACTATGTTGGTGGTGACTTACTGACACTTCTCAGTAAGTTTGAAGACAAGCTTCCTGAAGATATGGCTAGGTTCTACATTGGTGAAATGGTGCTTGCTATACATTCCATACATGAGCTGCATTATGTGCACAGGTAAAATACTGTCTCACTTAGGAAAAAATACATGTACAGTTATGAAATTAATCCCAAAGATACTGCTAGATATACAAATGGGCACAGTAGTCATAGGCAAACTGCTGTGGTACTTGCTTACTAGATACTGTATAATAGCTGTATAAGATATTACATTTTAAAGATCAGATTTTGGTGGATTGATATTAGAAGCAGTGACATTTATCTGACTAACCTTTTACTAAAGCTTTTGTTTTTAATCAGAATTCTTGACTTATTCTCAATTCACTTCATGAATATTTATCTGCCTTTGTCCAAGCCAACCCAGAAATTTGAAGCAGTTTGAATTCTCTGCAAATGTTCAGACATTCTGCAATATTTCCGCACAGTAAGCCCATGATAATATCAGTGCATCAATTTACCTGAGGTCATCCTCGAACAGTTTTTGTAATGAGTGGGCATGTGCCTGTCTAATCGTTTCTGCATATAGGATGCGTGTTCTGCATCAGTGCCTACCATCACGTTAACTTAGGTTGTGTTCCGTAGTAGTGAAGTGTATATATAATATTCCTCACTCTCTGTCAGAAGAAATGGGTCAGGAAGATAGCGTGCACTTTGTATGCATCTTTTTTGGCTTCCTCTTGGGGCAACTGTTTTGGAAGAGCTGTGAGTAGTGCAAGGGAGGCCCTTGATAAATACTTTGTTTCATCATTGCGAGGATCTTGATCAAGTGAGAATTCCTAGCCTTTGTTTGCTTTTCAAATTTAACAACTATGTATGATATGTCAATTAGAAAGCAAAATTATGGAAACATTTGCAGTTGTGTCCCTTTATGCTGATTTTATAGCTTGATTTCAGTAAATAGATAAGTTAGAAAATGCAGAGTGTGTGAGTAGTGAGGTTTTCCAGTTAACTGAAAACTGCATGTGGCCATACGAATAGGTTCATGATAGGTCACTGTGGACTTCATACCAGCGTTGTATCTGACTTGGAAGGTGCATCTTGGCCAGGTCCCTTTTACCTCTTTGTGCCTTTATTTCTTTGTCTGTGAAAGAAGCACACTTTTACTGTCTTTTTTATGAATTTTATGGGTGAAAACCATTAGGTGAGGTGATTGTTATTTACAATTAATGTTTAAAAGATACAGGGAGTTCTCAAACTGTAATGCTTTGAACTCTTCTGTTCAGAATTTGATCACTGTTTCAAAAATCAAAAAGATAAAAGATACATAAACTCTGTAATACTCTTGTGAGTAAACGTGAACAGTATGTGGGTATTTAAAAATGTTATGGACTCAAAGAAGGTTACCAGAGGCACCATTGCACCCATTTCCAGCTACATCTTTGCATGGTGCTGAATGATTGTCTGTTGTGGCGATGGGAATGAATGGCTCCGAGGCCAAAACATACGGTTTGAATAGGAGATGTATGAATGCCCAAGAAATTACTGCTTGGCAACTGGAATGGATTAGGAGGAAGCATGATTGCTCTGGAGAGGATTTCAAGGACCCTTTAAAGGCTTATATGACCTGTTAGCTGTAGATAGGAAACAGTGACGCTCGGAGATGAGGCATTAAGCTTTTCTGAACAGAAATAGTGTTCCCTTAGGCAAGCGAGATCTGCATGCAAAGCAGAAAAGCAGAGATGTGTTGGATGAGATTTGCTCATGCTTCAAATGGCACTGTGAGCAGTGTTCTTTAAAAAACAAACAAAGAAAAAAAAATGGTGTATAGTTGTATATAAGCTTTAATAGTCCTCTGCACCTACTGAGCTTGACTTGTGGTTATGGGACTGACTGTAAGGGAATCTTGACAATATCTGGGACTGAAATGTATGGAGGAAGTTTAACAATAGAAAATTAGTAATGAGTTTATTGAAGAAGCGTAGTGAGATGGTCTCATTTTCTGTATTACTGCGTATTTTTCTGTTATAACAAGTAAATACGCATTTAATTTATGATGACAGGCACAGATTAACATTTACTATTTTGTCTTAATACTGCTAATGAGCAACAGTATTAGTGAAATCTCAGTAATTAATTCCAAAGCATTAGCCCTTGGTTAAAAAGTGGTAGTTCAAGTTTGCATTGGAAAAATTTATCAGATTGGCAGGAATTTTACATATGACCACCCTTTGTTAAACCTGTTGTGGTTCTTCTCGTAAGTCTTCTCAAGTGTGAAACTGTGGAATTCAGCACCTTAAACATCAAATATTAGCAAATTCCACATCCATGTAGCAAGGTGTATTAGAGCACTCCTTTTTTCCTTGTTCCTAGTAATTCTAGTCTCTTCCATAAAAACTAAGCTGAAGGTGTTGTATAATTTTTAAGTTTTTGAGCACGTGGTGGCATTTGAAACTTCCCATTTGCAAAGAAATATTTTATGGTGCAACAAGACTGGTGGGTTTAATGCAAGGCACATGTGTTTTTATTACTAATAGAAAGTATTATGTGAATAAGTGCAAGATCTTAAAAAAAAAACAAACACCCAACAAGCCAACACATTTATAGGTTTGGTTATCTTCTTATGGCTAGCTCAGATAAATAATAATATTTCAAAATGGGATGGTGGTATGCTAGCTTGTTGGGAGCTGATCCTGGGTAGTGTTGGCTAAAGAAAGGAAATGAGACTGCTGTGAGTTACCTTGCAAGACTTGGGTATTCTCGAGCTAGGGGAATTTAATTGTTTGTAGAGTAACGTCTGCACGTACACAGGATGCAAAGGTCTTTAGGTACCCATAGAAGCAAATGTGCTGTGCAGTAGTGTATAGAAAGTCTTGAATAGCAAGTGAAAAATATTGGCCAGCGGAAATGCTGGACAAAATTTAGAGAAGCAGCAAAAAAATGGTCCTAGAGAAGAAGTTAGATGCTGGTTATAAGTCTTGGTGAAAAACATGAGATTAGAAGATTGCCTTTTGTCTGTCTTTCTTGCCTCTAAACAGTGTATTGTGATGCATATAATATTGAAATGATGTTGATGAAGTAAACTACCTATCCATTACAGTTGTATGACTGGTTGGTTGACCATTCAGAGTTCAGCTTTGATGAGCTGAATCTCTGATGTAATGTAAGGCTTCAATATTGTGGGCAAAGTAGTAAACGCAGCGGGAGGAGAGCTTTGTAAATACTGCCATAAGAAGAGTTTGCATCCATGGGTATCCCAACATAAAATTCTTTGTTATTGTGATGCAAGATTAATTTTTACAGGCAGAACTAATATATTTAAATCTTTTCACTTCTTTCTGTTATAACAGGGACATAAAGCCTGATAATGTTCTTTTGGACATGAACGGCCACATACGACTGGCAGACTTTGGGTCCTGTCTGAAAATGAGTGAAGATGGCACAGTATGTATGAAGCAAAATTTAATTTGGTCTCTGGTAGTGTGACCCTTTAAGTAATTTGCTGATCTTAAAGCTCTTAGATTTTGTCAGTTATGACAAAATTTTTGACATTTTAGTCTCCTTGTTTTACAGGCTGCTACCTTTTAAAGCTATCCTTTGCTTTGTTTTTCTATCTATTACCTTTTCTCCTACTAGCCATTTGAGTTCTTAGGAGGTTTTTATGAACTATCCAAAGACCTTGTGTTAATAAATGATAGAAGCTTCATGTTATTTACATGCTGGAATCATAGGTGACCAGGAACCTCGCAGTCATGACAGACTTGAAGTGTAAGTTATGCAAAATGAAGAGGTAATTAATAAGCGGTTTATTTAATACACCTTTTATGAAAGGAACAGCAACATTATGGTAACTGGCCATCTTGTGCACCAGGTCGGATACACATCGAAAAGCTAAATCATTCGTGAGGGTTTTTGTTTGTTTTGCCTAGTGTAGTGTGCTTCCAGAGGGGCCAGTCCTGCCAAAGTACAGCATGCAACTTCGTTCACCGATTTTGACATACACTGAGGTCTTAGTGATGTTCTGTAGTCATAAAATGCCTGTCAATGATTTAGCATATTAAAATGCAGAACGAGTTGGATCGAACTGTTATCACTCTATGTGAAGCCTGAGGACGTATGCCTAGAGATTAGAGCTGCTCTGCCACTGCTCCAATGGTTAGGGCTTCCCCACTACTTGGGTACAGGGCAATTTGCCATCTTACACCTGTGTTGCATCAAGTTGCACGTTATGCAATAAGCATTAAACCAATTTCTGACATAATAAAAATAGGGAACTACTTGCCTTGGGACCTCGTTTCACAATCTTCAAATGAAACTGTAAAACCTGGGCATAGGACTTGAACTCCTTCCTTATTCATTTTACATTTCGACTTCTGGCTGCCAGTTGCAACTTTATAAACAGACACAAAGGCAAAACGTATTCTCTTGTGTTTCTGCTTTCACAATAGCTGTGATTATTTTGATTTTCTACTGTGTTCAAAATAAAACATATGAACTGATTTTATGTAGAAGTGGACTGAAACTTAATCTTTGCAGTCTTTGTTACCTTCTTAGTGTTTTCTTTATTTTGTTGCTGTGATTTTATAAATCTCCTCCCTTTCCAAAATCATGTCCTGGTGTTTCTGTTTCTCGGAAATACTAGTGTGTGAGTGAGAAAGTTGCTGAGAGAACCTGAAAACTTACAATAATTATGATTGCCTTATTTTTAAGGTACAGTCATCAGTAGCAGTGGGTACGCCTGACTACATCTCCCCGGAGATACTGCAAGCAATGGAAGATGGAATGGGAAAATATGGGCCTGAATGTGACTGGTGGTCATTGGGTGTCTGCATGTATGAAATGCTGTATGGTGAAACACCCTTTTACGCAGAGTCATTAGTGGAAACCTATGGGAAGATCATGAATCATGAAGTAAGAGCTATATTAAATCTCTTGAGTTTATAATGTTTACAAAGAAACTGTTACCGCTTAAAGATCTTGAAGTGATAGCAGTTCTTTGCTTTTCACGTTTTAGAACCTTATTGTGTAGGTTTTTAGGAATGTTTGCTTCTCTGAACTGCAGAAGTTGAACTCTGTCAAACTGAAGTTTTGCTCTAAATGCTGATGTTGTTCTTGTTGGAAAACTTAAGCAGTCATCACAAAATTGAAATTAAAAATAACTCTTATGTTAGGCTCATTTAAAGTTTCCTCTGGGCTGTGCAGGAGAAATGAAGTAATGTGTTATTTACACAGCTGTGCACATTTTCTGTCACACTGATAACAGTACAAAAAAGCGAACAGACAAGTCAACCACAGAATAGAATAGGCACGAGCTGCATGAAGAACATGAGGTCGAGGGGAGTTGCCCGGAGTGGAAGTGATAGAAAAACATGGACTTGAGCTGCATGAAGAACATGAGGTCAGGGGGTTTGTCTAGGGTCAAAGTGGTAGAGAACTGTTGGAACTTCTGGGTGCATTTTGAACATTAGAGAATAACAATAAACCAGTTTGTGATATCCCTTCAGGAGCTGTATTAGGAGGATGTGTTTGTGTGCATACTCATCCTGGGTAGCCAGAAGCTGTTGCGTAGGATGTATTGTTACATTTCCTTCTCCCCAGGATGAGTGCAGTTTACTGGTGTTTACAATACTGTGCTCTCACAGTGAAGCAGTGATGGATAAGGCGTGAAACCCGTGCTGTGATGAATATTAACTTCTCTTTTGCTTTAATTTCTTCAGTGAACTAACTGCCTGCAAATGTAACCAGTGTAAACTCTGGCTACCTGGCTGTTAGACTACTGGAGAGGAAATTTGAAGCTGTTGTCCTGCCAACTTAATATTTTAATCTCATTTGGACACACGATCAATATGATTGTATGTTTTTCAATGGAAGTTTTAAAGTTTAATTTCAATCATGCTGTTTTGGTCACTAATGATCTCATTTTAAACTTGAAAACTTGTATTATAAAAAGATAGATATATATATATATATATATATATGCTATGATCCTTTATTGAAAAAAACAAACCAAAAAACCCTTCTTGACTGTACAGTGGTAGTAGCAGTAGCAAGCTAAAATACAGAAAAAGTTTTCCTGATTTTTATCTAAAGTAATTTCAGTTGTTAGTGGTAAGTACAATTTTTAGATCTTCTGTTTGTTTATGATAATATAAATCTTTGCTAAATATTTTGGTAAAAAGAACAGGTATTTAACATATAAATAAGGAAAATACATCCTTAAACACAACAATGTTTTATAAAGATTTGACTACCATCATGGGTTTTTAAGAGTTGAAATTGATAAAATCTCAAGGAGTACATCTTCAGGAGATTGGTGGATCTGTGGCTAAGAATACCAGTCAGGGTCTGCCTTTATTGTATGATCTTTAATATTTTGTAGTTGTCATAATTTGTGTATGTCTTTTAAAAAAAGCTTGCTTTTCCTGATAGAGTTACTGTAATTACAGTTAGTTTCAAACAGACCTGTATTAAAGAAATTGAGAAATGGTTACTTGTCCTCGAAATCCATTTTAAGACAAAAAGTCTATCACTGAATGTATTGCCCTGTGCTCTGCCACTGCTCGCTGGAACTGGAACAATGTTTGACTCTTTATTTCGAGTTTTATTGGTGTAATGTAGCATATTCTTTTTGAAACTGCTGTTGAAAGTTATGGAATGGATTCCTTCTCTAAAAATGTCTCTGTTGGTTTTGTTTTCTAGGAACGATTTCAGTTTCCATCCCATGTTACAGATGTATCTGAAGAAGCAAAAGATCTTATTCAGCGACTTATCTGCAGTAGGGAGCACAGGCTGGGACAGAATGGAATAGAGGATTTTAAGTCTCATGCATTTTTTGAAGGACTTAATTGGGATAACATCCGAAACCTAGAAGCACCTTACATTCCAGATGTTAGCAGTCCTTCTGACACCTCAAACTTTGATGTAGATGATGATGTATTAAGAAATCCAGTGAGTCTTTTTTTATTAAATATTAATAATGCAAGTATGCAACCTTGCTGCACTCTAAGATAGTAGTGAGAACTTATTTCAAAATAAGTAATGTAAGTGATGAAAAATAAGTCATTTCAAATGTGAACAATTCAGGTTTTTCATCTCTTTGACATTTTGAGTTATAAAAATCATGAGCCGCTTTTCTAAATGGTAGTGCTTGCCAGAATGAACTACTGCTACATGGTCAGTCAAAGTTAAAACATATTTAGGTGGGGAAAAAACCCCCTTAGTTGCCTTTTTAGGTTACCTTTACAAGGAGGTGGTATTTGGATTTACTCCTTTTCAAAGGTGAAAAAAATCTCTCTTCAGAAATACACATATATTCGTATGGGTATTCGCTGGGTAAAGAAGCGGCTGAACGGCCAAGCGCAGAGAGTGGTAGTGAATGGAGTTAAATCCAGCTGGCGGCCAGTCACAAGTGGTGTCCCCCAGGGCTCAGTTTTGGGTCCGGTCTTATTTAACATCTTTATCAATGACCTGGATGAGGGGACTGAGTGCTCCCTCAGTAAGTTTGCAGATGACACCAAGCTGGGCGGGAGTGTCGATCTGCTCGAGGATAGGAAGGCTCTGCAGGGGTATCTGGACAGACTGGATTGATGGGCCGAGGCCAACAAGGCCAAGTGCCGGGTCCTGCACTTCATTCACAACAACCCCATGTAACGCTACAGACTTGGGGAGGAGTGGCTGGAAAGCTGCCCAGTGGAAAAGGCCCTGGGGGTGTTGGTCGACAGCCGGCTGAACATGAGCCAGCAGTGTGCCCAGGTGGCCAAGAAGGCCAACAGCATCCTGGCTTGGATCAGGAATAGTGTGGCCAGCAGGA
>Ga0065711_1036978_pt1 | contig 20350 bp, 9 predicted proteins | sample Hoacrofraction12_FD_59098 | JGI IMG/M metagenome (GOLD analysis project Ga0065711, IMG submission 59098) | Hoatzin crop microbial communities from Cojedes, Venezuela - Epithelial fraction 12 v2 (version 2) | ecosystem: Host-associated > Birds > Digestive system > Esophagus > Crop | place... | reverse complement strand
TTCTCTTCTCTTCTCTTCTCTTCTCTTCTCTTCTCTTCTCTTCTCTTCTCTTCTCTTCTCTTCTCTTCTCTTCTCTTCTCTTCTCTCCTCCTTCTCCAAAGACCAACATAAATGAGTGGATTGAAGCTCTCTCCTAAAAACTGTAAGTTCAGTTCAAGTTCAAATTCTTTTAACATTTGGACTAATACATTAAAGAAAGCTTAAACATAGAGCCCTGTCATAATAAACTGAAGTAGAAAATGTACTGTGTTCCATAAGTCTACTTTGTGTGTTTTGCTGTGCATCTAGCAGTAACTTATATCCAGACTAGTAAGAAATACGATAGCACTGGATATTACAGTAACAATTGTGTGGTCCATTGAACAGATTGAAAATAAATAGATGGGTGATACTATCTCTTCCACAGCTTACTTTCTGATATTGGTACAAAGTTGGCTGAACTTAAAAGACTGAATCAGCAGTATGAATATCCTCTACATTAAAAATGATGCCACTGAAACTTTATTACACGTACAGAAAAGTCTGTGAGAATTAACAATGTCTGTCCAACAAAGTACAATCTACCCCAATTTGTTTCATACTACGTTATGAATAATACATACTACTAGAATGATAGTAACTACCTATATCCTCTGGGATTCTTTATAATGTTTACAAGGTCTTTCATCAGAATGGTCATAACTTTATGAAATGGATATAAAGTATCTTTCTCCAGGCATTTTGCATAGGTAAAAGAAATGCAAACTTCCTTTGGAAATGAAACTTTACTCTGACCTCAGTGGGAACCACCTCAACAGGAATGACCTGAGCATGGTGGTTGCAGTTCTCTATTGCCTTACATAATGGGTCTTTATTGTGATTTTTAGCAGAATGAAGTTGCCAAATTCTGATGCATAATGTAGGAGACCATATCTTAAGACAACTGTCTCAAAGCTTGTTCACAACCCATCTCATTGCAGGACTTCGTGGCGGGTTAGCCGAACTCAGACCAGACAAGGAAAAAACAACCACCCAAAAACCAGTCTCGACTAGGGTTGAAGAACAGGTAGGTCACTTTGGAAGATGTGCTTAGACACTGCCCCCCCCCCAACCAGCTGAGGCATGCGCATCCCACCATGACTGAGAAAAATAACCCATCACATGGTGGTTGCAAGGTTGCTGGACACATGTGCAGGACTGGGAGAATGTGGGGTACATGCCGTTGTCTAGGGAACAACCTCCCCGAACACTCTATAGAAAGCCGTGCGAGCAAACAATGACAGGACCCCCACCAACAACGCACACAGAAACTATGGACTATCTTGACGCTGCTGGATCCATAGTGATGACTATCTCTTGAGACTCTATCCCGACTGCTTGCTAGGTCTCTTTCTTTCCTATCTTTACCTCTCTCTCCTGTTGCCACTTTCTTATGATACAAACAGTTGCTTCATTTGAGTAAGTGATCAATAAATTTATTTGATTGGCAGCATCTGACCTCATTTGTGTCTTAATCTCACTCTGGGAATAACAACAAATCTCTGCGGCTGGGGTTTTCCCAGACCATAACAAGAAATTGATTTCTTATTAAAGTTTATCTTTTCCAATGGCTAGAGATTAGGTGGCCTATTTCTTTAATGACAGAAAAAGCCATGGCTGATCAGTCAGAATTCAAGACTTGAAGAAAAACTTGCTTAAGCTATGTATGGTAATGAGCACTTTATGCTCCAATGCCAAGTCACTTTGTAGTTTTTCACTTTTCATTCTGTCCACTTCAGTACATACAAGTGTACACTGATTCTTGGCTTGGATGAGCAGTCTGCATAATCTATGAAACATCATCATTTTGACACAAGTTTTCTTCAGATCATAACTACCTTGTAAAACAAAAAAGAGGTAATGCCACAGCAATCCTTAAGTAGCAAGGTCATCCACTAGACAAGACTGCAACTCAGAATTTCCTCAAAATTACTGACGTACCGGCGTGAATACAGGGAACAAAACTAGAGAAACTAGAGCTCCTTGTTCAGCACACAACCAGCTGGATAGTTCTCTACAGAACTATCTTTTTATGCTGATTTTCTAGTGAACTTTCTCCTTAGGAGTGAGACACTTTGTACCTTTTTATTCTAGGAAAGAAAAAAAAATGCTTGAAAATATGTCACTTCTTTCTTTCTGTATTTACTAAAGCTGGAGATACACAACCTTACTCTTTTCTTTTCCCTTCCCCTTGTTCCATGCCCCTCTTTAGTTTTTCATGAAAATAGCAGAATAGAAAGTGAGTTACTAGAGTCCAGCAGAGCCGTTTTAGGGAGCACAGTTAGTGCTGTAGGTGACCAGCTGAGAGATTAATAAACCCATCTGAAAAAGGAGATTAAAAACCATAGGTATAACTCTATGTGGGTCTCTTTCCTACATAAAAAGAAACAGGCACATCCAGTGATCTTTGCCTGTAGGAGGGACAAGGGAAATGCTTTAACAGCATAAAGTGCCTTGGTTTCTATGCAGACACTGAAGTTTCGTAGGGCTGCCATTCTCTGAATACTTCTGTGTCTCGTCTTCTCTCTCCTTTCTCTCTGCTTCGTCAAAATGACAGAGTATTATTATTGCAGGAGAACCAAGCAAATATTGTTAGGTTTATGATTTGATTCTCTGCTATGGTTATACATAGTAAGAAAAGAGAAGTCTGATAGAAACAGATGTTTTCCATAGAATTTTTAAGATGTAGAAAATCCTCTGTGATCCCTTGTTGGTAGAGTCAGCCACTACTGCTGCACTACTTTTACATCTTCCTTTGCTTTTCCTTACACTCTGAGACTCTGCAGAGTCATGAAGAGACTCTTCAAATTCCCACTACTTCTAGTAAAATTCCCTGTAGTAATATGCTCTATACTGAAAACATATCATAGTATCTCCCAAATGCAAATAATTTCTTGATTTTTAAAATCACAAAGATGATTAGGGCACTGGAGCATCTGTTGTATGAAGAAATGCTGAGGGAGCTGGGCTTGTTTAGCCTGAAGAAGAGAAAGCTGAGAGAGGACCTTATAAATACCTATAAATAACCTAAGGGTGGGTGTCCAGAGGATGGGGCCAGAATCTTTTCAGTGGTACCCAACGAGAGGACAAGGGGCAATGGGTGCAAACTGAAGCATAAGGAGTCCCATCTGAACATAAAGAAGAATTTCTTCACTTTGAGGGTGACAGAGCACTGGAACAGGCTGCCCAGGGAGGTTGTGAAGTGTCCTTCTCCTGCTTCACCTGGATGAGGTTCTGTGCAGCTTGCTTTAGGTGAACATGCTTCGGCAGGGGGGTTGGACTAGATGATCCCCAGAGGTCCCTTCCAACCCCTAACATTTTGTGATTCTGTGAAAATTTGAACTTAACTGTAAATAGGGAGTTGTGACAATGCACTAACTGCTCTTTCCGCAGCATTCTACATATATAATAATAAAGCAGTGAATATGTACTAGGTATTAATTATTGCAATTAGACTGAGTTAGAGATAGAGAAGGATCACAGAAAAATATTCAAAAGCTAGAAATGCCCTGCCCTAAGATTTCAGTATCATTACCAAGTTTTAATGTTGTGTAAAAAATCCTTTTAATTTAATACAAAAGCTGTACGTTCATTTTTCTGATGATCCTACAGAATTTCACATAAAAATTAAAGATAATGTTAAACTGTTGGTCATTAATTCCACCCCGACTGAGTTCTAGTGGATCTTTTTCAATGAGTACATTGTCTGAGACCTTAAGTGGACCCAAATAAGCAACACTCTTCAATGATGAAAAGTGGGATGTTTTTTAAAGCTTAGTGGGATGCTTTTTAAAGCTTGTATTTTATGATACTACTTTCCACTAAATAATCAATTGCTGCCCATACAGCGGTGCAACAGACTTTACCCTGATCAGCAAAACAGTGTTGGTTTAGGGGATTCTAGACAATGCTGCCAGCTATTCTCTGTTGTGAAGAGGGAAATACTGTTGGTGAAGAAACAGCATAAGCTATATGGGAAGCCATGAGTCATTTCTGTTGCAGGAGGATGGATACCTGTTCTTAGGACTAGGAAGAAAGTAGACTTAAGATCAGGTCTGTTTGCAGGACCTATACATGGATGTGGACTGCATAACGTATGTAAGAAGGAAAACTTGCTCTGTAATTTATGGACTAATGTTGGATAAGCTTTCAACTATGTCTCTAATTGAATCCTTAGCACATCGTGTGGATCAGTTTCAGGAACTCATTCACTAAATGTGGTATAAGAGTTGTCAGTAGGAGGCCTCAGAAATGTGAGCACAATACATACTTGTATTTTAAGAAGGAACATGAAACTAGATGGATATACTGAACATCATAAAATTTTGTATCTGTAAGGCTGAAATTATTGTTATTCTATAACTTATTGATGAATTCTATGTTTTTCTTCGGACTTCTGTAGGCCTCAAAACTTTGAAATCTGATGTTCTTGGAATCAGGATTTACATTTTCTGCTTTGAATATAGCTAAGACAGTACAGTATATAGTGGCTGCCAAATCACAGTATTCTAAAGAAATCTTGTAAAAGTTTGGAAAGGAAAAAAAAATGGTATGGCCATTGGTTTCTATAAAGCTTTGTTTTTCAGAAAAAAAATGTTGTTACCTACACTTTAAAAATGATGACATTTATGTTAAATATGGTGATCCAGATTATTGCAGGTGGCAACTCAGAGAGACAGGGAAATAAAGCTCTGTAATTTTAGTTATAATTATGCATAATGATATGCAGACTAGTATCTTAATACGCAGCTCTCATTATGCAACAGGGCACAGAATACCTTTGTCTACTTTGAGACAGACAATTCATCTTGAATGGGTCCTTTGAGAAACATTTGGGAGATATGTAAATAAATACTGGACCATTTATTTGGTAATGTGGACATTACAGTCTTTTTTTCTTACTAAAATTAATGCCATAACATAGTCTCCTTGAGAACATGACATAACAGGAAGGATAATTTGTCTAGTCTCAAAGGTGACTTTTCAAACACTGTTAAAAAAAAAACTGCTGTAGGGATAAGCAGGCATAATGAGACAAGGAAGCCAAATGAAGATCAGCCCACACACTACAGCATGTTTGATTTAGAGAGGGAGTTTTCACCTTTCCTGTCAGAAATTCTGCTCACATGAAAATGATGCGTTGAATTTCGGTAGCTTCTCTCTCCTACCTGAATGCAAGAGGGTTCACTGCTTTTTCATCATAAAACAATTTCCTTTGGGAAAGATGAAATGTATCTACCATTGATATTGCAGTGGTTTTAATGGCTGCTCCAGACTCAGACCCATTTGAAAGCTCATAGAGTCTGCAAAAAGACAGAAGAGAGTGTATCCTCCTACAGAGCTCACTATCTCACATTATTTTTGAAGTAAAAAGTAAATTGTGACTTTAACTGCGAGTGACTACACATTGCTGCTACACAAGGAACAGTGGCTGCTTAAAGTCGAGGAAATTCCAGTAGAATCTGCTCATGGCCATTATTCTGTACAATTAGTTTGCTCAAGAAAGTATTTCCCATTAGGCTAGGAAAGGAAATTGTGCCCTGATATACCAGGTTTAAGTATAATGTGGAGAACCTGGGACATCTTTATAATGGCTATAACTGACACTTATTTGATGACACACTTCCTGAAAGATTCCAGCCTCACAGGTAATAAGTGAAATGATCACATCCTCTTTGTAGGAGGTGATGAACCTCACAAAGTTTAATCAAGGTCCACTGGAACTAAGGGAGACTTTTCACTGTGTGGAAAGTACCTCACAAAGTCAGTATTCCCTACATGCTATGTATGACCACACATGACATATCTGACTGACAGTGCCTAGGATAAGATTTTACCTATAAAGCGTAGCAGTGAGCTCAGACAAAATGTAAAGCAAAACATACTTTACAAAAAAAATCCTGTAGAGTCCCTAAGAAACTATCTGGAAAATCTCATTTTTTAGCCTTTAGGTTTTCAGACAGTGTGGCATCTTCAGATGAAGATCCAAATGCCATGAAGTTTAATAAAACATAACTGTTAAAGGACACACAACAAGAAGATTGAAATGTAAAAGACATCACACTTCTCATTAAGTAAAAAAAGTCTTTTAGTCAGCAGAGACAGAGAGAAACCTTATATTCACAGAACTGTACACAGTGTTATAACGGCAAAATAAAAAATCTCAGGTAGAATTTAATCTGATTTGTTTTAATTTCATGATTATTATGTTTTGTTCTTGCTCCACCTTTCTCATGTATTGTCACCTATGTGAGCTGAAAGGTAACCACTGCAAGATTGCTGATTTTTTCTCTGCTTAAAACTAAAGACTCTATCCTGGAAACGTGGTCTTCCAGCTGTTAAAGAGTAAAGAGATCTCCGTCTGCTGAGATGACTCGGTGGAACAATCTCCATTTAGTTTGTCCTTCCAAAGTCAAGAGTATGATTATTCTATAATTCTCTCACCTGATTAATTCTTAACTATGAACATAATTACACTCTCCAGAAGGTAAATCACTCATATAAATCAGTTGCTGCTGACAGTTCACTCTTCTGCACTTCAGCACACTGCAGCAAAGTCAGTCTGAAATCGTAGAAACAAATGATTGCTAAAACACAGATTTTGCAGAACATCTACTCATTAATGAATCACTGGTAACATGATACTCAAGTAGAAAAACAGAAAAGAAAAAAAGGACAGAGTAAGGGACTAAACTCCTTCAGTTACTGCAGATATCTTTTTTTTCACCAGAATGAACAAAGAAAGTAGTCCCTGAGTATACACTTGTCCTGCTGCAAACTAAGGGGAAAAGACCACTTGACATTTATGAACTGTGATCAACTATTACCTTGCTAAAGGTGGGCTTAGAATAGCGACTGTCTTCAAACAGTAAATTGAATAAAAATACATCAAGTGAAAAAAATGCCCATTACATACTTCTCACATTCCGTTCCCTCCTCCACCCGGATTTAGCAAAGACATTTTTTCCTGGGTCTAGCTAGTGATCAGTTTATACCCTAACACATAAATCTTAATAACACCATGTGACTGCAGCTTCCTATTGTATGAAAGACACTCCAAAGGGCTTCTCTTCACATGCAGGAGAGGTCAACCTTTAGTAATATTTGTTCCAATATTTCTCCTTTTTTTCTCAAGTAGCTATAGATTAGATCCCAAGTTTTGACTTAATAAATCGGAATCTTTTTATCAGGTTTTCTGAAACATCCAAGACAAGAACAAAACCCACATTGTCCCGTTGTACATGGAGCAACAGCTGCTACTGCCTAATCTTGAATGGTGGAAGACCTTGATACATTTGAATCCTGAGAAATGTCTTTGCAAGGCACAGAGGAACAAACCAGCTTGACATAATGATAGATACTGAATTGATTCTGGCCTTGAAATTACTATTGTTTTTTTCCATAAAACAATATGTACTGACCTTTTCTGAATAAACTTACGTATTTGTTTCCTCAGTACCAATGAGTTCCATGGAGTGATTCTGATAAATGCAATACATTTATCCTTTGCCAAATAAATACTCTGAGCTACTGATGACTCATCTTTATTATTTTAGAAAGGATAGAAAAAAAATACTTCTAATAAATCTTTTGGATTTTACCATTTGTTGTATTATTCACTTTATTGCATCTTTCTTCTGTCTATTCTGTCAAAAGCTAAATAGTAGGCTTTAAATTCTCTTTGGGTACAGAAGAAATTACTATCATGAGTACTTTTAATTGTTTCTGATTCCTTTTCCTAGTCCTTTTGCATGTCTTTCGTTTCGCTAGTGAAATGAAAAATTACTACGAGATAATGAAATCTTTGAAAAATATATTTCCAAATAACTGGGCCAGAATTACTCCTGAAAGTAATGACACTACATGAGGGATGAATTTATTATCTTACATTTATTCCTTGTGCGTAAGTCCACTATCTCAAAACAATACTTTGAAAAGAAAGTGTAAAATATATACGTCACATTTTCAGTTAAATCTGGGGATCTATAACATACGTAGCATAGACACAGACTTCAAATAAGGCTTGATAACAAGCAATAGGTTAAAAGATATCTTTTTTAAAGGAAGAAATTCTATGGAAGACACATTTAAAAAATTTAAACTTTCTAGGCTTTATTTTCAATCCTTTTATATTGCTTTTAAATAGTTCTTTTTGAACTCCTTTAATTGGGTAAGGGATGAAATTTTAAGGAAAAGATTGAAAAATCATCCATTACCTATATAGGATTAGCTCCCACCAACTTTACCCTGCACTGGAGGATAACTTCTTTAAGTCCTTTCTATACACTCTTGCCATACTTGGCTGATCTCTACACTCCTGAAAGCAAACTGGTGTTTTCGTATCTGGCTTTGCTCAGAATTACCTTGTACACAGTACTAGAGCTACTTCTTAACTTTAGTGCAGATACATCTTTAGCTTGTATATGGATTTACAGAACTAGACATTTTGTTGTAACTTTTTCTTAAGATCATTCTCTGTTGTCCAGAGCAGCTCTGTATAGCATGTGTTGAAGGAATTATGAATATGTAATCCTCCAAACATTTATATGATAATGCCCTTCAGCTTTGCTCTTGAACCTATGTCATTTCTGAAATCTCCCGTTATACCCAAAACCAGAAAGGAAACTTGTGATGAATCTTCTATGAAATTTCTAAATCAAGTATTGAACATCCACTTGTCCTATTACTCTCAGAATACAGTTCTTCATATTTTATCTTCCTTTTCTCTTAGAGAAAAAAGACATTTTGCAAAGCAGCTGCTCACTTTTATTCACATAGCTTTATTTTACAGCTCAGGTTTTGGCTCTACACTCAACTGAGATATTTCGTGTGGATGGGAGGTTTCCATTAAACTGACATACTTACTTCTCAATAAGGCTAACATTGTAAAATCAAAACAAAACAAAACAATACAGAAACACCACTCTTCTTTCTTTTATTTGAATGATGTGTTATGCCAGAAAAGGACAGGCATGAAACTTCTTTGCAAAAGCAAAGGTATGAACTGTTCCAAAAATGAAACAGACCACTAGTGATCCACAGTTCTTCTTACTTAAACTGTTGTTTTCCAAGCTACAAGGTATGTTCTTCCTATAGTACAGTACACTACTCAGTTTAATCAATATTCTGTGAAATAAGATGTCAATAGAAATCCATTTTTCTTTCTTAGCATGTCAATCTTTGGACAAATATTTTCCAACTCTCAAAATCTGTAAATGAAAATAAGACCTTTAATCTTTTTGTTTCACGGTTACAGGAGTTTGGGGTGTTTTTTTTTTTCTTTTTCCTGATATTAATTCATAAAATGAAATCTTAATGTGTACCCAAGTTTTTTCAAAATGTTTTGCTTCCTCTTTTCACAGACTTTCCCTGCTTCTACTAAAAACTACAACACAGAGAAGAGGTTGTGGTAAAAAGCTAGATAGCAAGTATAGTTTTGGCACAACTGCTACACTGTGATTCCAAATGAAAACTATTGAAGTTAACAAATTCTTGAAACTTGCCAAGCTCTCTCTACTCATATGAGCCTCTTCCATCTGCTCTCATCAAAGGAACAAAGCATTTTTTAGTTCTTAAAGCCAGGTTTTAGAGTTTCTAGCTCAACACTGCTATGAAAATATAGTAATTTGCATATTTTTGTCTTATGTATATACATACTTAGGTTCACATAGATGTGTTGTGACTCTGTCTATAAACCACTACTTTAATTTAATTGCCTGTAGACACAATGCAAAGCAAGATATGCACAGACAGAATGCTGCCAAATTCTCACAACCTTTGAAATTATTTAGATCTAGGATTAATACAGACAGGTGCACTCCTGAGAACTCAAATTTGCATTCACATTTTTTTGCAAAAGGAGGTATCCAGTTCCAAGGTTTCCATGCAGGCCTGTCTTTAATTAGGAGGCAAATCAAGATGAGCAAATCCCTTAGTCTGCTTATGCTATTGAACACTACAGTGGTTTGAATCATGTTTTATAAACCATACCTGACTTATTTAAAGGGTTCTATAATACCATATGCATTGCACTCACTTGACAGATGGATATTGATATTTGTTCTCATCTGCATGAACACTAGCTGAAACATATGCAAAACTCTTAATGATATTAAAGCTTTGCCAATTAAGATCATATTCAAGCCTCTGATGAAACCTGATAGCATGTTTCACAAGATTCAGTTCTGATTTTTTTTGTTATGATTTTGATATATTATTGTTGGTACTGGGTAGCTAAAATTAAAATTAATACAATAGATATAGAAGTATATCCAAAGAATTTTTTCCTCTAAAAAAAGTTCATTCTAAAGAATAGCTGAGCCACTAAACCACAAAGGAAAAATATAAAGGAAAATTATAATGCAGAACTGAATTGGAGTTTTATCCACTTCCTAGTGCTAAGCAAGTTATTATATTCAGAACTTAAAATGAAAGAATGCCTTTCATGGTAAACATGAGAACAAACCTCAGACATAGAGGTGTCTTCCCCACAGGTGAAGGTTTGTGACAAAGAGGAACTTCAAAAATAGGTCAAAATCTGCCCCAGACTGTCTGAAGTATTTTTCTAATACGCGAAACCAGTTTAATGCTTTATTAGATTATGTTAAAATCTCAGTAACTGAGGAAGTATGATAAACTGGATAATGTAGTAGGCGACTCACATGCTTTTCCTGATTCAGTAACCAGGCAATGTAGGACACTGACTGGCACTTCTGGAAGATTTCTAGGTATTACTCTGCAAACAAAAGAGATGCTTCCTTCTATTGTCTTCTTTTCCTTTCACTAGTCGTTAATTCTCTTCTAGCAAAGTAGGCGGTATACCCACACATTAGTAAACAGTATCTAGCATCTTCAGTAATTTATAGCTTAAAGTCTTTTGGCTTAGTATAGTGTAACTGAAATACGGGCACCCTTTCCCTTCTGATGACTGCAGAAGAGATGATAAACTATAAACAAGAACAAAGTAGGCAGTGATAAGTAGTAATTTTTTCACATACTGCAGCAAGAGTCATCAAATCTCAACCATCAATGCCCTCAAACAAGACACTTTTCCCCTCTCTGTGTCCTGGTTTCAAACAGGAATCATGAAAGCTTTATTTTAAAAAAAAGAACTCTGAGAATTACTGGTGAAACTTACTGTAAGACAGCAAGATAGAATTATTTTATTTAGCCATACCTTTTTGACAGTTAATGGTAGTCACTAAATCAGATACTGAGAAATTTGTGATATCTTGTTATCAGATTTACACAACAATTAACAGGGACACTAGATCCCAGTATATACATGTATTTTGTTCAGTTGGCTGATTTATGCTGCAGCTATAGTATGCATTATAGAGCAGGGAAGCAATCTCCCATTAACCACAAACTTCTTCTGCTTTGCTTCTGGTACTCAAACCAGAGTTTGATTAGACCTAGTGTGAGCACTCTTTTGCAATACATGATGCATGTACACACTGAAACAGCAGCTCAACTGTAAACATAGGCAGAAAAAAACAATTACTTTCTGATACAGAAAATGTACTTTATTACTGAGAGAGAGAGATTTTAGAGATAAAAAAAAAAATTCTAGTAAAGCCTCTACTCTCAGATTCAGGTCAAACTATGCAGATAATTACATAAACATTGCTGAGTTTAGTTCCAGTACTTGTTGTCCCTGTTCTCATTCCTATTCTCCTTTTTCTCCCCAGAAACTCAATGCACTAAAGTGTACCATTCTCCTGTTTCCCACAGGAAATCTTTTCCAGACAGGTTGCTTAGCCTTTCCAAAACATTAATTTATTTATGCAAAAAATGACATTTTAGGAAGACCTGGTAACTTCTCCAAGTGTCTTCAAAATTGAACTTCACATCTTAAGAGTCTCAGAAACTTACAGGTGCCTAACTACTATGTTAAGTCTGTCTATCTGATAAATAAATTATGCTAAAACCTCCAAAAAGCCCATAGCTGAAGTCCTTGTAAGCACTGATGAACAAGTATACAAAATGTTGATCTGGGAAAAGTAAGTAGTATTTCCAGCTTAGATTGCAAATCTAGATACTGAGACACTAATAAAATAAATTTATATAATTAAAACAATTTTATTTTTCATAACAATACATTTGGATTGTGGAAAAGAAAAGATATCAGAAGCTTCTTTAATCCCAACATAGGATCTTAGTCAAAAAGGAGTTCTAAAGGATAACCAGCAGAAACTGGAAATAGGACCTAAAAACACCTTCATCTTTTTTCACATTGAACATTGAGTTATATGATTACCCTTTCTTCAGAATATATTGGGAAGGGAAGAGGGATTCTAAAGCAAAGTTATCCATATTCAGAGGCTTGGGGGTGGGGGAGCAGGTTGAAGGTGGGAAAAGAGACATAAAGGGAGAGACTTTTTAGGTCTAGAAATGTTTTTACTTCCATAGTTTCCGAGAGAAATGCAAGAATCACTTTGGCACTTCAGTTAACCATCTGGAAGCCAAATGAAAACGTGAATCTCTAATCAAAACTCCTATCATCTCGACAAAGCATGAATGTTTTTGATTCAATTTATGGTCAAAAGTTGAGGAGGGAAAGGTAGTGAGCTACATAGCTGTCAGTTTATTGAATTTCTACTAGCAGAGGTTTACATCTTTATATTCTATAAATGTTCATAAATATCTTTTTAATCCAACACGTAAAGGTTCCTCAGTCTGTTTGCAGAAGCTGTCCACATATTCTGTACTAGCCTTTGTTGCTTTCCCAAAGCTGTGTATCCTCTGCTGAGTGTCTCTTACTACCATACTTTGTACTTTATCCGCAGGATATGAGGGACATTATACTCATGCCCATAATTCACGTATTGAAAAGAAATCAGGTGGGAAAACATTAGCCTGAGATAGATAGATTCTGAGTAGAATTCTTCATAGCTGCATTTTCAACTGCATTGCCTGCTTAACTACTGACTGTTCACTGGAGTATTTCTTAACATAATAATTGGACACAACATAAAATTGTCGTTCTACAAACAAAATGTGAACTATAGATTACATTAGTGACAACACAGGTGACACTGTTCAGCATAAATGAAGTTTAGAGATAAAGACATGTAATCATACAATTTGGCATATATTGCATATACAAAATACTTTAAAACAACTGTGCTTAACACTGAAGTATTATCTGAGCTTATCTAATAGAAACAGGAATGTAAAGAAAATAAATTTTGTCCTTGATTTGTCACTGTACCTAAAGGGTGCCAACTGTGAATCTGAATAATTTTTTTTAATGTCATGATGTTTCCAGACCTAAATCCCTTCATTATTATTATTGATTTCCAGCAGCCACTTTTTTAATTTAAATGTAAATCTTTTCAAATTTGCCCTTTGTATTGAGAGCTACATATATTTATATCTATCCTCAGCACTGCCAAAAACTGTTTCCCTAAAGAAGATGAATCAATAACTATTTACCTTGTAGTCTTGTGCCAGCACGCACCTTTACTACATGGATTATGTCCTTTGACTTGTACCTTGCTATAATTAAAATGTTTTTGGAATGGATGAAGATCAGATTGGATAGTGCTAGTACTCCGGCCTAATAGCTTGTATCTATTTATAAAGTAAGAAATAATGATAAAGCAAAGCCTCTGCCAAAGAATGTTAATTTAAACAGATATACCTGCAGATATACAGATACAGAACGAGAAATTCTAATCAGCCAGCATAAGCATAAATGTACTACAGTCTTCCATTTTTATGCATTCATTTAAAACTATAGATTAATTTTACTAGAAATTCTGGCATTTGTGAATGTTTCACTTAAAAGATTCACTAGCAGATGGAAGGATAAAGTCAAACCCATTTGACCATATATTTTTGATACTTCTCCAAAAGCTTAAAAATGTTATTCACTGTTTGATATCAGCTTTCTTTTTTCCTTCCAGGTCCTAAAGACCTCCAAAAAGCTACAAATAGTTATATTTACCTAACCTTTGCTCTTGTTGTGGACATATTCCTAATCTTTTGGAAAATTTCCTTTTTTTTTTTCAAAGACAAAACAAATAGTAGGATTTTAAAGAACAAGTCATAGAACAATTAGTAGATGAAGATGTAATTTTCAAAAATACCACTTTCTCTGTATAAAAAATATGAATCTTTAAAAACCTAGTCACCTCCTAGAAGAAGAATCTCAATAACCCAGTAGTGTTGATTTAACTCTACCCAGTTCAAAGCTAAAAACATAACTGGACAAGTAAGCTAACTGCATGAGGAATCACAGTGCTCTTAACTGGAGGAATTTTTTGCTTTCTATTGTTTGTTAACACTTTGAAATACTGGATTTCTTTTTTATATGTTGGAGATATAGTTTATTTGTTTTGCTTTTGGTTTGGGTTTTTTAATGAAACTGGAGATACCAACACATTCATTTCAGGATTCTAATCAGGAATATCCTGTTTATCTCACAAAGTTCACTGGATTTCCCAGGTCTTGAGGAATGCAAGAAAGGCCGCTGTTTTACAAGAACTCCTATTGAAAAACAGCAGTTTTCCTCAACATCTCGGATGTATTTGCTGTAGTAAACATAATATGAGTGCAATGATGCTTTCTTTAGTAGTCAACTAACACTCTTATATTTTAAAGGAAAAAAAAGTCCAGACAGGTTTGCCATAGATTTAATTTGAAATTCCTGTTGTTTTCAGTATACTAGCAGGACAGTCACCATATAAAGTTGTGATCAATTTTCACTTGTAAGACATTTAGTAAAAAGACAAAAATGACCAGCAAAAGCAACTGTGAACAATCTATGCCAAAGTACTGTGGACCAAACTTTTCCAAATATTTTTACTGCTGTTAGAAGAAGAACAAATTCAAGTGGGAAAAAAACAAGCAAGTAAAAGCCACCAAAACAAAATAGGAAAAATCATAAGGTGTGAAAAGTGACTTGTTTTTTTTACTTTTTTGACCCTTCTTTAATTACATACCTAACCAGATGCGAATGAAACACAGGTTTCTGTAGGAACATTATCAAGGCTTACATAGATAATATCTTCATTATCTTGGCTGTCCTGGAAAACAATAGAGCTTACATAATCACATGCACATTTATAGAAAATTCTGTACCCCTTTGTTCTTGGTCTTGCCAGGATGGAGTTAACTTTCTTCACAGCAGTTCATATGTTGTCGTGCTTTGGATCTGTGGCTAAAACAGTGTTAATAATGCACCAGTATTTGGGGTTTTGTCAAACAGTGCCTGCACAGCCTCAAGGCTTTCTCTTTCTTTTACCATTCTTCTTTTCCCTCTGTACACCCTCCAGCAAGTAGGCTAGGGGTGGGCAAGAACTTGTCAAGGTACAGAGCCAGAATAGCTGACTCAAACTGGCCAAGGGGATACTCCATACCATATAAAATTATGCTCAGCAATAAAAAAATGGGGGTACCGGAAGGAAGGGGCTGGGAGGGTTGTCTTCCAAGGTGGCCACTGCTCAGAGACTGGCTGGGCATTAGTCTGCTTGTGGGAGGCAGCTACCTTTGCATCACTTGTTTTTTCTCTTTCCTTCACATACTAAACTATCTTTATGTCAACCCATGAGTTTTCTCACTTTTGCTCTTCCTCATCTCACTGAGGGCAGGGGACTGAGCAATCAACTGTGTGAGTGCTTAGCTGCTGGCTGGGGTGAAGCCACTACAGCACCAAGCAATTTCAACCAAAATTGATACTTCCTACATCCTCAGAGCTTCGTAGAGTTGCTGTAAAAAGACAACCTTGTTAATATCTCTATTGACAGAGGCACTGCAAAATGAACCCCTTTCTTTTGAGCTGCCAAAGGATCTACGTAGCACCACAAGACCCAGACTACAGGAAACCAAACTTCTTTTATCTCTCTTCTGACACTCTAACCTTACCTTTTCCACTTAGACTATTTTTTCTCTAGAACAGCTTCTGTTCATTTCTACATTTCAGAGCTGCAGATGGGATGAAAATAACTTTAGCAGAGTTGTTTTAGGGTCAACAGGAGACATAGTGTGAGGTCCATTAGTCTGTGTGTTAAACTTGGGATGCTGTGCTCACAAGAGTAAACAACATAATTGCCATTTGATACCAGATGTTTATCTCAGGGCGGAGACACTCAGAGATCCACATTTCTCCACTGTATTCAAGCTGCAAGGACAGATTTATGTAATAACTCACTGTATTGCAGAACCAAGTTGAAAAGATATTTCAAGCTCCTATGTTGCACTGCAGTACTATTTGCATTTGCAAATGTAGCCTTATAAAACTAAAACATATCTAGATTTATCTGTTCTCATCTGTAACGTACTATGCTTTCTGATTTAACAGTATTGTCACCTGAAATGGAGGTGTCAGGCTTATTCAGGTATGATGAGATATGTAATTAAGTCATCTAGACTTCATAAAAGGAGACGCAAAAAGAGTTGATGAAGAAATACAGTCTGTGAAAGATCATGTTGCCAGAAGGAAAAACATAGAAATCACCAAAATGTGACAGAATATGTGTCTACCTCTTCACCTTGCAGCAGAGAAGAGGAGGCATGCAGACAGTGGGTAGTTCTACAGTGAAAAGCCAAAGCGATTTGTATCCTATCATGCCTCACAGAATCACAGAATGGTAGGGGTTGGAATGGACTTCTGTGGGTCATCTAGTCCAACTCCACTGCCGAAGCAGGGTCACCTACAGCAGGCTGCACAGGACTGCGTCCAGGTGGGTTTTGAGTGTCTCCAGAGAAGGAGAATCCACAACACTTCTGGGCAGACTGTTCCAGGGCTCCATCACCCTCAGAGGGAAGAAATTCTTCCTCATGTTCAGATGGAACTTCCTGTGCCTCAGTTTGTGCCTGTTGCCCCTTGTCCTGTCACTGGGCATCACTGAAAAGAGTCTGGTCCCATCCTCTGGACAACCACCCTTAAGATATTTATAAGTATTTATAAGGTCACCTCTCAGCCTTGTCTTCTCCAGGCTAAACAAGTCCAGCTTCCTCAGCCTTTCCTCATAGGAGAGATGCTCCAGTCCCCTCATCATCTTTGTAGCCCTCCGCTGGACTCTCTCCAGTAATTTCTCATCTTTCTTGAACTGGGGAACCCAGAACTGGATGCAGTACTCCAGATGGGGCCTCACTATGCAGAGTAGAGGGGGAGGAAAACCTCCCTCGACCTGCTGGTCACACTCCTCTTAATGCACCCCAGGATCCCCTTGGCAACAAGGGCACACTGCTGGCTCCTGGTCAACTTGTCATCCACCAGCACACCCAGGTCCCTCTCCGCAGAGCTGCTCTCCAGCAGGTCCACCCCAAGCCTGTACTGGTGTATGGGGTTCTTTCTCCCCAGGTGCAGGACCCTGCATCTGCACTTGCTGAACATCATCAGGTTCCTCTCCACCCAACTCTTAACCCAACTCTCTGCCCAACTCTCTGGCCTGTTCATGTCTCACTGAATGGCAGCACAGTTTTCTGGTGTATCAGCCACTCCTCCCAGTTTTGTATCATCAGCCTCACTTAACAGCTGGTTTACACTTAGGTGTCAGTGTATGCATCCATTCTGAAGGTGATAAATATCAAAGTTATTTCTATAACAAAAACAAACCAAACAAAAAAGGCTTTGAAATATTTTTTTTTCATAAAGGATTCTTCTTCACTGTTATGCATAAAACCAAACATCTTGTAATTCTTTACTAATTAGATACACATGACTGCATAGTTTTGCAGAAGTTAAGTAGCATGTACTAGAAGACAGGGCAAGTAAGGGTGAGTACGTTGCAGCTATTATGTTGTGTCTAACAAGAATAGATTCAGAGCTCAAACAAGTCACTTGGAAAGTTTTGGGTTCAGGGCAGAGTGGTTAGCCAGTAAAAGAAGGACCAATATAGATTTCAGAGGCAAAGCTGACAGCGTGAAAGGCAGTATAAAGATTCTAAACGTTTTATGATGTTATCCTGTAACAGTAAAGAAGGTAAAGTATAGCAAAGAATTCTTCTGTTTATCATCTTCGTAATTCCTTATCTTCTCCTCCTCAACTATATAATAATTAGAATAGGAAGCATCTATTTTTTACAAGGTTGCTGCTTTTTTATCTGAATTCTTACATTAAAATGCCATTTTGACAGTAGTAAATTTTCCTGGAACATGCAGAAGCCACTAGAGATTCAGTTCTGAGAGATTTTATAGACTTTATCAAATTTTATATATAAAGAGAGAGGTATTGTGATTATAATATAGAAATTATAGTAAACATTTCCCAATTTTATCAGTAGAAATGAAAAACTTAAGAACCTCAGAAAGAAGGTTATAAAATAAAAAGTAATAGTATGGGAAACAGAGGAGAGGTCCCAAAAGAATTGAAGGAGGAGATGGTAGAATGCTTTATAGCTGCTTGAATTAAGACAAATACATTTTTCACGGTCTATCACAGAGGCAGAGGAGGGATATAGCACTTTGTTTAAGAGTATATCCAAAACAAAACACTTTACACTATCAATATCCAGCCTTAAATCTGAAGTACCAACAGTGAAAACTCTGCAGGCATGTAATGTAACTGCCTTCTATTTACCATACAGAGCAGACCCTAAGACACTGCCAAATTGGATCAGGTGATAGGGAGAAAAATTGAAAAGATAAAAAGATCAGAAAAACGAACTAGATAGAAAAAGTATATAAAAAGGGAGGACCAAATAAAAGAAGAATTTCCTCACATATCTTTGCACTAAGCCTTACACTGGCTGTTACAAGTTTTCTATGTTTCATTTATTAAAGGTAATACTTCACAATCTGTGGAAACAAATTTTTTTTTTTTAAAGCAGAATTCCAATGTATGAAGAGAGACCGCAATAGACCTGTGGCAGATTATCCAGGAAAAAGATATGTTCTTCTCACTGCATTATATTTTGATGGGGAGTAGAAGCTGTTAAAAATATGAAACAGTGTTTTATAAATTCAGAATAAAATTGGTAAAATGGAAGGAAAACATGGTGAACGCCAATAGAGGTAACAGAGCTGCTGACTTGCCTCAGTATTTCTTTGCTAGATGGGATAGGAAGCATGTTGCTTTGAATATTCTATTCAATTCACTGAGATCATCAATGTCTTGTACAATGACACGCAAGAAGGTAACAAACTTATTCTATAACCTGTTCTTTAACTTGTAAATTCATTCAGGCTACAAGAGATCAGGTATCATAGAAATCATAGAAAGTTTTGGATCGGAAGGGACCCCTAGAGGTCATCTAGTCCAACCCCAGGTATGAGAGTTGTCAAGGGAACCTCTGAGAGGCTCAGTCATTTCTTATGTATCTCACAGAATGATATCAATTTTGGAAAAAGTAGAAACAAAAAAAATCATCTCAGCTTTTCTGTATGAACATGGAATACATCAAAATATCTCCAAGATTCAGCAGAAGAAAGAATACTGCCCATACCCTTCCTTCCAAGTACAAAATCCTCAAGCATCCCTAAAGAGAACAAAATTGAGATATGTGCAGAACAAGTGAGCAATTTGTAAAAGATTATTATTATCAATCAAAGCAACTTTTAAAAAATTACTAATGGCAAGATCCAGCAAAGAATTTGGGACATACATTGAAAATTGCAATCTAAAATTCTCACTCAGCTGTCACAGAACCTTTAATGGTGTCTAGGCTACATCCTTGTCTCACTTTCTGACTATCCAATATTTATGGGACTGGAATTGCACTTCTGTATATGCCCAGTTGCCCTAGTTTGGTCAGTTAAATACCTAGTCTGGCAGAGAGTAAGGTTTGGCTTTCTTACAAAGTGGAAGCTGAGAATCTACTCCTTTCTAACTGTTCAAGCGAAGGTGATGCTGCTGTTGTTTTCTCCACATCTGTTTCATTTTGTCCCAACACAGAGTAAAGAAAACTTCAAAATAAAGAAAATGTAAAAACTGACTTAAGAAAATATGCTAATGACATAACATCCTGGCAGTTTAGAAACCACATATATGGATCCCTCTATTCAGAACTATGTTTTGACCTATGGACAGAAACTCAGATCTGACCACTCATATTATTTGAGAAGAAATATATACTGTGTTTCTAACACTCACTGTCTCTGGAGTTCACAGATTTTCAAAATTATTTTGCTGTAAGTCTGTGAAAAATATGTTAAATCAAATTATAATACTCTTATTATACTTTTCTAGTTCCTTGAGAGCTCCCTATAGTTAGAGACAACACAGATTGCTTCACTATAGAGACTGATTAAGTCTTTCTTAGACAAATTCTCCTTTCTAGCAGTCTCTAGTAATAAATACATTCATGCTTCTTTTTTTTTATCACAGCAAGACTTAGCAGTTTCAAGACTCCCTCTCCCTCTCCCTCTCCCTCTCCCTCTCCCT
>Ga0065711_1036976_pt1 | contig 20351 bp, 16 predicted proteins | sample Hoacrofraction12_FD_59098 | JGI IMG/M metagenome (GOLD analysis project Ga0065711, IMG submission 59098) | Hoatzin crop microbial communities from Cojedes, Venezuela - Epithelial fraction 12 v2 (version 2) | ecosystem: Host-associated > Birds > Digestive system > Esophagus > Crop | place... | reverse complement strand
AGGTTGGACAGGGCTCTGAGCAACCTGATCTAGTTAGTGGTGTCCCTGCTTGCTGCGGGGGGGTTGGACTAGATGACCTCTAGGGGTCCCTTCCGACCCAAAACTTTCTATGATTCTATGATTCTATAAAGAGAGCGCAAGTCATAGGAAGATCAGATTTTGAGTGCAAATTTACATTCACTCCTGTCTTTCCCAACAGGATGAACCAAGCTCTGGAATGGATCCAAATGCTAAACGCCACCTTTGGAAAATCATCAGTGAGGAAGTGCAGAACAAATGCTCGGTGATACTCACATCCCACAGGTAGGGCCGGTTGGCTCTGTCTCCAGTTTCAGGGTCTGCAGGAGGTGTGGAGAGGCCCGTCCTTCGCACTCCCCATTGGTCCTCGCAGAATTTCAGGGCACCAAGCTATGACAGGCTTAGGGAGTGGTTGTGGCTAAGTGTGGGTGCCCACAAAGACCCACGATGCTGTACTACTCTAGGGAAGATCAGTAATGTTCTCTGGTCACAAAAATAACTACTTTTTTTATATTTTCTCAACGAGTTTCTTGGTTGACTTTTCAGCATGGAAGAATGTGAAGCCCTCTGTACCAGGCTGGCTATTATGGTGAACGGGAGCTTTCAATGCATTGGCTCTTTGCAGCATATCAAGAGCAGGTCAGTAAAATGTACCTATTTCACTTTTACTGAACGGCATATGGAGTTACTAACCTACACCTCTGAGGGCTCAGAACATGAGACCTTTGTTAACAGGGCATCAGAATAACGTCATTTTCTGGTTTGTTTCTTACTACACCATTGAAATTCTGTGTTAACAACTGCACTTTCTACTCTCTTGCAGCCTTTTTTTCCCAGAGATGTGTTCCCCAAAGTAATCTGTTCACTGCTGAAAATGTGAAATGCATGTTAGAGCTGAGCTTCGATTCTATTAGTTATCACAATAGCTTGACTTCTTATTAAGATTCACTCCAGGTTAACAACCCTGACCCCATTCAAGCTGCACTCTGCCTGGATTAGATTTCCCCCAAGAGGCTGTGCAACACTCTCAAAAGAATTTCTTTATGTGTTTCTCTTTCCTACTGTGTTAATTGTGATTTTCTTTTTCCCCTAGGTTTGGAAGAGGATTCACTGTGAAGATGCACTTAAATAGCAACACAGTGAACACTGAGACACTGACAGAGTTCCTGAAGTCACACTTTCCAAACACGTGCCTGAAGGTAAGAGGGACAAATGCTTTCAGGAGAGGCTTTCGCAATCCCTTCAAATTAACCAAGAGGATCTTGCAAGACAGACATCCTGTAACATGGTGTGCACATAGATCCGTGCTCTCAGCGTGTCAGGGATTCAGACACACACACTTGTCAGTGCCACCAGCCACGTTGTCCAAGGGCCGGAGCACCCACGTTGCCTTGGTGGCTTAACCTCAGCCGCACAGCTGCAGTGGTTCTGTAAGGCAGGTGTTGGTGACCCTCTGCCTCTGTGAATGGTCCCACTGAAGCCTGGACTGCATGGAGATACGCTTCGTATTGAGAGGGTGAGGAGATGGTTGGGTGCTTCCAGTAACTGAATAACTGTAAAACCAGAGTAACCGCGTCACAAATCCCATCCATTATCCATAACCCAATCTCTGCATTAATCAAAACAGCAAACTTGGCGCTGGAAAATGCTATGTCTACCCTCAAGTTTCCAGCTCTGGGGCTTAGTCATCATCTCCCAGGCTCAAAACCCACAAAAACAAAAATAGGGAAGCACCAGTCAATATTGGACAATAATATTCCTGAACTTTGGGCGTCAGAAGGAGAGAACACACCCTCTGCCCCTTCATTCTCCCATGGTTCAGCTCCTCTTTGCTTTTGTTCTCAGCCAGCCATCAGATCTGTTGGCTCTCTATAGGCATCAACCTCTTAACTTTACCCCATCGTTCCTGTTCTCCCAGGACCAGCATTTCAACATGGTGGAGTATCACATCCCGGTCTCTGCAGGTGGGGTAGCAAATATATTCGATCTCCTGGAAGCCAGCAAAGCAGCCTTCAATATCAGGCACTTCTCAGTGAGTCAAACAACGTTAGAGGAGGTACGGAATTAAAGATATGTGGCCACCCATTTAAAACTGTTAACGGGGGAGCAGACTGATGGTTGCACATAATGGACTGCTGCACACAATAGACTACATTTTGAAAGGGATTTCCATCTATATTCCTCCCGGGGATACTTTATCAGTACTACTGCCTCCAGATACCTGCGCTGGCACTAGGAAAATGTACATAGCAAGCTGCCCGTAGCATAAAGGATCTGTTCTTCCCACTGTGACTGCTGATTTCAGCAGCCTCATGGGTATGAATGAAGGGCAGGATTATGAATCACCCCCAAGTCCAGTGCTTGGCTTCCTGGTGGTGGACTTTTCCCACCAATCCTGGAAATTTGCTTGATTTCACTCTTTCTTGTACTGTATTTGGGTCATTTAGCATTACTCCAAACCTAGCTTCATGGTGAAATTCCTTCCATTCTCCCTTGGAAGAACATTCCCAGTGCCATTAAAATCTTGCAGGAAACACATCAGCTGAAGGGATGCTGCAAGGACTATCCAGAAGAAATCATCCTGCTGAGCATCAGCATGTGATATATTAGGTCTGTGCCAGAGACAGGAGCAAAAACTGCAGCCCTGAGGTCCTACAGATTGTTAAACAGAGATCTGGGGTAGGAGGCCCTCACCATTGTTTTATAGAAGGGGCAGCGGTGAGAGGAACGGGCAGACAAACCACAGGAAGCCCCCAGGCACGTTCTCTGGGAGGACGGCCTGGATTTGTGCATATGGAAATATGATTGCAGGTAGCGTGCCAGTAAGCATATTTTATGTATTCCTCAGATACTGTTCAAACAAAGACTGTTACGTGTGTTTATACATACCTATCTATATAATCCGCAGTTGTGTGTGCATGGATGTCAAGAATAAATAGACAGGTGGGTTTATAAAGTAATATAATAGCTGTATTACACTGTGATAATAATGAGCTACCACACAGGTGTTACCTTGGTAGTACTTTAGAAACATGAGCTGCAGAACAGTTAGGTGTTGTACGGAACGTCTACCTTTGCATCCCGGCTGTTGGTTCAGCGGTACAGGAGTGTGCATCCATTTATTTACATTAGTCCATACAAACTCACTATTTGCACTTCTCAAACCCAGCGTGAATCCACTCCTGAGCGCTCTCTCCAGGCTCACAGTCAATGAACAGCCATTCCTTTTTTATATTAATTTGTATTATAAATTCTTTATGCTCTCACATACTGAATGTTTTCCTTTAAAATTCCAGGTTTTCATCAACTTTGCTAAAGACCAAGCAGATCCTGACAGCGTGGATACAGGTCCTGATGTGACACTGGACAGCTCTGACACAAGTAGCCAGGATAGCACCATAAGCTCCATCTATTGAAAGGACCCGACCACAGAGGATCGTAGAAGCTGGGGAAAAGACCTGATGACCCCTTGGGGTTCCCCCAGCCCTATTTTCTATGATTCTGGGATGGTGGGGATAAAAAGTCCCATTATCTTAAAGTACTTTTTTTTTTTGATATGCACTTACATTGCTACTAGGAACATGGTAGGCATTGAAGACTGGCATTTGGTTACAAATCAGATTGGTTCTTCCACAGGTTTTGTTTGTTTTTTCCTCCAGTTCTTGTTTTATGGTCACTTGAAGGCCTGTGAGGATTTAGTTGACATCACCTGCTGCTCATGGCCATTTGCTTACAGCAGGAATGGCCATGATGCAGCAGAGGAGCTGCCGGCTGTGCAAGGTGTTTGACCAAAAAGCAGCCCCATGGCTGCCCTCTCTGCAAGCCCATGCTCTGCTCCTTGCTCTGCAACAGACTTTCTGGGCGACCATGAGAATGTCGCTCAGTTTTGACAGGTTCCCCACCGGTGAAATGGGGTTCATGGCCTTGCCCTGCCTCACAGGGGTGTTGTGGGGATGTAGGTGTTGCGTACGGAGAGTCACATATGCCATGGCGGGGGGCATCATTGGTAATGACATAAAGCTTCTCTGTAGGCGTGGGTTATGTCAGTACAAATACAATTATTTTAAAAGTCAGCACTTCCAGTGGTTTCAGTCTGGTTTTGTAGTTTATTGCAGCTTGCTGTAACTCCTTGAGTAAGTCCTCCAGTCCCCGGCAGTTCCTGTCTCTTGGTACCCGATGGAAGATCATTCCACCAGCCAGCCCCTTTCTCCTTCAGGGCTTCTCCATGACAGCAGAAGGATGGTACGAGGCAGGTGTGTTAGTTAAGTCCTCTGATACGAAGTTTGCTTCATAAGGTTGTGTTTCCCTGAGCAGAGTAAATCCAACAAGCATCTCCCTTGCTCAGAAATACGTCTGCCTCCGCCAGCCTCCCTCTCCCAGGCGGCTCTGCCTCTCCACTTCCTTTTCAGTGACCTTCCTCCTCAGCACCCGTGTGGTGGCTGCCCCTGTGATGCTACAGCTGTGTTTTCCCACATAATAAGGCATAATTAGCTTCTCCTTCAAAGACTGCCCACTGGCTTTAAACGAGACCTCTGCCTACCTTCCAAGCAGCAGCCCCCCACTAGCTGAGTTCAGCACACCAGCACGCACACCCTGCTTTTTTCCCCCCACAATCAGTAATAGGTAGAAAAGTTTAACATTACTCTTTATTATATGGATCGGCGTAAGGCCTCAAAGGCTCAGTCGTGGGTCAGGGCATTGATGTACGTGGTGCTGTTCAAGCACATAATGAACTTAAAGCCTTTGAACTCAATAAACTTACTGTTGCTGGTAAGAGACTGCCGATAAAGCCGGGTCGTCCTTGCCTTGTAAGACCCGGGAAGGCCCATGCGGCACTCAGTTTGGGGTTCACGCATACAATTGCAGCCAAAGGGTTTTTGTTTTTTTTCCCTTTTTATCCCCCAAAGCTAATTTGAGCCAAAGGAAACTTCAGATGAAAGCTTCAGTGACACATCTTTCTCACCCTGATCATCAGAGGAGACTCACTAGTTCAGTTCCCGTTTGATGCTAAGGCTTGCTGAGATAATCACATGAGGAACAGGTACTTGAAATACCAAGGGGGTTTGGGATTTTGCAGTGGGGTACTGAAGTTCAGAGATTAGCTACTGCAAGGAGGTCACGTTTTCTCCTCAAGCTTGGTGTAAACTTCTTACTGATAGCAGGAGGAGTTTTGTTGTGGATTGAAGGTATTATCAAGTCTTGAATTATGCCTCAACCTGCTGACTGTAATTAAAACTGGAATTCAGCTTCTTTCCAGAATGCATTTGACACCTGCAGTTTATAAGTAACTGAAAAAGCTGCCCAGACATTCATTGTAGCTTCTATTATTATGTCTCCAGCTCTGCAGAAGCTCTTTTTTTCTCATTTTCATTGCATATCTTATACAGATCACAGTATAAAATTAAGCTTTTCTCTAATGGAGGGCTTGTGCTCCCTGCAAAGGACTCGGAGCCTGAATGCCAATGATTTAAATGCAGCCTTGTAATACCAATCAGAGTATTATTTTATTATGTCGATGGCTTTGCAACTGCCAGTGAAAGATGGATCTTCAGACTCTGTCCAGATGTACTTTACATTTAATTGAGGGAGACTGATACAAAGCTATTCTTTTGTCCCTTCAGAGCCTACTAATCAAAAAAAAAAAAAAGCAAAAACGGAAGTGATTCATTGGAATACTTCAGCAAGTTGCAGTTTAATTGGGTAAAATAGAGTTTTCGAAAAAAAGCAAAAAGCATCCTTTGAATTTCCAGCCAATTCTGGCATTAATAGAAACATCTGCTTCATGCAAAATGTGTCACGGCCATGATATACGCTGCCCGTTTTCACTTGCAGGTAAAAATAAAACATCTGCTATTGCAATCAAATCTGTAGGTATTGGTCCAAACACGCCAAAGTTTACATACTTAGGGGAATTTAATTGAAGCCTGTGGAGAAGCAGTTACAACTGTTTAGGGGGTTGAAGCATCTGGCAAGGAGGCAGTATATAACATCACCGGGGGTTGAATTACCTCTTGTGCCAGATGACAAATATCCCGGCTCCATGCAAAGCCTCACGGATTCAACCCGTTTCTTTCGGAGGGGCACAGCCCAGGCTCGATCCTGGGGCGATAAATGTGGAAGCTAGTACTATCCTGCCTCCAGACACCAGCTCCAGGTTTCTCATCGCCCCTTTGTCTCCCCGAGGAGGGTTCATTCTGGTTCCAGGGCTGGCTGGGAACTCAGAGCCCTGCCTAAGAAAACAACTGATTAAGTCTGCCTTAAAGATCATGAGCAGGCTGTACACGTCGGGGAAGGACAGTGTGCTTGCGGTAACCTTCACCCCCCTGACGTGCAGGTGTAATAGCATGTGCCCCCTGTTGTCAGCCCTCTCCACATCCCCTCAAATTTTTGCTTTACATGATTCTGCTTTAAAAAAAAAAAGCCAGGCAGCCACCGAGCTCGGTCGTTTCTTTGGTCCAAGCAGGAAGGTAAGATCATTGAAAACACTGACCCTGGTGTCCCTGGAACGGACAGAGGAGCGCTCTGCGTACCGCTGCACATCACCTCTCCAGGAACAAGAGATGAATGCTGCGGTCCGGGGGGAAAACAAGCTTTTCATCTCACTTCTTTAATGCGTTCTCACTTCAGCCACCCTTATAACCCTTGTTCAAGGCAACAGGGAGCAACAGTGCTGGGCAAGCCCTGCTGGAGCATTCACGCAGGCTGAATGTGTTAATTGGAACTGCATGCGCCTCAACCGAGCTTAATTTAAAAATGCTCTAAAACATTACAGACACAAGGTATAGGCAGTGCTATAGCCAAACAAGGCTGGGGCCAGGGAGTCAAGGAGGAATTTCATAATTGGTTGTGTGGGTTGTGAGGCTGATTCAAATCAGTTTTGTAATTGGAGCTGTGGACTTGGAGACAACAATTCAAATCTCCATCCTGGCTCTCTTTCATTTATCACTTTGCACTGTTGATGAGAGCACGGTGCTTCTCCCGCCTGATCCTTGCTTAGCTTCGGTCTCGATGTAAACGGCCACCGAGGGCTGGAGTTGCAGGGTCAGGAAAGGTCTGGCAGGGACTGAAAAAAGCTGTCCAGAAGGGCCAACATTAAGCAGTGGTTCTCTCAGCCCTGGCCACTACCTTAAATATAAATTCAGGGTCTAAATGGATTTTTTTTTTAGCCTTTCATGAGAACCGCAGGAGTGGTTTTGTAACTGGATTGGATCAGAAAACATGTTTACAGGTTAAATGAACACCTCCAGGTAAGTGTAACTCCAGTGACTAGTGAAGCACAGGAGCGGGCGATGCCCACGGACCTGCTGCCTGCATGGAGTCACTCCTGGGATCCAGGATTTTCAGGATCCGACCTCGTGCCAGGCTCAGGATGGGGCCCAGCCTGTCGTAGCGGCTTCGGCTTCCTCACATTGCTGCAGCTTCACTGAAGCTGCTGTGAGGTTTTTTGGGCTTTTACAAGCCAAGAAAAATGTATGCTCCTGCACTTAATAGAGGAGAGGTTTTTTTGTGAGCTGGTGGAGGAAGAAAAATGGTTGTTGGATGGCAGCGGCACATAGCATGATTTTACTCTCTTTTTATTTTTTCAGACAACAGCTGTGATCTTGCATAGCTATAACAAAATATCAACAGTGTATTAAAAGAGAGCACAACAGAGAAAAGAAGCAGTGGGGAATGACAAAAAAAATGAATTCACCAGAATTATTATTCCATGACAGTATTTAAATAAAAAAAAAATCATTCTAATTAATTTAGTTGTTCAGGGAGAGGGTGGAAATAAGGAAGATGGCACTGAAATAGTAAGAACAACATTAGTATGGGACACAGCCAGCGCTAACTTACCGTTGGCGCTGCTCCTCACACTACTCGCATACACAGCACTGGTAATGAGGGAGGACGGTCGGCCCTGCGGTGCTGGGGCGCAGCCCGTGCTCAGAGCAGCGTAGGGAGCATGGGCCAGACCAGGCCCCCCAAAATATCTGTACCGTGGGGGGAGCGGCACAAGGCCACCCCAGGGCGTATCAATATTTTGGGATCAGGGCCTGACGCGTGCCATGGTACAATCCTGCAGCACCCGAAAGCTGGCACGTGTCAAAACAGGGGACAGTCGCAGTGGCCACATTCAGCTCAGGGTAAAGAAAAGCTGTAGCTTGCACTTGCAACCCATGGAGCAAAGCTCAAAACCAGACACCTCTCCACAGCATTCAGTTCCCGGGGGGTGCAGCCCCCCACTTCATTGCTAATCGCTGCTAGAAAAGACTTTTGGAAATAGGCTATCGCCAGGGTGAGCAATTCTGAGGGCTCCGTGCTGGGAGATAAGAGAAATAAATGGCGGGGCTCCCACAAGCTTTAAGGCTCAAAGCAACAATCTGATCATCTACCCCAACCTCCATGGAGGCTCTTGAATTTTAAGCAGTGGGTCTTTCGCTACGCACAAGGGTGTTGGGTAGAAAAGAAGCATCTCTTCGAAAGAGCTCAGGTCTTCACTGACTCCAAAGAAAGAAACAAAACAATGCATCTTCAGGGCACGACAGAACTTACAGTAACACATACGAGATAAAATCTAAGTGAAGACAGGGTAATAATTGAGGTTTTTACCTCCATTAGCAGGTCAAGGTGAACTCTCAGCCCTCTACCGTCTATATCCTCGTTACCAGCTAAAGGGGTTTTACGCAGCCCTCGGCTCTAATGTGTGGTGCCTATTTCACCACCAGAGCCTAACAAATTGACGCGCATCCAGGGTGTGGAGGGAAGGAGGAAGCAGGATGATGTGCCCCTCCATAACCAGACCCAATTGGGTTATCCCTGTGCAAGACAGCAATGAATTTGAGTTAAAATGATACCAACCAGATTGAAATGCAATTAAAGGAGTTCCCTTAGGGTTGCGCATCCAATTAGCAGAGTACCTTTAATTACACCAACGCAGTTTCAAATACACACATGCTGAGCGGACCATCAGCAAGGAGCTGAAGTATCTGCCTGGTGACCCATATCCACAAGAGCTCCAGAGAAGTTACACATGGGCTTGCATCACCAAGTGGTGGTCTGCTCCGCTGCTGGGGGAGGAGCTGCAGGGGTGGCCCAGCCTGGCCTAAGAGCAGGGTGACCGCTTGCACGGGGCACGCAGTGCTCCTGGGGGTGTCAGCCCACAGTGAGCACCTCTGCTGCGGGGGCTTTCTCCCTTGCTCCTGTGGCCTCAGCGTACAAGGGCGGGCGGTGGGAAGTCTGTGCAGACAGATCTGCTCCGGGATGGATCACAGGGGATGGAGCTCGACAAAAAGAGCCCTGAATCGCCTTCCCAAGGATCCTCTCTTTGCTGGGTGGCTGCAGTGGCAGCGTGGAGACACTCACAGCCTGTGTCAAGGCCCTCACCTGAGCTGGGTAACCTAACTCCAAAGGGCTGCCTCTTATTTACCTTCAGCCAGCCCTAGGAGCAAGGCAGAGAGAAACACACAAATCATTTTCACTTTTGAACAGCAATTTTCTCTGATAAATAATCACTGGAAAGCAATGATGATCCAGGTGCTTCTGAAAGGTTTTTCACCCTTTTTGGTGCATAGGACTTTACCTCTTGCAGTGATCGAACAAACCCTGCTTCCAGGAACTGTGGAAGCTAAAGCGTTTGAGTTGAGCTAGGTAAGAAAACTCATTAAAAAATTTACAATGTAAGCATTAGGAAGTGCTAGAAACACCAAAGCATTTCTAGGTGTTCCTCAACCATCTCTGCAGAGCTATGTGAGGTATAGGAGCTCAGAATACTTTTCTACCTCTACTCATGAGCATAACAGCACCCTCAGAGCAGCCAGATGCAGCGGGTGGGAGTCGGGAGTGCCGTCCTTGGCTTGGGGCTGTAGTCAAACTCCCTGTTGAAGCCTATAGTCAGGCTGCCCTGGACTGCAGAAGGCTGTGACACCACATCTTACTGCCCCCAAAATTCCTATTTAAAATCCTGCCAAAGACAGAAATCAAGGCTGAAGGAGACTCTTCTCTTTGTACCCCTGAGCCTGAGGGCTGGTGTGTGTTGATGACCCAGGGACCCAATTTTAATGCAAAATTACTTCACCTTGCACCAGATTGGGTCCTAAGATCAGTAGTGATAGATGCACAGAGGCATGTTCTTCATACATCTTCATATGCTCCTCCTCAAGTGTTTCTTTGAGTACCTTTTGCTTACATCAGTAACACGGGCAAAATTTGAGACCATATGCTTAATCAGATTAACAATTATAATCGTGCCCATCCATCACCACAAAGCAGGCTATGATGCTGCAGAATCTGTTCTGCTTCAGGAACCCGGGAAATCAGAGCTGCACCTGACCAGCTGGACAAGGGCAGCTCGAGGCTTGCCATGAAAGAGCAAAAGAGCGATTGCTCAGGCTGACTTCTTTATTCGTGTTTTTTATTAGCTTTCAGAGCCTCCCTAGAAATTATTAAAGCTTCTCCAGGGAGTGCAGTGCCACAAAGGGAGCGTTTACTCGCGGGCTGGTGCTTCACGCTGCAATAACCCTCTGCGAGGGTGTGCTGGAGCAGCTGCATGGTTTTCCTCCCTTGCCTGGGCAGTGAGGCCTCTCCTTCAACCTGCTTTCTACACCTTCAGCATTTGACCATCCTCATTACAGACTCAGCAAGCAGCTTTTTTTTTTTACTCATAAACAGCTCTCTGCCACGTATCGGTGGATGGCAGCAAAGGCAAAGCTCGTATGTTTGTTACAAACCACCCTGGTTGTCAGTGTGAGGTTCGCTGGGTTAAACGGAGCCTCCTGCTCCTCAGGGCTGGGTTCTCAACTGGGATTTGAGAGACTGGGCAGGATTAGGGAATACCATGGAGTTGCAGCAATGGGGACCTTCACGTGGAGGGTTGGGGCTGAAAACTAGGCAGTGTATGAGCACCGAGGGTACAAGCATGCACTTGGGGAGGCTGCTTGTGAACCATTCTCCCACCAAGCTTCAGGTTTAAACTGGGAAAAGGTGTTTTAAGAAGCAGAAACAGCAACAAAAAAACCCCCTCAAACACATATGAAAAAAATCCCAAACCTTCAAAGGTCCTTAATGTGCCAGAGCTGGACCCAAAGATGCCTGCAGGGACGGAGATGTTGGAAACGGCTCAGCCATGGCCGTCTGGAGGAGGGATGGGACGAGTTGCGCCATGCCTGTCGCCCTGCCTTTGCTGACGGTGGAGGCAGCAGAGCCGAGGGATGCAGTTTCAGCCAGAGTTCATACTGCAACCGTTACAGAAATCCCATGTGCCGAAAAAACATAAGTGTTGGTGTACAGAAAAATGTAACTACTGGGTGAACATTAGTGGGGCTTCAGCCCTGACCTGTGAGACCAAGCAACGTCCACAGCTCCCTGAGAGAGTCTCGATGTTAGAGGGGTTATTTTTCCACTGTGAATATCCTACACGGGGTGATCTCAGGGGTTGAAATCAGCCATATATGACATGTTGACTTAGTGCCCCTCCGCATGATCTACCACCACTTCTCACGCTAGGTCAAATGGGAGAGACAGGTGTCATCCCAGGACTGCAGGACTGCCAAGTTTCTGTGTTACTCCCCAGCCTCATCCGGATAAACCAAGCTGCGGTGTTGGGTCGCCCTCCCACCCCCTTCGGCGTTTTTGAGCTCTGGCTCACGCAGAAATTATGGGCAAGATTGCTTGGCCCCTGTAACAGAGAAGATCAGCCTACGTGGTTATACGAGTCCTTGAAATTATCCTTAGAAATGGGGTGCTGTTTTTCCACCCACCCAGACTGTGCCATGCAGAGGAGCTCAGCACTGATCTAACAAGCATAGAGGAGGTCGTGCCACTGGGCTTTTCCCCTTCCCCAGGGGCCTGTTTGCATGGCTGGAGAGGGAATAAGGAGCCTTTTAGGCTTGGCTGGCTCAGGGCAGGGGGTGCCGGCAGTGGGATGGAGCAGCATGGGCACAGGGCTGGGAGCGTGCCCAGGCTCTCGTGGGGGGGAGGTTTTCTGCAGAGGAGCCCACAAATCACCTTTCTTGCCTCAGAAGTGAACCGAGAGGAGGGATTATAGGAAAATCAGACCGCAAAAATAGGCGTTGGTGCTTGGTGTGTTCGACTGACAGACCCTGGTAATTAACTTGGAGGGGAGGGTGCGATGGTGTTGACTGCCGCCATGACTTCAGCGCTCTTCCCGGCAGAGGCTGGCGAAGCCGGCTGTGCTCCCCAGGCCAAAGGGGAACAGCCCCCCCGGCTCTCCGGTCGGACCAGCGTTTCTTCTGGCACTTTATAGCAATCCTATTTGTGGATTAAAATGCAGCTGTCAAGGCTGCCCATACAGGATTTACAACATGGCCTCAAAATACAGGAGAAAGGAAAGCTGAACTCTCCTTTGATGTTTGCAAGAGTAAACTGCAGACCTGAGCTGAACACACTGTAAATAAGGATCATTAATCATCAGCTAAGCAGCACGCGGTTGCTGTTATTTATTGTAACAACATAAATCATCAGGAACCGCTATCGTGTTAATTTGGATTTAGTATGGATTAGTATAGCAAAAAGAATATCCTCACTGACTTAAAAAAATATAAACCCTTACTTGTAAACACGCATAGATGTGCTGGGGCTTTTGTTCCTCAGTTTCCTCCTGCTAGGAAGTGAGTTGGGGAAATAAATGCTCCATGAGCTTTGCGTGTGAGGGCGTGCAGTGGTTCAGGGCCAGCTGCAGCTGAGCGAAATCTGCCTTGCGATTACACGCTAACTGGGTGCCTAGGGGAAAGGCCAGACCGGGAGGTCTCCGACGCATTTCAGAGGGGCAGCTTTCTGTGCCGCTCCCCAGCCCTTCCTCCAGACCCTGTGCAGGGCACGGGGCCCGCGTTTCCCAGGAACTGCATTGCATCCATGTATCGCTGTAGTAAACCCTCGGTTTTCCTTATTTTTTCATTTGCGGCTCAGCTCTGGCTGTTACATTTACAGAGAATGAGGCCTGGTTTTTGTGGGATGCTGGAGCACTCTGCTCCTGCCTTTGGAAGGAAGGCTTAGCAGGGAAGGAGCATTTTGATTTAAATTAAGGGAGCATTACCCGTGTATTTCATATTCTCCAGAAATGCCAGCTATACTCCTTGCTGCTATATTTTTTCCCCCCCTGGTTTGATTTTATTCAAGCTAAAATGTGGGGCTGAGCTGCTCATGCACCAGAGCAAGGCCGGCAGAGGCACCCGTCTGCCTGCACCCAGTGTTCTGGGTGAGGAGCTCACGCCAGGGCTGGAGAAGTGGCCCCATCCCTCCCCGCAGAGCATTTCTGAATTCGGTGGGGATGGCGCTGTGCCCCGCAGGGATCCCCTTCTCAGCGCTCGGACACAGCATCTGTCCCTGCCCTTGAGCGCCTGGTGTAGTCGGGGGGGGGTCTACTCAACCCCCACAAAGTAACTTGAATTCTTCAGTGAGGCAGGTTTGTTGTTAACAAGTCATGGCAAATTTCCACCCAAAACAAGCCCAGTGCCCCCAGTCCCAGGAATCCGTTCTATCCTGACGAAAGTGGAGGTTGCTGAGCCCTGACCAATGGTGTGGAGATCCCTGACCGACCTTGTGGAGCACATGGCAACCAAAAGGTAAACTTAAAAGCACGGATTTCAAACGGACAGTCGGCTGTGTGTGTTCAAAAGGAGATGTACAGGGGAAAAGGGAATTAAATCCTGTCAAAGGCACCCTGACGGAAAGGACATCATCATGCATTCTTCATTTAAAAAAAACTCCACAGCACCCAAAAAAGCAATGTTTACAGCGGAGCATGTGCTGCTCTCGGCATTCCCTTAGGATGGGATGGACACAGAGACTCCAGACGGGCACAGGACCCCATCGCCCCCTCGGCACAGCCAGGAAACCTCGCTGAAACCTTTAATGTCACCAGTGCTGCCGTAGCTGGGGGTTAGCTCCGCTTAAGATATGGGCCTTGATAGGTGGGAAACAGAAATCAGAATTATTAGGGTTTGGGTTTTTAAAATCTAACTAAAAGGGAAATAAAAAGGATTTTATGTTTTGGGGTGGCCCAGAGATTTCCTACAGACTTCATGCTGCAATGACACGTTTAACAACAGGCTCGTAAATCACAGGTAAGGAGAATGAAAGTGATGCCGCAGCCGCACCTTGACGCCACTGTGTCAGAATGTGCAAGCAATTGCCTTTAACTGCCTCTGCCATTTTTAACCTGTGTTTTGTGTGTGCCGGATCAACAGACACTGAACCAGGGAGAATTTGTCCAAGCATTGAGCCGGGCCTGAGGCTCACATTAATTCATGGGTTAATTATAACTCTAGCACAATAGGGATAGTAAAATAGGACTAATTAGAGTGGGGCTAATAATAAGAGGGATCAAGCTATAGTAGTCACTGTGCAAAACCTGCACCCACATTCTTCAAAGGTGGACTTGTATCCCACTCAACTCACGGATAATCCAACATCTAAAAGCCACTGGAAAGCTTTGACTGTGTTTTCCCGAGCATCCAGGCTTGCGTCGCACCGACCATATGTCTGCTTCTGCCTGCTAGCAGACTGCACCAAATATTTTCATTTTTTACTGTGGCTGAGCAAACAAACACCATCTGTGGGGCTCGTCGAGGGAAATCCTGTTCCCCTCCGCGCCAACGGGAAGGCAGCCACGCGTGTCCGTGGGGCCTGCCATCCGTACCCTGAGACGAGAGCTTTTCTCTGCTCCTCATCTCTGCCCATCCGCTGAGCTGAGTTAGGACATGGCATTTTGTGAACGATTTAAAATTCGGGTTTTGCTACAGAAATGCCGGGCCCTGTCAAAGGAGACTGCCTAGTGATGACCGAGGCTTTGGGGTGGTGGTAAGTGGAAGAGGGCAAGGAGGGGTTTTTTTGGTTGGCTCTATCTACGCATGTATTCCTTGGATTTATCCACGCTGCTGGGATCTTTGGGGTTTTCCAGCCACACCTGGATTCCTGGCCCAGGTCTGATGGTGATTTTTGGTTCTGCTTGACCTGCTTAGAGCCAGGGGTCCAGGTGGGCAGCTGGGGTGCAAATTATTCCCCGTTCAAGCCTTTATTGCTTTGGAATGTAAAACTCCCAGGGGCCACTGTCTGATTTGGTGGGGTCTGTGCCACCCATTTGTGCACCCCAGCACTGCTGGGGAGCCCCAGTAGCAGGGGAGCAGCAGCAGCTGCTGAAGCCAAGGTTTGCACGTGGTCCCCAGCTGCACGGCTGGACGCAGAACTTCCTCCTGCTTTGCTTCTCTTTGTTACTTGCATTTCTGTCAGAAACCCATCTTCTCCCTCTTCTGGAAAAAACAGAAGGGTAATCTCAATTTTGTAGTCTCAGTTTTGTAGAATTCCCCGCAGTTTTGACTCAGCCAGGAATTTGCAGAAAGCTCTCGCCGGGGGACGGGCCTGGCGGATGCAGGTATAAATTCCCTGTCACCTCGGCTGCTTTTCCGCTTGTGCTTCTGCAGCACGGGTCCAGAGCGTGTGCTCTGACTGAATCATTTGTACAAGTGCCCTTTGGATTTAGCAATTCACGCGGCGAAAGCAGAACCGATGAACCACAGGCTTCTCTGCTGCTGCCTTTAATTAAAAATGCCATGTCTAACACCAGCAGATGTTCCTGCTATCGAGACTCGACTAATAATTTAATGCCATGTAATGTAATGCCGACTGTGCTACTTAGTCTGAAAACGTAATAGATTTTTATTATTGTTATTATTATTATTATTATTTCCTTTTGGGGATCAAATCCCTCAATATCTGTAAGCTTAAAACTTGCTAGTCTAATGGCCCTAACCAATTACTGCACTGACTGATCTTAGCAGCCCCATGCCTTTTAAGTTGGCGCTGCAGCCCATGATGCCTCTGAGACCTTGGTGAGCTCACAGGGCTTTGGGCATGTGGCAGAACTGGCCCCAGAGCGGCGGTTCGAGGAGCAAACTAAGCCTGTTAAAGGCTTTGATTCAGACGTTTGGGGAAAGAGGGAATTCAAAGCATGTGGTTCCTCCTACTCACATTTTTTTTCAGTCGTCTGCTGAAGCGATTCTATCCTGTCACCTGCTGTGGGTGATCGGCACGTTGAAGTTGAGCACCCTTTCCTGGTCGTTTCGGGATGTGCCAGGTATTTGAGTGGACGAGAGGAGAGGGATCCCCTCTTCGCAGACTCTTTGGCTCTTTTAACTCCCGGGAAAACGACCGACTTGAGGGAACTGCCTTCCTCTGCACACTCCTTGCTGTTATATGATGAATCACATAATAATTGTATATTTATTGAAAAACAGCTGGGGATCTTCGCTAATGAATAAAATATCAGGTAATGGTGTATTTACATAAAAGGGTTTTTACCAGATGCGCAACGCTTTGAAATGAAGCATGAGGTAGGCGAGGATTTTTTACCTTCCTCATCAGCCGGAAAGCTGAGCGCCATCCTTCAGCGTGGGTTTTGTTCCGAAGCCCTGCATTGTTTGAAAATCACATTATCAGTTTAGCACAGCGAAGATGATCGTTGCCTCGGCGGGGTGCGGAGCGGCTGATTCATTCACGTACCGAACGCGACTGTCGCACTACATCACACCACTGCTGAAACGGCTTTACTGGCTTTCTGTCATGCAACAAATTTATTTTAAAGTGTGTGGGCCTTATACTGCCTGGAATGGCTTTACTTGTACTTTAAATACTGCATAAACCAAATTTAGAGATATATTATATATTTCTCGCCTGCCCCTGTTCTCCGCATCATTTTTTTTTCTTCTGACTCTCCAATTGGTTGCAATAATTCACTGCAGAAGAAGACGTTTCTTAGATTTCCAAGAGCACCAACTCCTTAACCTTTATAAAATTAGAGAGAATGAATCACTCGTGACTTTTACATCTTTCTCGAACACAAGTATTTGTTAGATGCTGGCTGCCCAGGGCAGCGCTTTGCCTCAGTTTAACTTAGTTGTAAATGTTTGTAAATTCGCACGTAATGTCTCAACACAAAGGAGACTACGCGCGCACACGGGGATTTATTGAGACGGACACTAAACATATTCCAGCTAAAGGAAAGGAAGACGAGGTACTTATCTGTTTTATTGTCCTATACAGTATGTATCGGCATCTCATCTTTTGTGAACATAAATGCCAGGTTGACTCAAGAGATCTATGGATCAAGTGTTGTTTGTAACCTGCGCTGAACGCTTCAAATTGCGTTAAAGTTTCATCTCAGCAGCAAGGCCTTGTGCCGTCTTCCAGTAACTCCGGCGCACCAGGAGACGCCGGGTGCTCGTTTTTTGGCGCACAGGAGGAGCACACAATGGCCAAGTAAGAGGGAGTAGGACATTAAGGTTACACCTGTCAACTGTTCACATTTAAGGGACAAATGACTGTTTTAGCTCATTTTGTGAGTTTATCCTGGTTTCGGCAGCATTCAGGTCCATCCCCTGCAGTCACAGCAAAGGAGTGAGGGTGCCCTGTCCAGCTGTGCCCCTTGATGTCATCCCTCTCCTGCATCCAGATGTTGTTTTTGGTGCCTGCGCACAGGACAGGAAGAGACACCATGGGATGGGCCTGTCCCCAACCTCGCTGAGTTTGGGGACAAGCTCCCCTTTGAGCAGGACAGGGCCCGGGGCACCTCTCCGTGTCCCTTTCCTCCCCCAAGACAGGCAAGGAGGACGCTGTGCTCTGAAGCAGCTCACCGCAGTCAGCTCCTGCCAGCAACACGCCCGAGCCCGCCTGCCGCCCGGGAGCATCCGACACCTACGCATGTCTCTTAACAAGGTGCAGTCTGCCTTTGGTTTTGTTTTACCTTCACACTCGCCTCCAAGGCTGTTGTTTCTTTCCCCAGAGCTGCTTCCCTCAGCGTCGATCCCCACCACCGGGGATGACAGGCCTTTAGCAAAGGGGACACTGCTCAGTGTTATTAACGCAGCGGGGGGTTTCCTGAGCACCAGAAAACAACAGGCTATTACAGAGATACAACCACACTTTTCACAGCTGGATCCAAGCGCACAGATGCAGCTACCATGCTGCCGACGACAACAAACAGCCGCCTTCCCCGCACAGGCAGGAACGAGAGGTGTGCGGATGGGGACGTCGCCATCCACCCCGCTCCCTCCAGTTCTGCACGGACAGGATCACCTGCAAAGCACGGGCTGCTGTTTGACCCTTCGGACCCTCCACACACCTCCGCAGTTTCCTTCCTCGTGGGTGAAGACCAAGAGCTATCATGAAGACAGAGGTGAAGATGGTGTTTGCTGGGATCAAACAGGTGAGGAGGTACAACGGCACTGATTTAACAAAGGCTGAGTATGCCACCATTCAGATCAGCATGATGGTGTTTCACCCCCGTGACACATCAGCTTGCCCCGGATGACAGTAGCAAATTTTCTTGGATCAATGGAGCTGAGAGATTTCAGAATTCCCCATCCTTGCTGACCTCCTTGCATCTCTGGTGAATATTAGTAGCAAAGATCATAGAATCACAGAATCATTGAATGGTAAGGGAAGGGACCTTATAGATCACCCAGATCCAACCCCCCTGCCATTGGCACGGACACCTTCCCCTAGACCAGGGTGCTCAAAGCCCCGGCCAGCCTGGCCTTGAACACTGCCAGGGAGGGGGCAGCCACAGCTTCTCTGGGCAACCTGTGCCAGGGTCTCACCACTCTCAGAGTAAAGAATTTCTTTCTTGTGTCTAATCTAAATCTACCCTGTTTCAGTTTAAAGCCATTCCCCCTTGTCCTGTCACTACATGCCCTTGTAAAAAGTCCCTCTCCAGCGCTCTCTTGTAGGCCCCTTCAGGTACTGGAAGGCTGCTGTAAGGTCTCCCCGCAGCCTTCTCTTCTCCAGGCTGAACAGCCCCAACTCTCTCAGCTTTTCCTCACAGGAGAGGTGCTCCAGCCCTTGGATCATCTTTGTGGCCTCCTCTAGAGCAGCTCCAACAGGTCCATGTCCTTCTCGTGCTGGGGGCTCCAGAGCTGGACACAGGACTCCAGGTGGGGTCTCACCAGAGCAGAGCAGAGCAGCCAGAATAACCTATTTATAAATATTTAACCTTCCATTAAAAAAAAATAATTTAAAAAAATCCCAATTTATAACATCCCCGGTGTTCAGGAGCTGCAGAGGGAACAAACTACTGAAGTAGAGGAATGTGAAACCTGAAAAGTGAAGAACCTCCTTCTTGGAAGACGAGGACAACTTATTGCGAAATGCTTCCAGCCCTGATTTAAGACTGATCTGAGTAGCAGTCCTTCTCTCCAGACAAGGTAAGAGCTGTGGAAAATGCCCCTGTTGCCACCAGCAGGGTCAGACCAGTCCCTCCCATCAGGCTGCCATTGCTCAGCAGAGCAGTGGTACCCGATGCCTCGCTGCTTTCATTTTGGCCGACGAGCAGGGGCGAGGGGAAAGCACCCCTCACCTGCAGAGAGCCAACGGAGGGAGACGCGGGGCGAGAGACACCACCGAAACCTCCGACTGGCTGCTGGGATGCCGCTCTGATGGCTGCTTTCTACGACTGTCGCCGACCAAATTTCGTGGCTCTGCGCCACAGTATTCTTTTATGATGAAGTTCCCTCAAAGAATAACTTGCTCGCTTTAATCATGTTTGCTCCGAGATTTATGGCTTGATGCTTATTCACCAGCGGAGCTTCTCGATGCGAAATGTCAGTAAGCCTGTTATAAATCGCTCCTGGCATTCCTGCTCTATCTTTTATTTGGCCAGGAGTATTTCTACCTGAAAGTGATAAATTCCTGCTATAACTGCTTTATGCGCTTCAGTAATTACGCTGTATGGGGATGGCGGGGGCTGTGTCTGTGGAGGTACCACCTTGGAAACAGCAACCTGTGAAAAGCACGAGATTGGGCTGAGCCCTGAGGTGCTACTGGACGCACAGGCTAAGGAGAAAACCACCTTTGAAACCCGAAGTACTGGTGGCTGGTGAAGTATCTCCGTCAGTCTGAAGCTGGTGAACGGGTGGAAGAGGGGGTAGGAAATTAAACGTTTAAAGTCGGAGCGGAAAGCCATCGGGATGGGGCAGGTGCCCTGCCTGGGCTACGTGCTGGGTGTGAGGGAGGAGGCCCTTAGCATCGCGACATGACACCACGCCCGCCTGCCAGTTTCAGGCCTCATTTGGGTAGGAAATGTTTGTGTCAGATTAGACATGTTCGTTATAGCCAGACAAATATTAGAAATACGTATGTAGATGCATCGGGCTTGGGTATTCGATCAATTTGGATGCTACTGAAGTATCTCTGCCCTGTATTTCAGTCGGGCTAGCAGCCAGCCCGCCATCCCCCTCAGCCCTCCCCTCAGGCGTGGCCCCGCCCCGCTCCCGAGCGCGGGAAGCGCGGCGCCCCGCGGGCCGTCAGCGCGGCCGCTCGGGACGCGCATGCGCGCTGGG
>Ga0065711_1005627_pt1 | contig 20351 bp, 20 predicted proteins | sample Hoacrofraction12_FD_59098 | JGI IMG/M metagenome (GOLD analysis project Ga0065711, IMG submission 59098) | Hoatzin crop microbial communities from Cojedes, Venezuela - Epithelial fraction 12 v2 (version 2) | ecosystem: Host-associated > Birds > Digestive system > Esophagus > Crop | place... | reverse complement strand
ACCGAGGGTCTTTCCATTAGTTTTAATGGGCTTTGGGTCAGACCCTTACACAGGAGCAGTCAGTGTACGACCAATCATAAAAACACCTTCTGGAGACACGTTGAATATTCTCAACCATATGCCAATATTCTCAACTGTTGATGACAAATAAGTCATCCCTCGCAACACTCCACTTGCACAAACGCTCACGACACACAACTACAGCCATGGGATTTTCACATCATTCTGGGAAGTGTTCTCGACGAGGAATGCTGCAGCAGCCATTTCAGAAGCTCACCCAGATGCACCGTTGATGGAAACCGGTTTGCACCAAGAGGGAAGTTTGGGATGCATTTAGTAACAAACCCAAAAATATCCCCACACTAAAATGATCCAGGGGACAGCCACCGAACAGCCGAGCACCAGCTTGGCTGCTGCCTCTCACGCAGTGTCCATGGCTTGAGGCGAGAAATCAGAGCTGTTGATGGACAAAGCACCTACAACGACAATGCTCTCCACCGAGACGGTGTTAGGTCTGTGTGAGACCTTCCAGGCAGGGGCGTACCGACCGCCGAGCTCAAGCTGCCGAGCAGAGAGCGGCCACGGCTGCTGCACCTCGCCGCGAGCGGTCAGGGACCCAGGACTGCGTTACCACTGCGGGGCAGGAACTGCAGACGGGGCTGCTGGAAGCAGGGCAGACACGGAGAGCACGTAAGGACGGCACAGCGCGACGGCGCTGCCTGGACAAAGCCCCTGCCTGTTGGTACCGAAGCGAGTCCTCTGGGCTGCCCCAGCACTACCTGGGGACATGGGTTTCTGCAAAGCAGCAGCACCGCTGGCGAAGAGAAAAACCCCAGGTCTCCCCTCTGACGAGACCAGGAGATGTCAATCTGGAGCTGAAACACCGAAACCAGAGATTTAATTCTCCTTTCTCGTCCTCCTTTTTGTGCATGTGTGTAATTGACTTTAATTAGGCTCGCATAGCTCCTAAACCATGAAACCTAAATGTCTCAGGGATCAAATGATAGCATCAGGAAAGAAATTACTGTAGCGTAACATATAAATACTTCACAAATGAAAACGTCTGAGATTAGTTTTCTTTTCCCTAGATCATCTTCTTAAACATTTAGCCCCCCTCCCTCCCCCTTCGGTAAGACATCACCAGCAACAGATAAATAGTCCCCAAGAGAGAGCTGAAGTCAAAGTCTGAGAGGAAGCCGGGCTGCAGACAATATAAATATTGTATTAGCCCATTTCAGTAAGAGGCCTTCCCAGCTGCTGAAGCCGAGTCGCATCGCCAGGAATCCGGAGCGCCCCGCGCCATGCTGAATCAGTGCTGGGATTTTGCGAGCAAACAAACCATATTTAACACATTTGATCCACAAAAACCAGAGACTCTGGGGTTCACCTGGCTCACCCAGCCTTGTACAGATCCGTTCTTCGTTACCGACAACGGCAGTGCCTCTTCCGAGAGGTTCCTCGTCCTTGTCTCAGACACGCAGCCGTTACCGGAGGCACTCTTTCATTTAAATCATCCAAGGGCTGTTCCTGGAGGAGCAAGGCAGACCAGTGCTGTTATTAAATGTATTTTCTGATGCAATAGCTAGCACTGTGAACCTTCCAGCTCAGAGCAGAGCCTGATCCCATCCCCAGCCTGCTGTCCTTCCTGCTCTGCAGGAGCCCCCTGCCCTGCCCAGCGCTCTCCCTGCTGCTGCCCTGCAGTTCTGCCGCGCAGGGATGACCTGGAGGGCAAAAGCCCTTGCCGGGAAGCACACGGAGAAGAAATTCCTTTTGAGGTTTCCACAGGCAAGGGCAGTTTCTACCTCCCCAGCCGGCAGCCACTGGCCGCCGGGGCAGGGGCTTGGCTCTCCTGCCCCAGTACCCACCAGTCCCCCCACGCCGTGACCCACCGGGTCTCAAGGCACCACGGCTCGCTGACCCTGCGGCACGGATCCACACAGTCCAGCATCCTAGCACTTCCAGGTGTGTCATTTTGCAGCCAAGACAAAGAAGAAAAGAGGCAACAGCTTCCTGCAGGGCACGTGCTCTGACTAAACTTTCTGTATACTGGAGAAAGCAAAAAACAAAACAACGCTTTGATAAATGAGGCTTTTTCTCCGACTTACCGATAACATATAACTGCACCAAGTCCAAAACCAGCAATCTACCTTACTGTGCAGCTGCCACAGCAAACAGACACTAAACTTCTCACTTTTTCATTCCTTACCTACAGAATCACTACAACAGTCTCTGGCTTCTAAGCAGTGAGGACCAGCATTCAGCTCCTCCTTCTTCAGTCCCACGCTTATGGTCCTCCTCTTCCCCCACAACGAGCTCCCCCTGCTATCAGAGACCTGATTAACAAACGAGTATCAACTGTTTGTGCCAGAGCAGCCCTAACCATCAATTAGTGATTTCATTTTTTTCTATTTTTTATTGATTCCTTGTTGTACCTCAGATCCCTCCTTTCTAGTTCTGACCAGTCTCCCACTGACCATGGGCTCATGATCAGTAATTACCTGAAGTTCACAAAGATTTCAGACAGCAAAAAATATGGAGTTCAATTTACATCTCTCTTATGTTACTAAAATGCTAAGCAATTCCATCGATTGCAGCAGTTACCCTGGTTTACTTCCAGTGTGGCAGTGATCAGAAGTCAGCTGGTAATTAACTTAGCCTAATTCCACACTCACTATGTGTGTGCGTGCACGTCTTTAAAGATCCAGATACGTAACTGTTTCTGCAAAAACATCGAAAATATTTAGCACAAGGTAGATGCTAAGCACTTTTCAAGCTGAACAGTTAAAATTTGTCATAGCTACAACAAATTCAAACAGAGGACTTCTAATTATTTGCTCGGTTCAGCTATGGGAGTCATTATGTGCATGTACAGGAGAACCGAATGCCAAAGAAAATTGCTATTTTACTATGTTTTGGCCTTACTCTCTGCAAAAAAAGTCCTCAGAAGCTCTGGGTGGAGGATATTAACACAGATCAGCACTTAATTTCACCACGAGGACTAATTTGCTGCGGAGCTAGTGCAGCACAAACCCAGCGAGAAACTCGGGTCTCTTTTTGGTGGCTTTTTCCCTCCAGAAGATGACATCGACGCACGCAGCTGTAAGCCTGAGGAATGCAAACAACTGAAGTATCAGTGTGATAGCTTCACTTTGAGTCAATGTAAATAACTAAATAATTAATTGTTTAAAATATTGATGCTGATGCCTGATGGTTTTTCATGTCTAGGTATTGCTGCTTGTAAGATCAGTGGGTATGTTTAAACTTAGAGGAAATGCTATGTTTGGCATCAGCTTGTTGCTGGTTAGAAAGAGACAGTACCTGGAGGTAATTGCTTCGAAAAGTAGCACTAATTTTGTTTTCACATCCTGCTTACAGAATAAAGGCTTATTGTAATTTGTATGTTTTACGAAGGCATAAAGTCTGATGCTGTAATCCTCATTGCATTTTGACATGGACCATTAGGATAAACAGCAGAACTTGCATGCTGCAAATGCAATAAAGAAGCCCAACTGCATCTTACTCATCTATGTCTTTTAAAATTACATTTAATTTTTTGAATACGAAGAATAAAAAGGAAGGAGCAGAGGGGAAATGGAAAGGAATATGCATAGCTTGTGACATCTTTAGTATTCCAGAGTGAGACAGCAGCAAACAGATAGTTTACCATGTGCCCTTTCATTTGAAAGGCCACCTGCCAACTCATTCCCATTTTCCCTTCACTGGGTTATCAGATGCATATAAATGAAAGTATTCCTGGGACACGCAGGAACGCTCATCTGTATTAAGAGCGCGCTGCCTTTTGTGAATGAGCCTGGCTGCGCTGGCCGTTCTCTGGTGCGTGCCAGGCAGAGCATCGCTCAGAGCAAAACTTCCAACGTATATTGTCTGCGTACTCTAAATTAAACGGCCCATGAATTAAAAAAGTCTTTTTGTTCTGACAGTAGCCACAGTCCAAATATCTCAGCGGCCTTTGATACAGTCCTGAGTTTAACTTCTGAATCGCCCTTTGGCAGTCGGCATTGCTCTCGGTGCTTTGCAGGCATGCAGAGCGAGTCACGGCAAGGAGAAAGGACTTCACTTTACTCACGTGAAAGCAAAAAAGGCTGCTGCGGTTTTGGCACAGGAGCCTTAACCTCCAGTGCCAGCCTGGGGCTTTTGCAGAGAGGGCAGCTTGCCACCCAGATTTTTGCTGGCAAATTTGCAGAAAAGACTTTTGCTTCCTGTCACACCACAAATAGCCAGAAATCAGATTATTAATCACTGGCAATTCAGTTTGAAACCAGCAACGACTGTGTTCGTGGCACAGAAATGTAGCAGGGCTCAGAGAAATCTGTAGCAGCCACTGAGTGCCCCCAACGTGCACTCACACACGCACACACGCGCACACGAATGTGCACACAGGCGTGCAAGCACACGATGCCCACCCACTGATTGAGAAAGGCTCTGGAAGCGTCTCCAGCAGAAGACCAAACCACCCCAAACCACTGTCTTGTCTTCCTGACCACTTTCTTTCTCTGGTTTTCTGAACACAGCAGATGTGTTCTGGGTGTTGATGTTCAGTTACTGCACTTGTTCCTTTGTGAAGACCTCCCTGTGACGCCCCGAGGATGTATCTTCTGCATCGACCTGCTTTATGCTGCAAGGTTATCCAGAAAAGCTGCAGGAGCTGTCTGAGGAGGAGAAAGCAGAGGTAAATGGTCATTAATTGTTTAATGACTACTTTTTATTCTGTGTGAATGTTCTTCCTTTTACTTTTGTTGTTTTCTCTTGCTCTCGAATCCCTTTCTCAGTAAATGAATGATTAATTGCATTAGGCAACTGCTGACCCTATCATAAGTGGTATTGAAATGTTGGCTTTATTAAACATGGTTTTAATGTTACTAGACTCACTTAGCAGTGTCTAGTGATGGATGATATCACACAGAACAAGAAATGGATCATTTATAATTGTTGACTCAGCCGCTCTCCCTGCGAACTGCATGAAGCATTGTCCCGGGAAGCAGCAGCCCAACCGGCTGGCACTGTTTCCGTGTACTGTCAGCTCACGCAGCAGGGACAGGGAGCTGCGGGGAACTGCACGTCTACCAGCTGTGCTGACCCCTCCACACGCGACGGTTGTGTGAGCAGCTGAACCCCCAGTGAAGCAGGAGCTGCTCCTCCACATGAACATTGCACGAACCACCCATGGCTGCTCCATGCCCCACTCGCCGAAAGGTGAGTCAAGGGCTCACCGGCTTCCGAGTGAAAAATACCAGCCATCCAAGGGGCCCACTCTTGGTGGCCTCATTTATTGCTTATCTCTTGGTCTTTGGTTTGTTCTGCTGTCTCTCCTTTGCCAGCTGCGCAGAGCTGTCCCGAATCGCCGGAGCGCAGGGCAATGCCCACCACCCATGGCCGGTGGATGTGCTCCCTTCCCACTGCTCTCACCGGGATCCGGGAGTACTGAGGGACGTGCCGTGAAGGTCCTCAAGTTCACACCCACTGTGTGAGAGGGGCTTCTCAGACTAAACACCAGCTACAGGGAAAGGGCAGTAACACCGCTGACCACCAGCCTCCCGAGAAGCCCCAGCGGTGTTTAAATAATCTGAAGAATTCAGCACAATATTGACATCAGCAATACTGACCATTCCCCAACAGGACACATCACTGAATGGTCTGCAGCGTGTCATCACAACCACGAATAACACAACCAGCCGGGACCCTGAGTGGGAAGTGAAGTCGGAGGTGCTGGTGGTTCAGAAAGCATCCCCAGGCTGTCGTTTCTCTCGACTTTGATGTGCAGCACAGGAAGAACAGAGACCCTGCCTAAAATCAGACATCAGTTTCAAAATTACATCAGAAAGACTGTTTTGGCTGCCTTTGAATTACAATGTTAATGCAGTGAGTCTGGGGGATGCCCTTTAGCAGAAGTAGTCTGCTTGGGTTGCTGCATGTGGTTCTTACTCGGCTGAAAATTTCTGTGTGTTCTCAGTGGACACCAAAATTAAGCCAGCGTTGAGCTAGTCTGGAAAAAAACCCAAAATTCTTCAGGGCAGATACAAGTTTCTCAAAGGATATTCCAAAAATATCCTTGTATTACTGGTGTACTACTGCAGAGTATCAGGCAGAAAATTAATTGACCACAAAAGCCTTCCAAAATGGGCAAACACTGAGTAACCAAGTAACCATTAAAAAGAGCACTAGACATTTTTCATGTAGATTTCCCCAAATCCACTAAGCTTTGCTTACATTAAATTTCATATACACGGAAACAAGAAAGCTTTGCACTTTAACTTTGAACAAAACCACAATGTATCACCTGTGAAAGGAAGTATGACAGACACAGAAATGCTAAATGGATCCTTGTATCAGTACCATCAGAGTGATTACCAAATAAATTTATAATTATGAGACACTTAAAGTATTATGAGAAATAAAAGATCAAACATACCTCATTATGAGGGAATATGAGCTGAAATGACAGACTATATCAACATGCCATGCTGAGAAGATAAAGATCGTGTTGCCGCTGAATTTTTCATATCCTCCAAAGGTCAAAATCACTTCACCATAAAATTTTCAGTGTCACAAAGCTTATAAGTTGTAAATGTGTTTTTGTTCTAGTCTAGTCATGCACACAAATTATTGGAATCCTTAAATTGCTAGAACATCAAATAAAAAAAATCAGGATGTGATAGTTGTCATCATGACATTAGAGTGAATATTTCTGAAAATCTAATCCATTGGAGATGGTCATAATTACTGTAAAATTGCTTCTGAAACTAATTTGTTCATGCACATGCAAATGAAAGAGCATTACATTTCCCTTTTCTCTTCTTTTTTTTTTGTACAAAGGAGAGAAAAGACACCAGCCTCCTTTAAATATCAGGATTTCACTCAGGTTTTGATCCCCCTTTGAAATTTGGTAGTCAAGGGCCTCGACACAGAAGCAGACCTCTCGCCCGAAACCTTTCGGAGCTGCAGCCGAGACGCTGGTTCTGCCCACGGGTGCGGAGCATCCCCGCGCTGCTGTGCGGTCAGCGCGGCGCGGCCGGCCGGAGCGCCCTGCGTCACACCTCCGCGCGCCAGGCGCCGAGCGGTGCGGGGGTCTTGCGATGGCTCTTTGCTGCGCAGCGGTCGGAGGCTGGAGGAGAGGCCGTTGGCTTGGAACGACGGGCTGTTACGACCATCGCCCGCCCCGTGCCTGGTCGGCCTCCCGCCAGCGAGCGGGGCTGAACCAGCGGCTTTGCCCGCCCCGTTGGTGCCCGCGCTGGCTTTGTCGATAGGACACGGGCGCGTGCGGCAGCAGATCCTCGGGATACGGATCAGCGGAGCGCTGCGGGGCATCGGCACAGACAGACTGATTACTGGCTGTCTTCGCTCCTCCCTGCCTTGGTGGGGCGAGCCTGGCTGCAATATTTTTGCAGTGTGTGTACCTCCCTTCTGCCAAGGAAGTCAGAATGTCTTCCAAGAGTCGTCAGGAACAGCTGTTCTTCACTTTCACAGCCACGGTGCAAAGCCACGCCAACCCGTTTCTCAGAGAGCCAACACACTACGTTGGGAACCATCCCCTCGTGCCTCCTCATCCTAGCAGGGGTTGGGTAGAGCGGCAAGGCTTCGCAGGCGAGCCAACCCGCCGGCTCCCCACCGCGCACCCCATGCTCCCCGCCCGGCTCCCCGCCAGCTGGGCACGGGGCGACCGGGGCTCGGCTCTGCGGGGCGGCCGCGGGCTGGGGCTCACGCCTTCCGGACAGATTTACTGCTTTTGGAAATTTCGTAGTTTCCAGTCTTCCTGACGTTTTGCAAAGTCAGTATTTCTGCCACCTTGGAAGAGAAAATAAGACAGCAAAATCTCATCGTACTGAGAGAGTTGTGCATTGCTCCCTTTTTTCGTACGGTCTTCTGCAGGAGCTCACCCCTAATTAGCAAGTCTCTTGAGGGCCATAGCTTCACCCCAGCTATTTGCAACAGGAAGAAAAACTTATTCAGTGTCTAGGCCTGAGGTGTGATTTAAAAGCAATTCTGAAGCACATAATGAGTCATCATACTAAGGAAAATAATTGTTTTCTCTCAGAGGTACGGGTTTGTGCATGCATATCCCAAATATTTATCTCATGTTTATTCGATAAACTACGGACTTCACGAATTGCACATAAGGGAATCAATTCTATTACAATTTTGTTCTTTACTCATGACAAATTTTGGTTCTTTACTAATAATATTATCATTCCCTTGCCATTATTTCAATGTCTTCTTTCTCTGCTGCTGATAAATGAAACTTAATTGAATTTAATATTGTAAACCATAGGACTAAGCCCATTAGCTGGCCTGAGCGACTTCAATTGTAGTCAGTATAAAACGACTAACCAGGCAACAAGGGGGTTTACAACTTCATTGCTGACTCAGTACACATAGACCAAGATCTCCTCCCAGTTTTCTACCACCTTCAGTCCCAGGATATGAAGTCTTCAGCACTGGCGTATTATTTGTGACATTAATGAAGTCCCGTCATGTAGCACACGATAGAAGTTTTTGGCACTCACTGTTAATGAGTTATTTTGCCTCATGTTGTTGAGCACGAAGATGCCGTGAAGGTTACTGTGGACCAATGAATAGGTATGGAGCAAAAGGGAGGAGTTTGGATTTTTTGCAATGCTGGAACTTCAAGCATCCATTTCAGCTGCGGGGCACCTTCATGTGGGAGATCGGGTTTTCAAGAAGGGGAGACATGGGGGACTCACTTCCAAGATTTGCCCACAGTGCCTGTAGCCTGTAATATTTTCTTTGTCCCCACTAAAAAGGTGAAGCGGTTAGGTCACACAGAAAGTCTGCTAGATGTTTTTTTAGACTGGGAGCGTTTTTTGAAACATAATCTTGAAAGGAATCAGCCCATGCTTGAAAACAAGGCTTTTGATTTCTTCCCTTACCCGTGGGTTGGCGAGTGGTTAGCAGATGAGGAGCTCCTTCATAGTGAAATCCCACAGAAAGAAGAGTTTCTTGCAAGTCATGCTCAGTCTCAGCGCAAATAGCGTTTGGGCAGGGTGTTTGGATTTGAAATTTCAAGGGTGAAAAAAGGGTGTTAAAATACTGCGCTAAAGTGTGTTTGGTCTTCCAGCATAAATTACACAGTTGCTTAATATTATTTACTAGTGTAAAAAATGTGCTTATAACATTCAGGCAAATATAGCAAACATCCAAATGCACATATTCGATAGATCTCTCAAAGAAAACAAGGTATGTACTGGTATCCATGACAACAAAGCCACTAAGATCCACGGGTATGTGAGCAAGATACTGTTTAGCATTATGTAAATTAAAAAAAAAAAACTGGTAGTGTTAAGGGCAGAGTTTTTTGTGCGCATTGTTACCTACCCCCACGTAGGGGTCTTGATGTTTGGTGGCCACGATGCCAGGGGGTTATTGCTGGTTATTGCTCTGCACCCCCTGCACCCCGCAGCGGTGGGTGGGAGCGGGGACCGGAGGCAGCGCGCCGCTGGCATGGGGCTGCTGGCCAGCTGGGCCGGCGGGACGCCACGCACGAGGCTGACCGGTGCGTGATGCCAGCGCCGGTGCCCAGCGACCTGCCCTTGACCCCTCCCGCAGCTTTCCCCCCGTGGAGGCTCCCCGCAGCTCCCACGGAGGCTTCTCCCCTCTCCACCACCCGGCCCCGCACAGAGGCAGCGCCCGCTCCCGAGCGCGGCCGCGTTTTAAGTGAAAGAAGCAGCAGGCAGACCCTGGGTGAACAGGCTGGGGCGGGGGGGGATTCTGGGCGCAGGTCTAGGCTCACGCGGTGATATTCATGTCAGAAATTAAACCCTCTGATGTGCTAAGCAGGGATTGGTGCCAGTGGAAAATCAAAGGTGCCCCTCTATCCTGTTCCCCACCTCGCTTCGAGTGCCATCCTTTTGCTGTGTGGACATCTGCCACATAAAGAAGCACCGATTCAGAGCTACCGTAAACAGATGTTAAAGTAAAAATAAAGTTGACAATTCAGGATGGCCCACCACAAGCCCGCAGCTCTCAAAGCGCTGAGAAAAGGAATGAGGAATTAGTGTCAGCCGGTCCCGTGAGCAAGGGCTGGCTCTCCTTGGATGGTTCTTGCCAAGCTCAACTCTTTATTTCTGAAATAGCAAATTCTCAAGAGCAAAAGTGAGTACAAAATAGGTAACTTAGGGACGGAAATTATGACGTGCCTTGAAACGAGGGTCACTGGATAATGCACACAGTCCAGTTTCTCTCTGAAAGGTTTCTTTTTGGGGGGGATCCACAAATAGCTTTTTTATTTCCTGAGAAAAAGGCTGTGTGAGCCCAGAGTGCGCGCTGAAAAACCTGCTGTTCTGTTTACGAACTGTACAACAGGCCAGATTTTGTGACAGAAGTAGCAATTTAGAAAAGGAACAAAAACAAAACAATTTGTGCCTGGGTGAAAACCATGTATGCAAAATGTCAGCTCAGGGCAACTTTTTACAGACAAAATATAGTAATTATAACTCCCGGGAGCAAGTTCATAATGGAATTGTTGGCACGACCTTAACTACAGTCCTAGGAACAAGATGCCGTTAGGTGTTGACGAGGATGAATTCAGGATCGCAAGGCTCTGTGCGATCCCGCCGGCTCCCCGCGTCCGAGAGATGAGGGCGTCGATTCCAGCTGTCGGGGTGGGAGAGCCAGCTCTCGGAGCACGGGGACCGAGCTGCCCGTGGGCAGGGCTGGGCCGGGACCCCCACACCCTGCCCGGGGAGGGGAGCAGCTCCGTGCCACGGCCCCCGGGCTGGAAGAGGGGAGGCAGAGACGCGGCTGCTTGCTGGGGCTGCAGGCAGGGAGCCGAGAGCTCAGCTCTCCTCCTCCAAACCAATGCTTTCGTGTCTTCCCACTGCGGCATCGGTGCGGGGTCATCGTGTGACGTGGTCATGAGTACTGCACCTCGGTGCCAGCTCGGTGCCAAGCGGCTGCGCCTTGGACCACAGGCAGGCTCGTTGATGTTTGCATGCGCAGGTCACCTCGCTTTTGTGCTGCCACGGGAAGAAATCGCTTACGGACACGGGGCTGACAGGGATGCCCTGGCTACCTGCGCGCTCCCCTCTGCCGCAGGAGCGGTGAAGACTTGCCGAATACCCACAGCTACCATTTTGAATGAACTGGTTGCCTCCACGACTTTTCTCCTGGCTCCTGCCCAGTAGCACGATAAACGTGAGCCCCGGCACGGCCCCCGTCACACCCGCCGGTCTGTGGGATGGGATGCTTCGGGTCGCCCACAGCCATGCCAGCACGAGCCCCAGCCCCGGCCCCGCTCGGTCCCTGGCATCGCCCTCCTCCCCGGCACACCACCCGCAGCTCTCCCGCACGCTCGCTCTGCTCAGCCCTCTCGCAGCAGGAAGGGAAGGAAATCCACTGCTTCGCAGGCTGCCCGGACTAACACACCCTGTCCTTTCGTATCTAGTGGGGCTGGAAACTTTCAGCACGACATAAATTAATCTAGCCTGCAGTAGTAATGTGTATTACAGAGATGATTATATTCCTGTGCTAAAGTGCACCTTAATAAAAACCCAGCTAAACTACATATGGAAAAGGTAACACTGCAGATTTATCTTTTCTTCTGTATTCTTTTATAGCCTCCATTTGCTTTTGTTCTCTTTTTTTATCCTTCTTGCTTTTATGTTTGCAAGTGATAAATTTTTCCATGTTTTACATTTTATATGTAGTTTATCTCTTTATTTTGTACTCATTTTGCATTGAAAATGGAATGAGTCTTTAGAATAATACAGCTCATATTGAATTTTTTAAATTGCTATTGGGTATATACTGCGTAAGGCGGTTATCTGATCTCTAACTTAATCATGTGAAAATATTGCTATGGGGAAAGCTGGCCTGGTAACAATGAGAACCCTATGCTTTCATAAAATTTACTTAACTATAAACCCATTATGAAGTATTAATACAGAATTCTCTTACTTTCTGTCACATTCAGGTCAGATTTATTGTATACCATTACTGAATTCACACCAGAAATGAATTTGTAAACGTACAGTCTCTATGCAGGATGCTATTTAAGCTTATCAAGATATACTACTGCACTCAGGATTTCCTAGCTACCAAAGTCAGTAAAAATAAACAAAATGGTGGTTTTGTTGTAGTTCAGAGGTTGAGATTCAGGGGCAAGATAGAACGTTGAGTATTGGTTCTGCTAGAACTAACAGATGTGTAGAGCAGAAGGACAGCCAGTAGATTAAACCCCTAAACATTTCCGGTACCTTGGAAAACCCTTCGCACGGCACTGGAAGTCACGTCTCACTCATGTCTACCACAGCTGCAAAAAAAGCACAGCCCTTTTTCACAGCAATCATCTCTTGCCAGTAAACCATTATTATTGTTTTAATGCTTTGTGTAAATATTTGCCTCGTGTTCTCTAACCACAGAATCACAGAATCACAGAATAGTAGGGGTTGGAAGGGACCTCTGTGGGTCATCCAGTCCAACCCCCTGCCCACTACAGCAAGCAATTCTACCGCAGTTCTGCAACGTTCACTCAGCGTGGCACTATGCGGTGCACGGTCTTACCTGGCACCACAAGCAGCAACCCTGTTGGTGGAAACCCTCCATTCGGTGTCAGTCCAGATAGATCAGACGTTGCACGGGGAAAGTGGAACCATACATCTACTGAATGCTCCTCTGCCAACAGCCCTCATTGCTGCCACAACCCACCAAATCACTTCTCGGAGCTGGATCTGAGATCTGAGCGCATAGTGGTGAGTGTAACGAGGAGAACCCAGAGCGGCTCCGCTGGCAGCAGGGCGTCCATCCGCACTCACACTGCGGCCACCGGGCACAAAACTGCCCTGTGGGCTGGACTCGTGGTCTTCAAATGGTGTTCCCCAAGGAAGAGATGGCTCGTCTGGCAGAGGTAAGAGCAGGTCAGAAGAGCAGGACCTGCGAGGTGAACCGGGGCCCAGGCTCTGCTTGGTCCCCGTTGTGTGGAGCCGTGCTAGGTAAGTGCCAGCAGCAACTCAGGCACGAGGCATCATGCCTGCGCTGCTTCCATTGCCCATCGAGATGAGCTCCTGCTGAGGAGGGTTTCCTGCTGGAATTGCTTCTGATTTTCACCAGACAGGATTTAGCTACGCAGCATTCAGCCTGCGGGACATTTTGGTACAGATGACAAGTCATGACGAGGCACGTCGCCCTTGCTCAATGTCTGCAGGCGTGGGTGATTCACGGGAGGCTTGGAAGGTGCAGTCTTGTAAAGTTCCTTGTGTCACAACTGGTTTTTTACCACTACATTAATTCAGTCTGTTAAGGGGTTCTAAATTCAATTATTTCCTCCAGAATTTTTATGCAGTGCAGTATTGATCACAACGCAGAACGATCGCAATGTTGACTTGTGCTCTCCACCGTAACCGACCCTCAGGTCATACGATCTGCAGAGGGTCCTGCCAAAGCCGGGTGGCTTTGGCCCCGTCTGACTGCGGTGGAAGAGGAGGAGAGGTGACAGCCTCCATGGTAAGTGCCCAGATGGGCAAATCTGAAGGCACATGGACACAGGGGAAAGGAGAGAGCTTGAAAGTAAACTGTCTCTTTTGAGATATTTTTATGTTGATTTCTCTTCACATTGCTGAATGTGAGATATTTTACCTTAAGGATGCTATATACGAAGTTAGAGAATTACATTTAAATAATGTGAATCTATAAAGTGCATTTTCCCGTTCTTAACTCACCCTAAAATGAATTTTGGAGGCATTTATGTCAGACTATAGAAGCAAGTGGGCAATCTTTATTTTCTCTGCAACCTAATCACTCTATTTTTCATAAGTTTATCTCTATAGGACCATCAGAATTTCCATGCTTTATAGGCAAATCCAGCACATCTGCTCCAGCTCCTGTTTCCTAAAGTGTCCAACGTCAGAGGCTTTACAGGGAAGGCAATAAACTCTCTCAGCTGAGAGTTAACAAACAGAAGATGCGCAAGAAAGCTACTATCATGCAATGATAATTTATGCTCTGAAGCTTCTAGCTATTAATATTAAATATTATAAAATATTTTTTGTATTTTCCACAGTTACACTATGTGGAAATTCTTACTATTTGTTATGAATATTGGATCCTGATGATGACCCAGATGACAGCTTTCAGCAGTGAATTCAATAAATATTCATTCTTGGTGTAAAGTAAGAGTGGTTTTAGGTTGGCTGCCACCTTTGTTACGAGACATAAACTTGTGCCTGACCCTCTCTGGATCTTTGTATATATTACTCTACCAAAAGAAAAGGTGAATATTTTTCTTCCTTTCGATCTCTGGGGTCATTCCGATTACCAGTACAAGTTGTTGAACCTCTGAAACCAAAGCCAACCACAGCACAAATCAATGGATGGATCTGGTCCGTTGGCTTCTTGATGTCTCAAGGGGAAGTAGGCATCACGTTTGATTTTCAGGCAGTTGCCCACCTCAGATTCCAAAGGTGTGTCTCTGGTATAAAACCTGGGTAACAGAGCAAAGAAGGAGTCTGCCCGAACATAACCCCACTTTCCATCTACTGATGTGGAGATACAGCTCTTTCAGCAGGGAGTAAAGGGTTAAAAAGGGAAGGTGCTGAGGAAAGTGAGGTGAATACTCGCACAGACAAAAAGCAAGTATAGCAGAACAGTTTGAATGTTAACTTTCCTTTGACTGTAATTTTTCTTCCATTGTGGAAATGATTAATATAAAAGCATTTCATATTTGTTTTTCCAGAAATTTTTGCTCGAGTGCATTGCGTATTCCCAATGGAGAAAAGCAATATCTACAACTGATGGAAGCACTGTGCAGAGCCATGCTCACTCAGGTCTCTGCAGTTGTGGTACACACCGGGATTTTCTGCATCTCATTTCCCTGTGCGAGGTGAGATCCGCAGCCAGAGTTACCTCCCGAATCCCTAGTTGGAAGTGCACCGATTCGAGCGAGGGGTACTGACTACAGCTGGTACAGCCAGCCCTGCTTTGGAATGTGTTCGATCTTAAGTCTTGCACATCCGGCTGTATCCAGTGCAGCCGATTTCCTGCACCACCCTGAAATGAGGATTTGGTCTTTCATTTTAATTCTAATTTGGTCATTCCCAGCTGAGTGCGAAGGATCACCTAGTCTTTCCGAGAGGGGTACAGTCATGAGAAGTCCCAAACCTCACCATCAGGAATCTCACTGTCAGAGCTGCAGAAAAGCCTGCCCAATGTCTTGCATACCTGATCCTTAAAGGACAGTATATTTTGACTGGTTCTCCAATTTACCCCATCTGCAGGGTTTACTGGGATTTCAAGCAGTGAGCAGAAGTAACCATCGAACCAAATCATAGGACATTCAGCACAGGGTAGTTTTAATGTCACCCATCAGAAGAAAGACAGTTCCTCAAAATCCAAACTTTTCTTTCGGGGTTGCTGAGAAACGGTGCTGAGCAAATTTTGCGGTGATGGATGGGAGGTGTGACACCTTTCTCCACTGTCACTCTGATGACCTTCTCAGGTTGCTGGGAACTCAGATGATTTAATGCAAATTTCCTTATTCTGTAACCATTACGGAACATCAGATAAGGCTGTGGGTTGCTGCACACAGGCACCAGGAATCACTGCAGACAGGACATGCTTTGTGGTGACATCCGCAAAGTCAGACTGCTGAGGCCTGATGGAGAGAGTCACGGCATGTGTCGAACGTGCTGACCATGAGCCGGCAATGTGACCTTGTGGAATAGGAGGCCAACGGTACCAGGGCTGCATCAGGAGGAGTGCTGGCAGCAGGTCCTTCCCCTCTGCCCAGCACTGGTGGGGCCACACCTGGAGGGCTGGGTCCAGTCCTGGGGTCCCCAGTACAAGAGCATCATGGACATACTGGAGAGAGTCCAACAAAGGGCCACCAAGACAATGAAGTGACTGGAGCATCTCTCCTATGGGGAAAGGCTAAGAAAGCTGGGATGGCTCAGCCTGGAGCAGAGGAGGTCAAGGGGGATCTCATCATGTACAAATAAAAACAAACCAAGTTTACAAACTATGCAGATTAAATATAGATCATAATTTTCTTATAATTGCAGGCTCCTCAGGAATGTGCTTTCACTAATCCTACCACGGGCACTACCAGTACCCTTCATTCCAGGTGATCTTTCCCACAAGTCCTTTTTGGCCTTCTATATCTTGATGATATTAATTGGAGTCTAAGTACTCCGTTTAAGAAAAGCAGCTAAATTTTTAAATCAGTTTTCCTTGACAGTCTAGACCTACAAGCTGCTGGGAACTGTCTGTAGGGATAAAATTAATAGAAATGTTCTGATAACATTTTAAGTGGGAAAAAAAATCGCAGGTGAAAAACGGAAGTTTTGCCGTTTTGTTTAGCAGGATGAGGAGTTTGCCTTTGGTATTTCTCAGCTCATTCAGCTGGGATTGAGCAGAATCTTGCTGAGAACACTTACTGCTAATGCCACATAAAAGTTGGTTGCTGAGGAGCCTGCCCCGTCCAACCGCGTGTTTACCTCCCCTCGAGCAGGTTGCGACGGTGCCGGTACCTGTACGGTGGGCAGCACCGCTCGGGACGGGCAGCCCCGACAGCCCAGCCGGACCCCGAGCCGTGCCGAGCCCGGCACCGCTCTGCCCGGGGAACGCTGGGCTCCCCGCGGGGAGGGCAACCGCTCTGCTCTGTGCAGCAAAAACGGGCATTTCAGGGGTGGGTGCCTCGGACGGGGCTTTGGAAATCACGCTTCTTCTCCTCAATAACAACAGTCTGAATTTCAGAGGCACCAAGCATCAATAGCTCCCACTGACAGCTAAAATGCTGCCTGTCTGTACAATTTCTTAAAAATCAAGTTGCTTTTTTTAAAAAAAACCCCGAACTGCTTGTTGACTTGGAGTGGGATAGAAAGGAAAGAACTGTCCCAGCTTTCAATCAACCTGAAAGTTAAATACCATGCTGACCTAGATCCTCTGGCCCTGCTAAGCGTACGTTGGCACGGATGCAGAATTCACCAAGGACTACTGACCCATGGAGCAGTCCTCCTTAGAACAGTCTACGCGCTGCCAACTCTAAGTGAGGAGACTGCTCCCTCTCCCCGCCGCGCTCCCTGTCCTCTCCTGCTTTCCAGCAGCCACCCCGGGAGCAGAGATGGACAGGAGGCCAGCAGCTCTTCATGCATTTCGTTCCCTTCAGCTCCCCAGGGCCCCTCATGAAGTCTGGGTATTTTCAGTCGCTTCTTGTTCAGTGTGTAGGTTTTGCCAGGCTGTCTGTGAGTGAAGTCGTTTCTCGCGCTGTGCCTGGTGGTGGGCAGAGGCTGGCAGTCCCTTTGCCCAGGCAGCGGCGCGGTGTGGCTGGCGCCAGCAGCAGTTACCTGAGTGTGTCGGGGAGGGATGATCTCAAAGCCTGTGATCAGAAATTCCCCGAGGAAACCGCACAAGACCACAACTCTGTACTGCGTGTCAATGAATCAAGTGAGATGCAAATTGAAACATAAGACTTTTCTCTGTAATGTACAATAAAAATTCAATGGTTAGCAGTTGATACAAAGCACATAAATATGTTTTCAAATAAGTACAACAGCTATGAAATCAGGAATCAGCAAGTCATAATCCATTTCGACTTAGTACTGATGAACCCATTTTTCTGGCATGTATGAAATAACTAGCTCTTTTTAATTCTTTATAAATAACAGAAAACAGCTTGAGAGCCATACTCCATGCAATTCATTTTTATGACTCCGTCTCATCCACACTTGATGCTCCCACGACACTGGGGTTGGAGGAGAGGGTGTATTACGCGTTCTTTCTTGCTTTCCTCCCCTTTGCTGCTTTATGATGTGGCTATCAACAACAACAACAAAAAAAAGGCAGCAATTTAGTGCATCAGAGTACCAGCTGACTGGTGTGGCCAGAGATCACGCCATGAGTAACTTTTCTGCAATTTGTTTCATTTATCCATGCTTCACATCTCTGCTGCTGCTTTCTAATCATCACTCCCACTAGGCGCTGTTTTCCTATGGAGGCAGCAACTAAACGAGCTGAGAATTAGGTCTACATTACATCAGCAGTGGGCATTGCAGATATCACCAACACATTAAAAGAGAAATTCAGATGAAACAAACAAGAACGTGTTCTTTCCTATTCCAGAAATCGATCCTGACTCCACAGTTTAGGGGCTGAACAGTGTTCAGGAGAAAGAGATGAGTTTTGTCACCAACAAGATATTATATGAGATCATTAACTGAAATAAGATTACCGTTACTCCACAATTTCATTTTAATTTGTTCTCAGAAGATTGACTAGGCTGGAAAAGGATGGATACTTTGTTGTGGCAACACTTTAGGGCTCTAAAATTTAAGTCTTGGTTGTCAAGGGATTATACTTTTGCATATAAGGAAGGCCAGCAAAAACAAACGCTGACCCACTGCTGATGCAGGCAGTGCGTGGTTTTCCTGCAGACACCACGTTGCGCGTGGGCCCACCCATCCAAAGGCCACCGTAAGGTGGGAACGAGCCGTTGGTCCCCCTCCTCCGGAGAGGCACGAGGCGAAGGAGATGCCAGAGCAGCTGCAGCCCTGGCAGCCCCCGCTGCCGTGCCTTGGCCATTCTGCGACGCGAGTGAAAAGCCACGCTCCGCACTCCCGAAGCCCCGGCTGCCTCCGAGGGGCCGCGTCAGCGGTGCCTCTGGGTGGCCCGATGCGGGTCTGAGGAGGGTCCACACGCGGGGGGTGAGCTGCACCGCCCAGCGCAGCAGCCGGGTTTCTTTCCTGACGGCAGCACAGGTGCACCCGCCGCAGAGACACGCAGCCGCCCACTCGTCGCCTCTTTAAAAACGGGGATGTCACAAATGTACGTCTTTTAATGGAGTTTTTGGCAGACGGCACCATCCCAGCAGCGCTGCAGGAGTGAGAGGAGGCTGCTGCTCACCAGTCCAGCGCGAGAAACGCTCTCCAGCGAGGAACATGCACGTGCCCCAGAGTACACGGTGGGTTTCAAGGTAACGCTAGAGGTCGGGGAATGTCGCAGCTTTTGCCTTGGGGGTTTTGGCGAGTCATGGTATGACACTTTTTTCGCCCCACGTGCTGCCTATCCAAGTATTTTGAGACAATTTGAATATTCCTGCAAATGTTTTCAAATGCAGCAATTAGGAGCTGGGGGAAAAATACAATTAAATGTTTGGGTTAATGTCAGCCATCATTCTCCTCTTCCAGAAGTTTCAGTTCTTCCATCAGAGCAGAAACAACATCATTTGACCAAGTACTGGCTGATATAACGGATAGTGGCTGATCACTGGCTGATCCAACATGTAAACATTAGGCAATGACATTGACACTCGTCTGTGTACTTCTCAGCAGAGTTTATTCTGTGTCCACGTTTTCTCCTTCCTCTCTCCCCTTCCAGCTCCCCTCGCTCCTCTCTGCTGCGGAGAGGAGGGGGCAGCCGGGACCGCCTGCCCCGTGGGACCCTCAGCATCCCTCCCCCTGCCCGTCAGAGCCCTGCTCCGCTTGTTCTTTCNCCATTCAGCCCATCNTTCCACACCTCAGTATGTGAANTCCTCTGCTGTACCTCGCTGCTGGCCTNCCCCGCCGGCCGGGCTCCGTCCGCCGCGAGCAGGAGGCCGGGGCGAGGGNGCGGTGCCAGGCTGCGGCAGTCGCTCCCCTGTCTCGGCGTGGGCTGAGCTGCCTCCCGCCACCCTCCTCCACCTCCTGCTCGCTCACGCTGATCTTCTCCGTCTTGCCGCTGCCAGCTGAACACGCGCCCGTGTTCCATCACTGTAATTCTGGAGAAGCGTAAAGGCTGCAAACCAAAATCTCTGCAAATATTTGCTTTCATGTTTAATGAATTTGCTTCAGCTGTGTTTACCCTGCTTTTGTGCTCCCTTTCTCCAAACACTCACGCATGAAAGCCTCACAAATACGATTCGAGGCTGAAGCAGGGTTCAGAACAAGAAATTCCTCCGCAGCTTCGTGCACGGCACTGCCCGGCGATGCCGACCCCTCCAGGCACAGAAAGCCTCACGCTTCGGAGGAGCGACCATTGCTGCTGGGGAGGAAGGGAAGGGGACACGGCGCTGTCGCCCGTTGACACCAAGGGGTAAAAGCAAGACACGCGACGCGGTGGCTCAGCGTGGCTGCCCACACCCCGCCGAAAACTCCCCGTCCGGGGTTTTTCAGCCATTAGCTCATCGGAGCGCTCCGCCGCGCACGCTCCCGCGGCGTGAGGAGGAGCGGGGCCATGTGCTGCCGGCGCCCACGGCAGAGCAGGGCTGACCTGGGCCGGAGCTGCACCGCGTCGCACAACCCGCGCCTCACGGAGCCGCTCCCGGAGCAATTGGCTTTTGCAGAGCACTTAGAAAAGGGTAAATTCATCCACATCGTTAGCGTCTTCCGCCAGACGAAACCAGGCCGTCG
>Ga0065711_1005396_pt1 | contig 20352 bp, 14 predicted proteins | sample Hoacrofraction12_FD_59098 | JGI IMG/M metagenome (GOLD analysis project Ga0065711, IMG submission 59098) | Hoatzin crop microbial communities from Cojedes, Venezuela - Epithelial fraction 12 v2 (version 2) | ecosystem: Host-associated > Birds > Digestive system > Esophagus > Crop | place... | reverse complement strand
ATTCAAGACCCGCCTGGACGCGGTGCTGTGCAGCCTGCTCTGGGTGACCCTGCTTCGGCAGGGGGTTGGACTAGATGACCCACAGAGGTTCCTTCCAACCCCTACCACTCTGTGATTCTGTGATTCTGTGATTCACCATAGCCTGTGGCCACAAGGACCACAATTTGTTGGTGCACTCTGTAAAAACTCCTTCCTTATGTTTCACTTTGATATCTGACAGTGTTATCTGCTATTTCCCGCAATGTGCAACACAAATATGCATGGACACATGTAGGCTATAGTCTAAAAGACCTTTTTCCTCACATTAATGACTGATTTTCTCTCTCATATTCCCATGCTTTTCAGTGAATCGGCTTCTCATTTTCCCTTCATAAAAGAGGAAAGAATAATCACGTCTACAAGAATCTCAAAGACCAGGGAAAATTTCAAAAGGATTAAATAAAATTAGTGTCTGTGTCATCGAATTTTGGGAGAAATTTGTCACCACTATCGTTTGTGCCTTTGAGAATCTTTGTAATAATTTTTGGGGTTGCACTTTTTTATCTTGACCATCGCTAGCTATTTTGCTGCAACAGCCTGTCTCATCCTGTACCCATGTGGATGCACTGCATAGTGCAAGAATGAGCTGATTTTATGGTGGTACTTATGAAAGATAACAGGCTGATGGATGTGTCAACTCTGTGACTCACTTCCTTACTAATTTTCTTGCATCCCTTACAGATGCCTCTTGGGTGAATACGACCATTGAATTGTTATTGCTGGCAGCTACAGATGAGTTGCAAAATGTCTAATTTGAACCGGGGACTTTGTCTTCCAAGACCTTGGCCCCAGAGCAGGGTAGAGGGAGGAAAAGAAAGTTCAAAAATGGATGTAAAGACCTCCGATCTCCTTCCCTGTCCAAGACGGAGAGTAGCACCATGAGAAAGTTTCCACCACCTTTCCCAGCTCAGGCAGGTGTTTCCTTCTGGGAGGTTTTGGTGTCAGCAGGCGGAAGAATGACTGAGAGGCAACAATAGAAGTCCAGAGATACCTCTGTGGAAGGGGAAATGCTTAAACAGAAAGCAAGTTTTCATCATGTTATGACCCTTGCCAGTTCTTGTTAGAAGCAGTTGGGAACTTGTCAAGTAACCAATGTATTTCCCATTGGAAACACTGATTTATCAAGAATGAAACATGTGGACTGGAAGACTGGTTTCCTTCAGGGTTTGGTTGGAGGGAGGGAGATGAATATAATCTCTTTTTTTTTGCATTATCTTTGAAACAAAAGACTTTCTCAGAGAAGATCTACCAGAAGAATGCAAAAAGGGCTGAAATTAAGAAGGGCAAATAACAGTGTTACCATAAAGCTTCAAGCTGTAGGTTTGTTTCACTCCTGGTTAAGGAGATCTGTTCTCATCTGAGGACAGTTTAGATTTATGTGTCTTCCTCCTACTATACCCTGCATCACTGGAGGTGTTCAACAAACATGTAGATATGGCACTTCGGGATATGGTTTTGTAGGCATGGTGGTGTTGGGTTGACGGTTGGACTTGATGATCATAGAGCTCTTTTCCTACCTATGACTCTATGATTCTACGATTCTATGATTCAAAGCTGCCTAGGGGAATAAAAGAATGTCTTTCTGTAGATGGACTTACTCATTTTATCAAAACGCAGTAATTGACTTTCATTCACTGTTTTTTGATAGGTCCAAAGAGTTTCAGTGGGCTTAAAAGCAGCCTGTGACACCTGTCTGCTAATACAGACCTTTCTGTTTTTTTGTACTGCAGTGACACCCACTATTCTGTCATTAGAAGACCTTCTTAAAGCTTCATACATTTTCTACACTCCACTTCTCTTGAGGCAGTATTAGGGGAAGAAGTATTTTCAGGGAGGTGACAGAGAGTGGCAGAAACACTTGCAGATTTTCCTTAGATTTCATTAATCTTTCATGGAATAACTTAGACAAGTACTGAACACTGTGAAGTTAGCACAGGTCTGGTGGTGAGTTGACTTGATATCGAGGAGAGTGCTCCTTGGTATAGACAGCAAACAATAAATCCACTATCTCTTTCATGGCTCACTCCTATGTAACTTCAATGACAGCAGACTTCTCTGGCTTTTGATGATGTGAGTAATTCCTTTAGCAAATACATGTTTGTATCTCCAAATTACAAGTATCTGCATCTACCTACTTCAGCTGATCTCAGTGGCTCAATGTGCCCTGCAGGATCCTGGTCAAGGACGAGCACCTCCATCACCAACAGATTCATATTGGTTTGTAATCTTGTGATTCGATTTTCCTCAGCTCTGTACAATTACAGCAGTGATGTAGAGCTGATATAAAAAACCTCCATTTCTTCCTCATAACACTGCTGATCTGGCCAAAGTGCGCATTTTAGCTTTTAAATCTCTTCTATAAATAAGTGAGGTTTTTATCAATGGATTTTGTCAGTCAGGTGACCAGCTTTCTTATGGACAAGTTGGCACGGAAGATGACAACATTGTTATTTGTCTAAAAAATGTGTAGATGTGGCACTTCAGGCTATGGCTTAGTAGGAATGTTGATGTTGAGTAGATGGTTGGACTCGATGATCTTAGAGGTCTTTTCCAACCTCTGATTCTATGGCTCTATGATTCTGTGTTATACATGTGGTTCTTTAAAAGCTAGCTTTACAGTAAGACAACAAACAAATAAAACCAGAGCATGTCCTAATTATCTTGTCTTTCTATACAACAATCTTTTTGTCCCCTCAGGTCAGAGAGGGTGGGGGTTCAGTCCCAGAGCACAGCAAAATAAAAGAACAATGCTTTCCCACATTATTTTCCCTGAAGATGAAGCTCTGTAGTCAGGGTAGATGGCTGATGATGGCTAAAAACTTGGAGAATGAATCTGTGAACATTGACTATTCAGGGTAGAAATAGCAAGCCCTGAAAACTGCCAAGTGTGTTATTTCTCAAAGCCTTTTAAATTTTATAGCTCATTTATGTTCCAAGAGAATTGAATAAGTGATAATGTAGTGTACTTAATTGCAGTCTTCAGAGTAAATCCTACCCTTTCGAAAGAAGTATCCCTTTGATACAGAAATAATTAATGAAGAATTATAATATAGAAGAGTCCATCATAGCCATCTAATTTGATGTGCATAACACCAGACCACAAAACCTTACTAGCTATGACTGCACCAAGCGCTTAATTGAGTTTAAATAATAGTTTATCTGTAGTTCATTTCCAGGTGATGGAGAGTCTTACACATATGCCGTTAAGCTGCTTCAATGGTTAATTATCTTCACAGTCAAAAAATCCATGCCACTTTCCTACTCTGAGTTCACAGTACCTTTTCTTCAGACTACCAAATCTCATTAAACTTTACTCAGTTTAAGAGCTGTCTGCTTTCTAAAATCTTTTCCCATCATAGGTATATGTACACTGTTATCAGTTTACCTCTTAATATAGTCCTGGATAAACTAAATAGATTGAACTTCTTAAACCTCTCATGGTGAGACAGGGCTTTCCTACTCTAAAAGATACTAATAATTTTTTTTCTGAATGTTTTCTCATCCACCCACGTCCCCTTTTGGAGTGCAGAAACCAACACTGGGATACCATCTTCCATTAATGGTTTCATAACATACCAAGAAAAATAGCTTCCCTGCTGTATCTGTTTATTCTCCTGCTTAGATATTTGGGACTGCATTTGTCTCAGCGAAAACATTAAGCGCCTATATGCACTTCACAGTCTACATGATCTCAATGTTTTTTTCAGGACACCTGCTCTTTTTGTGGTGTCCCTATAGCCTTATGATCCAGGATACAGTCATCCTACTACAAATTTCCCTCATCTGATACTGCATTCCTGATGTCCATCTTATGCCATCTCAGGGGCAATAGGGTTACAGAAACTTGTAATCATATGCACCATGAGGAATTTGCTCTTTTTTCTCCATGTTTGGGACTCTCCACCAGGGAAGCCAGTAATGCCCTGAGCCATATACTTCCCAATTATTTTCAGGAAGCAGCTCTAGAATCTTGGCCAGACACTTGGGCAGACTCCAGAGTTTACGAATCCTGTCAAGAGTTCACAAATCCTGATCTCTCATCCTTTGAAGTCACCTCCTATCTCCAGCACTTCTACAAGGAGTGCGCCTACAGGGCACACTGCAGTGTTGTGATACTCTACCTAGCTTTCAAACACTTCCATTTCACTGCAGACACCAATTGTAAATCAACAGCAGGAGGTAAATTCAGTAACATAAAGTCACCTTCTGATTTCTTCCTTCTCTCCCTGAAGAGATTATTCTTGCAAGGGAAGTGCTTTGTGAAAGCTAAGTATTTACTGCTCTTTCGAGATTCAATTCTACTTGAGCTGACCCTGTTTACTTGTCCCTCCTCATCCCATTTATCTGGCAAATTTCCCAAATTCTGTTGTGGGAGAATAAAGGATTCCTCTTGAATGAACAATTGTTGAAATTCTGTAAAAATGTAAGGAGCAGTGGACAAAAGAAAGGTGAAAAGTGAATTGAGGTACAGAATGTTTCATGAAAGCCCTCCACTATTTAGTGTCATTACTAACTCTGCAACCTGAGGCAATTTATTAAGAGTTTGAAAAAGTGGCTTAAAGAGCAGGATGTGAAGATTTCCATTGGAAATAGATGACTACTTTAAAGGTTGCAATTGGTTTCTAAAGAACAGGCTAGATGAAAATTGCAAGAGGTGAATAGCTACTGAAATCTGTGGGCTGGGGGAGGGGAAGAAAATTGCCATGTACTTGAAATAAATAGCTCTTCTAGAATAACGGGTTTTAAACTTTAAAATTGTTTTGTTCTGCGACATACAGAATGAAGTATTTAGAGTTGTTTTCGACTTCTCCAAACAGGCAACATTTGCTTGGAAAATAATTTCCATAGAAAAATACGATAATGCAATTATTCTAAATGGTACTTTCTATCACTTGATGCAACATTCATAATAACCTCTCGTATTTTTCAGCAGTGTTAGCTATCCGTATAAACTCTATCTGTGCTACAGGACAAAGAGGACTTTGATAAAAAATGAGCCACTGCTATGTTTTTCCACTAGCTTTTGCTTTAAATTGATGCAATGAACCCTTGCCAGAAATGCCAGAAATCAAAAAGGTTATGGTTGCTAATATTGCTAATGGTAATTCAGTTTATTGATTCTTCCCAACAGTGGGATTTTCTAAGTGTTGTATCTGATGATGGTAGAGTATTTTTTTGCACTCTTACAAGCCATTATACAGTTGAGATTTAGTCCTGTTGGGTGTAGAGAAATTTTTGCTGTACACCCATGCTTACTTCTTATACCCAGGTCCCACAGATCTTGCTTCCTTGTTGGGTTAAAGACTTGGCAGCTCCCTGGAGTCTACATTTCACCTCCAATGCCACCTGATGCAAGTGAAAATGTCCAGTGAAATCAAAACATTCCCAAGAAACATTTAGTGATTTTGAATCAACATTTTCAAGTGGAGAACCCTTCTTCTGGAAAATAGTTGACCAGCTGAAGTACACAGCTTGTCCTCCTGTTTCATGTCCTGCCCTTTCAGGGCTGGCAAAATTTGCCCAGGTTATTGAGTAGTTCCACATCTCCTCCATTACCAAGTGGCATAAATCCAATCAGCTCAGACCTGTGGTCTCAGCAGTGAAATATTAATATCCTAATCACTGAAAGTATGCAGGTCTGTGTCAAAGTGGCTGAAAATGAGATTTTGGGCTGTGGGATAGGAGCACAGGAGGAGGTCTCCTCCCTGGTAGGCAGATAATTACTTTGAAAGAATACAGGATGAACTAAGGAAAGGATATTTGACATAGGCCATTTATTTTTTCACAAATCCAAGCAGATCCTCACCCTCAATAGTAATTTCCAGTCAGCTTGAAGGCTGAAGACAAGATGGTATAATTAGCCATGTTATATCTATTTGAGTTCCTAAAGATAATGATGCTCTACAGGACTTATAGCATGTCCCTGTTACACCTCTTTTTCAGCACATTTAAGTCATCCATAATCCTGCAGGAGGGATGATAATTTAAGTACAAGTCAAAGAAGATGGAAAAGAAAACATAAGGGATGCCTTCCAGACAGCCTTTTCCTCTAAGCTGATGTGCCAAAGCTAGGAGTGTAGCCATTGTGGGCTCCTTTTAGTTAAAGAAGACAGTGATAGAACAGGCGCTCGTGCTCTGATAATAATTCAGAAATTAGATGGGCTGCCTCACTCTCTTTTCCCACTGGGCAAGTGAACTCTGGCTAAATATCTTCAAACATGTGCTATTCCAACCAAATAAATACCAGAGACAGCAGCTGGTGGCATGCACCTGGAAGTATTTTCTCATGCAAAATATTACTCCTGATTCCTCTCTGATCTTTCCTACTCTAACAATTCCTCCAAACCAGTTTAATAAATACTTTTAAGTTTTCACCTTTCTTTACTTTCTGTCACCATAGAACAGATCCATCAAACATGAGGCACAATTTTAATAGCAAAACAAAAAAATCTATCAGGGGAAGCCAGACATTCTGGTGGATGTACTACTAATTTAGCTAAATCAATAGACAAAGAGGCCAAAAAAAAAGCAAGGCTGCTCAGAATGATACATCCAGCTGAAGTTTGAGACAGTGAAGAAATCAAAGCAAGCCAAAATATCATTGATTGGTGTCAAAAAAGCCTTACACCTCCATAAAGCATTCTGGTTTATCTGAGGTTTGTTTTCCTGTCAGGCTTAGTAAAACAGAATCCTGCACCCTAAGCTTATAAACAGTGCCACGCAACCATTGCTGCCTTTCTTCTTCTGCTCAGTCCTTTTACTGAAATGGATTGAACCTAATGAGTGGAAATTACAATTTTTAAAACTTCTATCATATAAAGCAGCACTCGTATTAACTGGATTTTGCAGAAGGAAAAGGATAACGCTCTAGGGATGCATTGGGAAAAGGGGAAAGAGCAAACTTTTCCTCTGCTACAACGAACCCTTCACAATGTGGACAGCCTTTCTGTATCTATGCCAAATAGCTGATCCTCACTCTGCCCACCCATCTTCTCAGTCATGATTTTCATCAGTCTTTTTTTTCCCTAACCGAAGATATAAGGAGAATTTTTCTCTAACTGAAGACATAAGGAGAATGATTGCTGGCTGAACTGTGAAAAGTATACATGATGCCAGTAGCCACTGCTGTCTGAAAACCCAAACTCTTGGTCTGCATTTGCAACTCTTCCTCTAGACAGAAGGAACGAACAGTGAGAACCATGCTTGAAGTGCCAGACTTAGCTCCCGCTGGCCCTGGTAACCTCACTGTATACTGAGACCAAGTTGGGAATTTAGTGACTTCCAAAGAAAAAAGGTACTTTCTAAAAGTAAGGCTTTTCAGTTTTCAAAATTTCTTCAGTCCCCAGATGGATTTTCTCTTGAGAAAGGAAAAATCTGATGGATAACACTAGATAGGAACTATGTGATCAACTGAAAGAAGGCACTGCTTCAATAACTGGCACCCATTTTTGGTGCATAAAATAAATATTGAATGAAATGTGAAGCAAGAAAAGCAAAAAACTGGGGCAGCTGGGGAGTGATGGAGAATTGGGGGTAAACACTACATCTCTACAGCTATGTCCCTCTGAAAGCAGCTGAATTTGATGGGGCTGTTCACGGTCTTTGCTGCTCCATTTCCAGAATAGAGGGGTCTGTGCTAAAGTGCTCCCTCCATCAAAAGCAGGAGACCTGGAGAGGAAAGTGATGTTACACCCAAGTCCTATCCACACAGAACTGGGAATCCCTTTTCTCCCTGTAAAGTGGAGATATGTCCTCATTTAAGGCAGGAGAGCAACCCTTTTGCATTGGTCTTAGCATGGCTTTTAGTTTGGTCTTCCTTAAAAATATTGGAAGGTCTCTGTGTGAAAACAAACAGGATTTATTAGACTTCTAGTGCAGGAAATTATCTTTTTTCGGTTTTGTCGGTTTGAAAACTGATGATACCTCATAGGGTGTTACTCACCACATCTGAACTTAGCCTGAAATAGGAGATTCATCGCTCCAGATTCTGTGTAAACTCAGAGGAAAAAGTGAGAGGTTCTCTCAGAAGGGAATGCAGAACAGAAGTCTATAATCAGACCAAATAAATGTCCATTAGAGGTGTATTCCCCTTAGAGCCTAGAAATTGGAAGGAAAAGTGAGAAGGGAAGAAGCTAAGTCAGTGGCAAGTTCTGGTTTTGCCATATAGATCAAATACTAGTGGTGGCATATGACAGAGAAAGGTCTAAGTGGCACTTACCACAAAGAAATGGACAGGATTGAAAAGGCCAGAGGACAAGGAATAATCCTAGGAGTTCAGCTCTCCATGGTGACTGAGGCCCTTAAGATCAAAAAGGGTAATAAGATAGGTTAAAAGAAAGAAAGCCAAAGTAGGTATGGAGAGGCAACAAGAAGGAAAAAAATTCCTGCTGATTGCTGCATTGTGCATTTCACAGCCGGATGGAAACACATGCTAACAACCCTTTCCCCTCGGAAAATGTTAAGCAAACAGTAAAGAAAAAATATATGGTCAGCAGTGTTTTAAAGGTAGAATGTCCTTACTCAGAAGTGCACAGTAAATCTGTGGAAGAACAAGAATTTAAATCCACAGCCTTGAAGAATAGTGTGCCTATGTTGTGTAACATCTCTAAAAGGCACATTTCAGTCAGGCTTGAAGTCAGGCACTAGGATTATCCTTTTATCAGCATTCAAGACCTGATACTAAAAACTTTATTTATTACAGATCTGCAAAACTAAGCTGGTTAGCCATTGAAATTTGGTAATTCGAGAAACCAAGATCTTGAGAAAAGGGTTGCTCCCCTTAAAACCCAAGGAATTTTTGTTGGTCTTGAATAGACATAAAAGTTTATCTGGATGAGTAAATACTGTACATTTTATTCAAGAAAAAATAGTTGACTACAAATTGCTGTATGAAGCTGTTATAGTCAGCCACATAACGTACCATCCAAGTCTTAAAATAACATCACTCCAAACCTGATTCTTTTCTCTTTAATAGTAAAACCACTGATGTAGAAAAGAAATCCACTGTGGGGCAATTTGTTCTCTTGCCACACGTATTACAGCTACAAAATAGTTGGCGGCACTTAGACATTAGAAAGACTCCAGAGAAAGTTAACACAGATGATTAGCCCTAAAGGAGCTGTAAGATGATGAGAAGATGAGTGAATTAAATTTCTTTCCTTTAGTGTGAATTGGTGGACTTCTGTTGAGGTTTACAGTATTTGTGTTCAGAGATGCCACCCCATCTGTATAATGGGAGGGATGCAGGGGGATTAGTTTGGATGGACAGCAAATTGCAGGGGAGGGGGACAAGGGACAACAGGATATATGTGATCTTTTTATTCTATTTTTATTTTTCACTGCTAGCTGATTAAGGAAAGCAAGGGCATCTAGGATTCTGCATTTGAAAGGCTGCTAGATGACTGCAAGAAACATTAGGCTGCTTGAAAATGTCAGCACTTTGCACTTTATGTAGGACTGAGCTGATTGCTATGGTGAAGAGAACATAAGTGATTCAAAGGTGAACCAGAGGTCTCTGTGTTAGAGAGGTGAATATGAGCAGGATGGGGGACGGGAACTTGGCTCTTTAAAATGCTGAATTCATTCTTATCTCAAAGCAGGGCCTATAGAAATTCAATACATATTGCATTTTTGTACGAATTAGTGAGTGACTTTTTATCAACAAAGATACCTTTAATTTGGAATCAGATCTGGAAAGGGACATAAAACAGCCCAGCAGCTTCTTTCTGCAGCCTCCAAATCTGGGACAAAAATCTGACTGAAGAACAAAACAGGTCTTGCCTCGTGAGAACAGAAGGGGAGATGCGTCTTAGCTAACTCATGGCAACTAACATAGGGTAAAATGTCAAGCTGTATTCCTGTGCTGGGCATTAATCATCCTGATGGTTAATAATCATCCTGATGCTTTCCCATGATTTGCCTCTATCTGCTGAAACACAATAAGATACACTTGATTTTTTTTGCTTGGATTTTGCAACAGGCAGGACTAGTTCTTGTTAGCTTCAGTAGTCTCAGACACTCCACTGTGCAGTGCTGGGGTCCCTCTAAAGATCTTGGCCACCTCAATGGGAAAACTATCCTGCTTGTCCCAGCTATACACCTTAGGATACAACACATCACCTTTTGGAGTTTCTTTTCTTTACTGATGACAGACAAATAGACAACAAAACTTATACACTTGACGTTTGGTGGGAAAAATCACACCTGAGCTCTTCGTTAACCTACAGGAAACCGTAGGTGCTTTCCTTGTGTGGATTTATTAAATACAGAAGAACATCTTTAAAATAATGTGCGTCCAATTGGGATACATCGGGTGATTTGATCTTTCAGAAATCTTACCTCCAAACACCCGGCAGGTGAAAGAACCTGTACTTTGTACTGGCAGCTAGAAAAAGAAAATGCAAGGGACATCCTCTGAAGAAACGGTATTTTTACTAGGCATGTTCGTAAAAGAAACCTGTGGTCAATTTAATATTTTGCTTCATTCCTCTCTTTCCAGAGACTATTTTTTTTTTAAACAGCTTAAAAGCAGAGGGCTAAAACAAAGCACTATGTTGAGAATATCCATTAAAAACCTCACTGTGTTTAAGACTATAGACTTGTAGGAAAGGAAACATGATCATAATTTAATAGTTGTTATTATTCTTTCTTTTTCTGAATCTCCCAGGACTCCAGTTAAAGCTTTCTGAGGACCTGTATGCAGCCTAGATTTCCATTATCCAGAGAGGCAGACCACTTAATGAAAACTTTAGCTTCAGGTGTTGTAAGTGCTGCTCACTGCCTCTGTTTATCCCAGGAATGGATTGTGCTGTCTACTCCCACCTGCATTTCTCATTGCTCATCATGTGCTTGGATGGTGTTACCTGCACTGATTACGTGTCTGTCTGAGATCTAAGCATTGGTCATGGCACTACACTGTGAAAGGGCATCCCTGAAGGGAAAACAACTCTGTGAGGAATTAGGCCAGGGTTTACTTGCAAAATGGATCAGTCCCAGAGCACACACATATCCATCGTCCCAGAAGTCAGGCCTTAGAAGGCTCCATGGATGAAGGGCCAATAGACCAAGACCCAAAGAATCCACCCAGTGCAGTCATCTCCTGGCCAAATGTACTCATAGCATCCACTTAGACTTGACATTTCAAGATCGATTTCAGGCAGCATTGTGAATTGGTGATAATTATTGTTCAGCTAACACCAGATTGACAGCTCAGCTGCAGGACAATACCATATTGTAGGAGAAGGGCTTATACATGGGACAGTTCCTTCCGTCCTTGCAGTCATGAGCTGGTAATCTTTACAGCACTGAACCAGGTCTTCTGGACTGCCTGCTCTGGATCATTTCTGCACTAAGTATTTCTGTGAAGAAGAGACAGAAGGACAGAGAGAGGGAAAAAGAAATAAAGATGGAAAGGAAGTTGATCTGGTTTCTCTCAAAGCCAGTGGGACTTCCCTTCTAAGCAAGTTCATCCTCATCTTGCTGGAGAGCTCAGGACAGGTACGTGAGGGTGGTGCTGGAAGCATTTTATGTTAGTGCCAAGAGTTGCTCAAGACAGATAGAAAAAAATTCTACTGTCTGGGGAACTGAGCTCTGCTGAAGAACATGGCTAGCTCCCAGAGGCTCTGCTGTGTAGCAGCCAAGGAAAGCAGTACAGAGTAGCTCAGCACATGGGAGATCATCAAAGAGAGGGCTTTTAAAAAATCTTTTTGAGATTAATTTATTACTCAGACCTCTAGGGCATTAATCGGTTTCACTTTTACTGTTTCCCATCAAATAACCATCTGCAGACAACACCTTTTAACAACTTGATGTAATACATTTACTGGACATTTTGTCATTGTAGTATATTAGAGATATCAGAAAAACAGCTGGTAAAAAGCCATAAACAAAGACTTTATTACATACTGTTTATTGTCACTTTAGCTTTGGAAGGCTAACCAAGAACACTAATGCACAGCAACACTGAGATGAGTCTTTAATGTTGCCAGGAAGGCTAAAGGTTACTTCACTAATAATATGCAAATTGAGCCTTTACTGTACATAATGAATAATCACTTTAGATTAAAGGCAGAAATTTCCTTTAGTAGTACTTGCAATAAAACCTTTTGCGTGAATTTAATAATTAATTTAAAGAATTATCACTTCACTGAGCCTGAATACATTATTTATTACTAAATGTAATTGAAGTATTTATTAGGCAAGTAATAAATGATGGACAACAGAAATAGGTGGCTTCACTGTTTTGTAAAATAACCTCAGCCTTTGTTTACAAGCAGGGATGGTAGTCTTCCCATATTGTTCTAACAGATTAATTATCTTCAGAATAATAGGTATAATTGCTTGCATCACTTGGTGGATTTTCCTTACCTTTTAGTTCTTCCCCTTGGGATATAAGAAGAGGAGAATCAGAATATGGTTACTGTAGACTACATTACACTGACAGTCCAAGCCCTGTTTATGTATGACCATTTATTTTTTACTCTGGACCCAATAAAATTTAGGTGTAAGTATGTCTGTCCAGCATTTGACAATCTCAACCCATACACAAAGTCAGAGCACTGGTAGCAAGTAAATTAAATATCGGGCTCTTCAGGTGAGAATAGCATTGACTTACTTTGACAGCAACAACAATAGAGCTACTGAGCAATTCCAGCTTAAAATGAACTCATTAGAATATAGTGAATTTAACAGCAGAAGGATAAACAAGCAGATCAGCAGTACCAGCTGCCCTTTTATGTTTCTGGAAGTATCTAAAACATTGCCACTGGTTAAATTGTTTAAAGAAAGCAAGGCTGAAGTTGGTCAAAAAGCCTCTAAGCATCATCATGGAACTTAGGAAGTCAAGGCAGCTCTCTGTGACGATAACTGTACATTCACTGTATGCCATTGGGTCTACAAAGCCAAGGTGACAATTATGATATTCATTGTTAATGAAGAGACTCATTAATAAAGATCTTTTATTTTCCTCCTCATTCAACAGTCTACAATAAAGTTGTAACAAGACTGTATAGTAAATAGTAATGATTTCAAGAGATATTCTTTCACTGTGGAAAAAAAAAAAACTTCTAGATTTCCTTTCCTCAAGGTTGTCCAAAGAGTGTCAGTTTAATGTGGAAAGGTATTTTACTTTCTGAGCTAGGTTTTTTTATTCTAAAAAATGCTGCAGTTTTTCTGTTTTGACAAAACATCCATTTCCATTCTAGTTCTGGTGGAAAAAACTCAACTCCTTGATATACCTGTAAAGGACTATATTTGCCATATGAAAGACAACTGCGCTTGTGTTCTGCTCTGACTGCATTCCACCTTCCTGCCCAACTACATGTTTCCACACAGTCAAGAAACAGGTGAAAGATGATTGCAGCTGAAATTTACGGCTTTCTAGATGCATTCAGCATACTCTCTCCAGTCTAGAAACAAAACCCAGAGCTTGGAGAACTACAAGGATCACATAAATACTTGAAAACAGATGGGACAGATTTAGGCCCATGTTCCAAGATACATGGGAAGAAACTCCAAATTTTAATGGAAAGAAAAGTTTTCCAAAGGTATTAAACACTTGTGCATTCTTCCTATATCAGAAAATTATAACAGAGAAAAAAAGATTAATAAAGTTTTTCTTCAGTGTAAAAAATCTCTTTCCATCTAAGGCACAAAGCATTTTCTTACCTTCAAATCTATATGGCTTTAAATTAATACCCCTAGTCATATTTTAACCTATTTTCCTTTAACAAGTGTGAAGTAAAACGTAGGCTGGCATACTGTATTACCAAACTAGAATTTTAGCAATACACTGAGTCACTCCTGGATTACTTTGTCATGAGTTAAATGCACGTCCCCAAATTGTCTCCATAAAACTTCTCTGTCATAATTTGCCCACCTGCATTTTAAGTATGCTGTCCCAGATAACTACAAGCTATCGATATTGATGTGTGTATTCAAGACATTGCACTGCAGAGATTTAGGAATCTCTATCTGTTCCTCTTAACAGTGAGCAGGTCCTTTGATCTCTTTATAGGTGATGATACATAGAAAAGCTATGCTGCAAGAAGCCTTCCAGTCTTGTGGACACGTACATGCCAAGACCTACTGCCTAGAAGCTAAAATTGGATACTGGATGTGGCCACTAGGAAAGTGGCAGAGTTGCTCGTCCTTGGTGCTTTTGTGATAAGACTGAGCATCTTCTTATTGGTCATAGTATTATTTGCATCCCAGAAGAACTTTTGCGGTGTCTATATAGAGCCTGCGTGACAGTCTTAGTAATTATTTTTGTTGTTGCAGTCCATCATATTCCTCTCATTTCCTCTGATGCTACTTAAGGAAGCATGGTCCATTATCATGAATATTAACTTCTCTGAAGTCCCGTAATGAATAATCTGTCGTTTACATGCTAGCAGTTCTTCGTCGCTAAATGCACTGAATACTTCTGTATTGCTAAAAAGCTAGGTAATAAATCATTAAGCAGCCTGTCCCACCATAACAGAGCTTTACCGGTCTTAGAAGGACCTCTTTACCTCCCTTGGAGGGAGGGTTAACAGGAACCTGTTGAGCTTTCTGTATGTCATTTGAATTCTGTTTCTTGTAAAGTGTCCTCTTGCACTGAAAGTCTTGGCACAATAGCTTGTGTCCAGCTCACTTGTGTATTTATGTGTTACAGATGTCTGCTATGCCTATCGACTGTCATACTTTGGCACATTATTGTAATTTACTGTCTGGCAAATTCATTTCTGCTTTCATGTCTGAGCTTGTGCTTTCAGCTGTGTGTTTGAGGATTATTTTTAAGGGTTTTCCTCAGATGGCTTTGCATTTTATGTTTGACTTTTCTATTGACATTCATTTGTTGGCGCGTTTAGTACCTGAGCCAAATTAACTTTAAACACTGCTTGTAACACCTCCTTACATCGAGTATCTGTAAGTACTCCTGAAAAAAATGCTGCTGTAAGAAACATCTTACCAGGTCTGATTCTTTCCATTCTGTGCACATTTTCAGAAGTCTAGCCAATCTTTTAACATCAGTGCCTACAAGGTGGTTTTCACTGGTTTAAATTTGTTACTCTCAGTTAGATTTCAAAGATATTTCATTGCTAGAAACAATTGGCTATTGAACACTTTGGGCACTTTGTGTATCAGAGGGAAATTTTCAGATGCAAATCATACGAACAAAATCTTTAATGGTCACAATTTTAATTAAGGGCACATTCATGAATAGTTTAACAAGGGCTAAAAGATCATTAAAAGTCAATATTCTGATTATTACCAACTCAAACAAATAAATGGATGATATAGTGTAGAATAATCAACAACATCTTCTATTGGAATATTTATCCCCATCTTTATCAGATGTCACTTCTGTCAGCAGCAAACGATTAAAGTATCTACTGATCATTCCTGTGTCTTTTAGTGGTGATTTATATGAGCACCTTTCAAAAACATACTGACCTATTCAATAATGTTCACTTTCTACAGTCCAATAAATGCTTCTAACATCATCTACACTTGCTTCCTCTGGAATATTTATAGACAAATTTATTCCAGTATGCCAAACTCTATGAAAGACTTTTCATTAAAACAGACATAAAAATATTTTTTTGTCAGATAAACTCACACTCAGTAAATAAGAATTTTGGTTATCAATTTTAACTTCAGGCTGCTATTAATTCTTCTATGCACATTCAAAGTGATTAAACTGCATCAATAATCTTAGCTACAAAAGGTGTATCTATTGTCTTCCGATTTTGTGTCTGGAAAAGAAGCAATTGGCTGCTTCAGGTAATGCGACAATTCTTTATATTAGCTGGATTTTTAAGAAGTTTTTATACTATATCCATAAGTATATTTAAATCATGTACAAATCCAGGGACCATATAGGGGTGGCCCTAATCACATATAACACACATATTCACCTATTGATTATTTCCGCTAACGATATGTGTCTGTAACTATGTCTAAAAAGCTCAAAGCAAAATACATTTAAGGACAACTCAGCAAAGTTACAAAGAAAGCTTTAGCAATCGTGGTTCTAAAATTATAATGGTAGGATACGATGAACAGTTAACAGTAATAGAGATGACCAAAAATATCACCTCACAAAGTACGGTGTAAACAAAATATTTAGCAACCTCCCAAACTCAAAACAAAAAATAACAACCACCTTGATTCATAAAACAGACTGGCCTCCTTTGGCTCCAAAATAAATACCAGCATCTCAGACTGTTTGAGCATATGAAGCACCTGGCATGCTCTTGATACTATCCAGGATGTAAATCATAATGAGAAAATATCATGGGCCTCAACTCACTGACCCATGTGATTCTCTTCATCTCTGTTCCTGTGATTAACTATTCATACAAGATCTATAGAACCTGGTCTAACTGATCTACTTATCATTAGATGCTCAGAAATACCTATCCATCTGTTTCCATGCCTGTGGCACCTGGGACAATTAAGCATTAATAGTGCAGGCAGGACTTCACTATGCCTGCTAGAGCTATGGCGACATAAGCTTTGTTTCAGACCCAAATCTTCAGAGGTACTTAGTGATGGGATTCTGCCTTTATTAAAGATCTTAGCTTTGCCTGATTTTCAGATGCTGAATCCCTCTAAGGTGTCTGAAGTTCAGTGAAGATCTATGTCATGAAGGTTTCAAAGAGTCCAGCAGGACACCAATTATGTCTGAGAGGGTTTCTTTGTGAGGAGCCTAGATTTAGGCAATAGTTAGTTGTTCAGTCATCTTGTATCCCTTAAGCAATTGAAAGACATATGTCTAAACACAACAGTGGATAAAAATCCCAGGTGCCTAAATTAATATAAAGATCATTACTTTTGTAATTGTAGAAGACATCTCCATCAATTTTCCATTGTCTTTCATAGAGTCAGACTTTTCTCTTTGCAAAGCAGGTACACAAGAAACAGCTGAGCCGAAAGGCTGGACAGTCCAGGATGTAGGCTGCCACATGGGAAGCAGTCATTAAGACCTTGACGCTTCGGCTTTTGCTCTTCTTCCTTACCCTTCAGAAAAGACATTTGTGGAAGCATATTTATTGTGTCTATTGAATAAATCAGATATGCTTATAGTATTTTTCACCTGCTTTATTAAAAATGCCCTTTCTATTCTACCTCCTTGTGTTCACATTCCACCGTTCTGTTTTTTTTCCGTTACTTCTCTAAATATTTGTCATTAGGTTATTTGAAAAATACAAAAAAAAAAAAAAAGACAGTGGTCCATATGGCTTTCAGGAAGAAAAGACTTCAACAGGCTGAGAATTAGTTTATACATTGATTTGTCTTTTATGCTGTTTAGAAAGCCTTAACTGTGAGACAGAATTTTTTGTCGTATATCATGCACACTCTCACACTGAAGCAGCCTTTATTTGACCTCTTAATCAATCTGAGTGCCAGTGCAGGAAAAAAAGAGGGAGATACAAGATAGCTTATATAAACGCCAAGTTGGCTGTGTTCCTCTGAACCATCTGCACTTTCAGCCATGGTCAGACTAAATGTCTGCTAATGGCCCCCTTTTTCTATGATGCATTTATATGTCCCTCTTTCTCTTTTTTCCTTTTTTTAAGTGGAAAACAAATGGCATTATTGGACCTGTTCCGCTTCAATGCAGCTGTGAATTGCAGGCCTAGAAAGGCAGCCAAGGAGAAGTCAGACAGCAAAGCCATTCTGCTTAGAGAAGCAAGGCCAAAACTGCTGATTTGGCTTCATTTTGATACATGACTTTTTTTTTTTTAATCTATAAATTTTAATGTGGTCCTTAGAGGACATATTTTGAGCTGCTGCTTTTTCCATTTCTTTTCTTCTTCCCCCACTGTTTAGAAGCAAAGAGGTTTGTTGGATTTTTTCCGCGTTGTAATTACTGGACGTTGTAATTTGTTAATCCATTTGCAGATAAGATGAAACCTGAAATCAAGGCAAATGATATGTGCCTGATAAGACAGTGGACAGTATCGGTTTCCTGAAAGATTAGGCTTTGGCCATAAAACAATATATTCTCAGTAGTGCTTTGGTACTAGTGGAAGGTGTATTTTTTGAGAAGCAGGAGAGAGAAAGAGCAGAGGAGCCAGCAAAACAAGGCTCTGATGGCAGCTGGGATCTACAGGTACTCCTGTATTATAAATAACAATTAATCGTTGTTCTCTAAAGCTGAATATGAATCTTTAGTGCTTCTAAAGCTGAATATGAATCTTTAGTGCTTCTTAGCCTGTCTTCGTGATGTGAATTCTCCCTATGGTCAAAAGACTTAAACAGTCAAGTAATGACTCATTGTCAGCAGCAATGACCCATTGTCAACAGCTCCTACCTGCAGCTGTAAGGATGCCTACCTCATCTTGCTTTTCCCAGGCTGTGTGAGTGAGACCCTGCTCTGATCTGGAAATCCCATAGTTGGATTAAAGCAGCATTGGGCCAAGGTCCTGTATTAGGAGGTGTACATTACCCTGCGAACAGCTTTACATTCACAAGGCAATGAGGTTTTGAACCCAAACCTGGCTCACACTCTGAGGTTGCTTGCCATGCTGAACCCTTCCCTTTGATTTTTCCCTTGGAGCATGCTATTAAAGCAGCCAGGCACAGCACTCCAGCAGTAAACAGCAGAGCTAACAGCTGAACTGTCAGGATCTCTGCAAGCTTCCTGAGGGTGTACAGTGCAGATCTCATCTGCTAAAGGGCTGCTCCTCCTGCACACAACGATCTACCCCTCTTCCCACAGTTCTCTATTGCTTGGTCAGGAAAAGAAATCATGAAAAGCAAGTGACAGTTGAAATGAAATCAGTGCACTGACGTGCCACATTTTAAATAACAAAAAGGTTACTAAGCTCCATCAAAGAGGCATTATGGAAAGATAAGCTTTCAGAGTTCCTCTCACTGTCATTAAACTGTAAACTAACAAGTAGATGTAAAGCACCTCTGCTAAAATCTGCCTAGGGCCCATGACTGATTTAATATGGTGATATAATCACACCATCGTAAATCTCCACACACACACACACACACACAAACACCCCCCGTTAAAGATGAGGGCTGGGATCTTCAAGAGTACCAGGGTTTTCACTGTAAATCAGTGGGAGCTAGGTTTCTAAATACCTTGGACAATCTTGACTGAAAGTCTTGAATTAGAGCCCCCAGGCCCATATTTCACCACCTACTTGTGGATTCTCATTTTCAAATGTGCCCAGCACTTAATAGTCCTTGCTGACATCAGCAGAGCATGTGACACACACAGTGCTCCTGAAAAGGAAAGCTGCATTGGATACTGAGACCTGCCTGCTGTCTGTTAGGGCCAGATTATAAAAATCACCTCTCTCACGTGTTGCGCTCATTCCTGCTGCATGGTTATTTTGAGCGCACTGTCTATTCCCCTCCAATCAAATCAGAAACAGAGGCATTCGGCACAAGGGGCTGTCCTCAGACAAAGTTCACCTTATATTCAATTCACCTTGCAGAAAAGAATATTTTTCTCTGTCTCGTTTTCCCACGAGACCTCTCTGCAAGTGTGCACGTGTGTGCGCCCTTGACCTTTCGGAGGGTCTTATTTGCTGGGCAAAAAGCTAAATGCTGCACTTTCTTCCCAGCCCTAGGCTGTTCGAAGCCTTGGTGAAGGCAGCAGGCTAGAGCCTTTCTTTGTGTAAGGACAGACTCTGTCACTCTTGGTACCAGGGTGTGTTTGTATTTGGAGTTTCTTAAAATTAAAAATAAGAACAATCAGGATTGCACTGGGTGAAGGCTGCTTGTACCTCTTCACAAGTTAAGCCCTGATTAGTAGAGGGCAAGGAGGGGTTCCCAGACAAGTTGCAAATGCGGCTTGTTGAGGTGGTGCTAATCGTGCTTTTCCATGGCAGGTGTGCATTTCCCAGCGCGACCCCGGTCTGCAGTTTATTCATGAGCTGCTCTGCCCACAACCTTGCCTTGGAGGCCCCCAAGGCCAAGTTTTAAAATTGCTTCCTTCAATTTAATCCTGAGTTCAATAGAGCTAAAACAACAATGGAAATCTCAGTGGTGGGGAGCACGAAAGTAAATTGCTGGTATAGCTTAGAAGTTAGAGATGAGCTGTGCCTCCTCTTCCTCTGTTCTCCTGAAACTGCAGGGGCTAATTTATATGTATAGGCAGATTTCTGCTTGGGAGCAAAATCACGCAAGATCACATTGCCAGGAATAACACTATTACTTTTAATGGAAATTAGCCATTCATGACCCAAAGCTCTGAAATAGTTCCACACAATGTGCTGAATACATAAAGGCTAAGGTTTCCTTCTAAAGAAATATGCTGGGGTTCTTTTGTCCCAATCCAAAAAAAAAAAAAAAAAAAAAAAAAAA
>Ga0065711_1036975_pt1 | contig 20353 bp, 12 predicted proteins | sample Hoacrofraction12_FD_59098 | JGI IMG/M metagenome (GOLD analysis project Ga0065711, IMG submission 59098) | Hoatzin crop microbial communities from Cojedes, Venezuela - Epithelial fraction 12 v2 (version 2) | ecosystem: Host-associated > Birds > Digestive system > Esophagus > Crop | place... | reverse complement strand
TTTTTTTTTTTTTTTTTTTTTTTTACCAAGCCGTGGGAGCCCTCAATATAGAGAGCGAGGAAGCGGGAGGAAGAGGTTGTCAGCTCAGCCAGCACGGTGCAGGTGGTCCACTGAGGGTCGCTGCCCTCTGTGGAACTACGGGGAAGTGGATCTTCTCCTGAGACGCTCACGTCACATAATGGACTCTGGGAAGGGGAAAGGAGGCACTCAGGCCAGAGGAGGTGGGAGACTGGGATACCCAGGGCTTACTCAGGCAGGTCCAGCTCTAGAATTGGCAGGAATCGGTGATGGATCTTCCACCTGTCAGCTGTAGGTGATGAGGGACTTGGAAAAAGAGTTTGGGCAGTGAACATACGAGAAATACGTTAGATGCCAAGTGTGTAATGTTTATTGTGATCACTGCTGTGGTGCAGCAGTGGATAAAAGTAAACCAGTATCCACACAACTGAAGAATAAATAAATAATTACCAGTAATACCCTGTTCTTACACAATGCTGTCCACCCATAGATTTCAAAGTTCTTCCCAAAGAAGCCTGACATTATTATTCATATTTTTCTGAGGGGGAAGCTATGGTAGAAGGCAAGGGAATGACTTCTCCGTGGTTACCCAGCAAAGCTGTGATACACCTGGGGCAAGGACACAGCTCTCCCAAATGCCTGTCTGTAACTATGCGTATGAGAAACTCTGCCTTTCCAAATATGCTGGTGGCCTGTTCTTTAAAAAGGAGTGCAGATTTGCTATTATGAGGAATTTATCTCTTAATATTGCAAGGTACATAATAAAAAATCCTGCTAACCTAAGAAGTAGCATAGGCAGATTTCATACTTGAGCATACAATTAAACCAACCATCTTCGCAGTTACTAAGAACTTGACCAACAAAGATAAATCCATCTTGCTTTTCATTCTGAGTATCCATGTGATTCTCTAACAACATCTGCAGAGGATCACTGATAGCCTGCAATCTGTCATCTCACCTTTGCAGGTAATTTATTGTTTTGTTTTTTTCCTAAAGTGCCTGAGGAGCAATACAGGACTGTTGCCTTCAATAAATTACTGCTGGCAATGTTGCAGGCTCAAAAGCCCAAACCCATTCTGTCTTTCAGTGGAACAGCAAAATTTGTGACTAACAAGTAGGCTTTAGGCTTTATTTTTCCAATTGGCTAAAACCACATCCACAAAGGCCACTTGTGAAGAAGTGAGTCAAAGTCTCTCTGGCTGTATCTGCTGGCTGTAGAGAATAGTGTAACTTGAATCAATATATGCCTGTACACCAAGGCAACCAAAGATGAAAAAGCTATGTAAAATTTGCAATGAAACTTTGCTACAGTCATACTTCTGGCAAAAATCATGTGCAAGAAAAGGATAATTGATGTTAATAATTTATCCAGCTCTAGAAAGCAGTTACCATGATTTCCTTGTTTTAAATCATAACTAAATGATGTCTATCCAAGATTCGGTGTGCCCAGTGGGGATGATGTAGCCTTGATCTGCCTAGAACCTCTGGTAAATCCATGACTGCCTTAACACATCATTAACAGAACAGTTTAAAACCTACAGTATTAAAAATGATCAGATCCTTTGAAAGCCAGCCAGACAACACAGAAACTCATTTCCAGAACTGACTTCTACCTCTTTATAGTTACCCTCCTAGTCCTCACTAACCACTCTTGTACATATTTGCTATATGGTGAAAGTCCTGAATCCTTACCTTTTTGCCAGAATTCAGGAGCAAATTCCCAAGTTACTGTGCATGTCTTAATTTTAAGCTGGTGTAGTCTGTGCTTTTTTCCTCTAGTCAAGGCACTGTTTCTGCACAATTATACACTTTGTCCCAGGTGCAATTCAAGGCATAGAGAAAAATGGTCTTGCGCTCTTGGGCTGCGTCTCCACTGTCCTGTTTTGAACTCTCCTTGGGCTCAGCACTGATCAGCATGGTGTTGCAAATGTGTGCTCCAGGTGGGCAAAACGTAGGGGAAGACACCACAGGGGGAGAAAAGTGGGGGAGGCCTGGGGCAAATATTCCCCTAAAGAGCACTCAAAAACAAGGGCAGCCAGGACGTAGTGTGCATTCCTGCAGCAAGGGAGAGGAACGGGTGCTGTCGGTGGCGGGTTTGGGGAGCCATTAGGCATCCCGTTGGAGTGCACGGGTTATTGCTGCCCAGAGCTGCTGGTGGCCAGGGCTGGGCCAGGGCTGGGCCTTCTGGACCCTCCTCTCCTTCAGAATCTGTGGAGTCCACCTCCAGGCATGGCCTGACACCAGGTCTCTTACGCGGTGGCCGTCGGTGGCTGTGCCAGCATGCACAGAGCCGTCTGAGGAGCACCAGGCAGGGGTGGGGTGTGCTTCACCCTCTGCATTGCAGCTGATGGCTGTTGGGGCAGTTGTGGTTGGTGCTGGGGCATGCAGTCACCTCAGGCCATGCCAGCTGATCTCACCCAGTGTGCTTTTACCTCCCCACCGCCTCATGCAGCCTCCCAAAACTTGGGGATGATCTGAGCCAAACTCCAGGTGAACTTCGGTGACCTGTTTTTTTTTATCACCAGGTCCATTCCCTAGTGACTCATCTGCTTTTAATGGAGCTGCTTTCAATTCATTCCACTGCTAGTAAACCTATAAAATCTGATGATCTGAAGCAGAAGTGAGAATGGTCTACTAGGGGGAAAAATAAATGTAGGAGTCATAGACTCATCCATTTTATCATCTTACTGAAAGCTAGAGATAGGTGATTATATAGTAATGAGAGTGCATCTGAATTGATAACAACACAGCAACATTAACTAATGATACTGGTACAGCCCCTGCCCCTTATGCTTCCAGGTCTCAAGTCAGGATGCGTTGGTTTCTCCTCAGTCAGTTGTTCACTAAGCCTGACCACTTTCCGATGTGTGATACAATCATGCTTGCTCCTTCTCTCTGCCTCTCACAAAAACCCCAAACATTTTTCTTCTTTCATCACTTCCTTGACATTCTATCATCAGTTTTCTATTTTACAATCCAATTTAGTGAGAGTTATTTAATATTAATGTAATTTTTAAAAATACCGTGTGTTACAGCCAGGCCCAAGCTAAGAGGACTAGAGCAGGGGAAGTCTCCTGTTAGGCAAGTGGCTATCTGAAGCACAGAAGCAGCGAGACCAATAGTAAAATTCATGTGTGTCTTCTGACAGATTGTGCAAAAAATGCACTGAAGCAAGTATATAAAAATGCTCTCTTTCCTTCATCTTTATCCCTAAGTAGTGTTTTTTCTTTCTTCCTCTTCTAGTGTAGTTGGCTAGCTTAAAAGAGTGAAAAACATACAGTCTTTCTCCCTCTCACACGCTGGGAGGGTGGCATCTTCCTTTCTCTCTTTCTGTAGGCTGGAGAGAGGTCAAGTTCCCTTACTGAGCCACGTATCATGTGCAGGGAGAGAAGAATTTGGTGCCATCTGCAGCAACTTGAACGGGAATAAATTATACCTGTGTTAGATGGCTGTGAGTTGCTGTCAGATCAGTGGTTCTGTTTTCCTTGTCTGTCTTCATTTTGCAAAATGGTAGGTGAGGACCTGCACCGGAAAGCTATTGAGAATCAGTTTCTTTATGCTTTTTGGCCACACATTTTGAGAGAGAGAAAGCTATTTACTGAGGAATTTCATCTGAAACCTGGAAAACTGCTTGCCAAAACACAAGTGGGAGGAAAAACTGAAATGAGCACTTTATATTACAATCTTTAGGAAACATCGCGTTTAGTTTGCTTTTAGAAGCTGCTGTTTATTGCTGAGTGGTGACAAGACAGAGGGTGGCAGTGGAGGGGTCACCCTTCCACAAAGCCATTTACCAATTTCTAATCTAAAAGCAATCTTTAAAAATAAATGAAAAGTGAATGCAGTCTGTATGAATTCAGAGATGACCTAGCCCACAGTTTACAGCTGCTTAAAGAGGAGAATTCAGTGTGTGTGTGGGATGCTGGAGAATTGCCCTCTATTTGAATATGCAAAATAAAGATCTGTTTTGTGAAGGAGCTGAGCACCTGGAACTTTCTTCTGGCATTAGCCTACTAGCCAGATAAAACATAAATGCTAATGTAATCAACCTATTAAATAATTATTTTTCAATGAAATAGAGATGAAAATAAAAAAATCTTAGTAGCAAAGCTCTCCAGTCAATACCTTTGCATAAGTACAGAATGCTAAATAGAAGCTACACTGGTATTTGTATATACAAATGCCTTCTCCCAGCCGTATCTGTACTAGAAAAGATAGGCTAGCTGATGTATGAGCCAAGAAAAACATTTATTTTGGACGATACCTTTTTAGAACTGACTTCTCTGCAGAATTCAAAAAATGCATTTGAAATTAGAGAGGTCTGTTTATGGAGGATATAAAAAAATAGATGGAAGAAGAAATCACTTAGAGAAATGCTAGTCCCCTCCTCCACAAACTGCCCTTTGCTATGACCCTGACCTTTACTTCTGTCACTTGAAAAGATCCTTAAATATTTGTTGTGATATTTTGGGAATAGACAGGTACAGATAGAGCTATATGCTGGCTACTCTGACTCATTCCCTCCCTACAGATGAAGGTATAAGGAAAAATATATCTAAACATGCATACAGCCACATTATTTTTCATGCAGTAAGATGTTCATGTTTAAATTAAAGCGGTCCCTCAAAGTTATTAATTTTTATTAGTGCAGCACCAAGCTCTGAAAGAACACGAATTAAATAAGTAGCAATTTCAGTAATCATCGTATTTGTATATTTTCTTGCTACACAATTACTTAACTTCTGATGCTGTATGTGGTCACGTGGATATACACTTCTCTGAGCGTATTTGTTCTGTCACAACCTGCAGTCATCTGTACTGTGTATGTCCAGTTTGTCTAAACTAAATGTGATATGTTTCACACATGCGACTGTGAGACACGCAACTGTGAGAACAGTTTCTACTTTTATTAATACTAACTGTTACCAGGCTTGCAACTGCCAAGTGCTATGCAGAAATTACAGCAAGCTGCTTAATATAGTGGCCAGTGGGAGAGGAGGAGACTCTTTCTCTCTTAGTGGCATAGTCAAATGCAGCAGCTGTTTTAGAGATAAAAACATGTACACAGCTGGCTTGTGGGTACTTGCTTTTGTTCTCTAAAACACTCACTTGCTGTAACTATACCTAAGCAAAGGATGGTTTTCACATTCTTGGCATTATATATGAAGATCTTCTGTTGATTTTTGGAGTGTGAGTTTCTGTTGTTCACTCCAAGTTTTTATTACATGAATGTCAGACAATGTATATGTTGATTATATTTCTTAAACTCACAGTTTCTGAGAGCCTTTGGAATCTGTCCCTCTTCTCTTTGTGATAATCTCAAGACATAGCCAAAACTCTTTTGAAAAGCAAAATACCTTGGAAAGGATATATTGACCTAGTCCAAAGCATGCTGGCTGCTACCCCTTTGGGAATGAGACTCCTTTCAGATGTGTTGCTGTTTGTGCACCTGAAGCTGCTGCTTATCTGTGAAAAAGTAAGCCACCCTGTTTAAATGAGTAACAGAAAACATGATATCATTAGTTGGATACCCTGTGCAGAACACTATGGGGGTTTTTTGTTGTTATCACATTTATGTCTTCTGAGTAATTTGAAATTACTGGTGAGCCAATAATACTTATTTTAGGAAGAATGAGGGCTGTGCCGTTCTGTGATAATTTTTTATATGATTATTATGTTTACTGTAGGGACATTAACAGGTACATATACTTTCTTGAACTGTTTCTTTCCTTGAGTTCAGGGTTAAGTTGCAAAGCAACTGAAGGTATTTCATACCTGTTTGCATGATTGTAAATGGCCCGTTGCACATGTTGCATGTCACATGTGACAAAACATTAGAAACCCAAGCCAATACTTTGAAGCTGATACTTGCAATTTTATAAACTCTTAAGAAGGCATTGTGGCCTCCTCTGCTTATTTATCGTGTTTCTGCAGTTAGTCTTACTTATTATAACTAAAAGATAGCTTTCATAAGCTAACTCAGAGCTGAAATGTGACTTGTCTTCTGTTTGTCACATGGAGGAATGCGCTGTCTTTTAAAAATTAATTTATCTTGCTTCTTGGAATTGCTTTGCAGCTATGATGCAGAGATAACAGAAGTGTCAAACACGCCTTCCATCACCAAGAGAAAACAAACAAACAGCTGGGAGTGATTCCCCAAACAGTCATTCATCATGTAATGGTCAGAAAGTCATGAGCAGAGATGCTAATATAGCTCTCACTTCCAGGGTTGCTCTACACATGTAGGACAATTCTCTTCCTTACAACAGCAATTGGAAAACTGGAGCTTCTGCAGTTGTTGTGTGCTTATTTTTAAGCAGTTAGTATTAACCCAGAATCCCAGAACAAGTCCAACAGCAGACAAACACAGCATAAGTGTGAATTTGTGATATGTGTTACCAGTTTTTGTCTCTGATTTTTACGCAGCAAACCGTTTTTTACACAGCAAATCCTGTTTTTTTTCCCCATGCCCACATTCTCCTGAAGCAAGCTGATTAACAAAAATCCTGTGCTAGTATCTTAGAACACATGTGTGCACATGCACACACACACACACACACTCTCTCTCCAAGTGATAAGAGCTCGGTTGGAGAGATTGAATATTGATTAATTAGTTCTCTTGAGGCCTCATCTTTAATGGTAAAATGTTGAAATTTTGAATCAGTTCTGATGTTTTATAAACACAATCATCAATTTAAAAAACTGAGGTTCAGTAACGTAAAATATACCACACTGGAAAATCCACATGCTGCGATTTTACCAGGAGTGAAAACTTACTTTTACTCTAGAGAGTACAGAGACTTCTAGCAGTTCAAATAATAGAAAAAGCAGAGTGCTTTACTGGCATTTTTAGGTCATGTTTCAATACATACTGAAATATTCTCTTTTATTCCAGAGTTGTTCCAGTTTGAATTATTCTCATATTTCTTCCAGCAAATTCTGTTACAGAGTTTTGAACTCTCATTAGAACTATGATTTATTTTCTCCTTTCAGTTGTGTAAAGCCACTGAAGCTGTGTGGCTATATTGGGAGCTAGCTGGGTGGCAGATGTACAGAGGTATAATTAACATGATATAGACCAAATGCACATCTACTGTGAGAATTATATTTGCACTTAATGTAATACATGTTCATAGCAAGAGTAAGGGAAGGGGATGACTTCTTACTCTTTCACCCGTTGGAGTTTAAAGTCATAAAATTTGCTACGCAGGAAAAACACAACAGTGAATATAGAGCTCAGTAACATAACAAGGTGAATCCACTTTCATTTTTGCGTGTAATTTTTTTTTTTTTTTACAAAAAGAAGGCTGCTATTACAAGTGCAGTTCTGTGTGGCTGTAGCAGCTTTCCAAGTGAGTCATCAGCTGTGTTTGGATCCAGACTTTTGGTTTTACTGCGCAGACACCTGCGACTTGAACGAAAGGATTTCCTACATTAGCTGGCAGAAACAGCAGGATTTTATAGTCTAAGGATCATCTCCTTGAGAAAAAGAACTAGCACCCCCAAGCAGTGAGTTGCAACCTTAGGAATCGCCTCGTGGCTACATTTGGCAGAGCCTTTCCTGAGGCATTGTGGCTGCTTGGTCAAAGCAGGGAATGGATGGATGGGTTTCATCTCTCGTTCTGCAAAAAGGGAAAACCCATTGCTCCTCACTAATAAATGCTGCAAAGTACGTGGGGTCACCATGAGGAGGTGGAATAGCTCAAATGACTCAGGATCCCCTCTGTCAGGTCCAGTATCAAATGCTTCCCAGACCTGAAATATGGAGTAAAAGGATCTTTCCCCTGTCCATAGAAAATGCGTAGCTTGATGCTGTTGGAAGTATCATTAGATGCCTACCTGCATTCTCCAACACCTTTTACTTTAAAGAAATCTGTATTTCAACATCTGGTTTACCTGTGAAGAGAACCTAAAATAAACGTAAACCACGTGTAACTGTTACAGAAGGAATTTAGTACTTTGGTACAAAACCTGAAACAGAGGAGAATCTGGTTAAAAATTTCTCATGACAGCTATTTTAAAGGATGATCTCTCTTTAGTTGAAAAATAATATAAAACCTATTTTCAAAGAAAAAACCTATTTGGGTTTTGGCAAACCATTTTTTTTTTCATTTATACTGAATTATTGTGTGAAGAATTTTCTTCACTCTATGAAGAGAATCAAAATGGAACAAAAGATTGTCATAAGTGAAGATGTCAGTCTTTTAATATGAAGATGTCACATGGTAAAAAAAATTCCTCAAGCCACTTTCTGAACAGTTTTAACGAAATTGGAACTATTCTGTTCATCCCAGTGGAGTTTTAGTAATTTCATGTTAATTTTGTTCATTTTTTTCCCTGTAAGAAAGGGGAAGATTGAAGATCTGCACAATTTATTGTGATAGACATCTCATTTAGGCTGTCAGTCAGCAGTGGGCTTTTGTTCCCAGTGCGGGTCAGCTGTGATAAGGCCGAATGACCACGGGTACGTCCTCGTCCCTGGCACCGGCCGGGCAGAGCGTGGCCAGCGTTTCCAAAGCCCATGGGCACTCGAGTGTCTCCTGAGGTGACTGCAATGAAATGTGGTCCCACATACGCAGTAGATGGAGTCCTTTAAAATGAACCGTAGCAGCTACTATTTTTTTTGCGTTCATTGGTCCTAATTTTATTCCTTGCTGATAGCCACAGTGTCAATACATGTGCTCCTGCAAATCACTGTGCAAACGTAAAATTACACAGTTAAGTAGTCAAAAGTCAAGACGTGCAAGCAGAGCTATACCTCCGCTCAAATACCATTACCTCTGAGTTTTAGACATTTCTTCACGGTTCTTAATCATACTCAGCTCTGATTGATTAGAGCCTTAAGGGCACATTTCCTTTGCGTGGAAGTCTCATTGAGCTTTCTGTTTCATGCTGATTAATCTCATTCAATTTATGCCTACTTCATTTTGGGACACATATCAGTCTCTGGGAGTAGAGAGTCCATCTGTGCCTATAGGGATCAATCGTTTGGATGCTATTAGTCTATAATAATTCGTAGTTTCAGATCAGTTCTGTACAAGAGTGCTTTTCACAGCTGCCTCTGACTTGCTGGTATGAATTCACAGTCACATGAGTTATTAAAAATCTCCTTGCAAAATATGCAGCTTTTAACTGCTGAACAGAAACAAATGTTCATATCTCGATTTCTGGGCTATTTCTCTTGAAAAGTTTGAGAAATTGCTGGAACACTTTCTCTCAACTGTAAATGCAACTCTTTTGTCAGTACAATGCTTTTATTATCCCGGGCTAGGAACAAATTCATCAGAAAACTAGGATTTTTTTTAATTCTTAGTTATTACCATCTTACATGCTGTAACGATGTTGATTTTCCTTTTCTTTTCAGAGGTTGAAATAATACCAAAAAAGCCCACTCTTCATTTCTTAATAGTATTTGAATGGATAGATACTTCAGACTCTAGCTGTACTGTTATTATCGTGTATCACAGACTATTTTTATTCAAAGTAAAGCATTACTTTTGTAAGCAGAATTTTCCCACGTTATCACAGGTTTAGAGGGAGATTTTATTAATTTAGAGGGACCGTTTCAGGTTACTAGACTATACAAACCCTTTATCTGACACAGTTTGGTCATTTTGTTATCCATATATAAACAACTAAAATGACTGCGGACACAAGTCCACCCTTAACCTTAAAATACAGACTGTTTTCATACTCCAGACCAAAAAGTGTATTAGGGAAAATACAGTGTGTACTAGTCCACGTATTCTGTACAGTACCCATTTACACCAGGTGCCGCGATCTTACAGCTCTACCTTCTGGAATTGCAATAGGGATATTCCACGTAAGCTTGTTTTCGAAAAAAATTAAGCCGTATGTCATATGCTGATAAGACTTTCCCACATGGTTATAAATGCAAGTGCTATTCTGCTTCGTTGTCACAGAATTTAATTAACTTACACATCTGTGTCCATAGCACCAGTCTGGCCACTCAGTTTGTAAGTCACTAGTTCAAAACTCGCTCAGAGACTTGCAACCCAATGTAGGCTTGCTGCAAACCAGTATCTCTAGCATGCAGAGAGTCCAGGTTGTTTGAAGAGAAATGCTCTTTTTTTTCAGCAAAAAGGGCTGTTGATGAGGCGAAAACTCAAAGTTACATACACTGTGCATTAATTTTACAGGAAAAAGTTCTTAGATGAGCATCATGTGGTCTGCGTGTTCTTACAAAGAGGTATGTTAATGGAAAATGTATTGGCAATGCAAGCAAAACACCTGCAAATAAAATCAATTCACAATGTGAAACATTAGGAAAATAAAAAGCCTGGCACATCTAAAAAATTGAAAGTGGCTGTTGGTACTACTTCCAAGTAGTGAAATAAAATTATTAAGAGAAAACCAAAAAGATGGGGGTTTTTTTCATATTATTATTACTTTTCTTTATCAATAGACTTGAGTAAACTAGCAAGAAAAGTTGCACTTATAAAAAATATCCAGCCGTAGCCCTGAGCTGCCTAAGAGCTGCAGGAAAGCAAGCCAGGCATTAGCTACGATGAGAAATAGGAAGGAATGGGATAGCTGCTGCTCCTTCAGAGCCCCGCTCGAGGGCTGCAGGAGGGTGTGAGGGCATCTGCTCCGCTCCTGCGCACCGAGAGGGTGGAACTCGTGGGGCTGAGTGGGCAAAGGAGAACCTCATCCTCGCTTTCTCAACAGAAGTAATTATTCTCTGGCCTTTTTGTAAAATGAATCAGACCTTTGAATTGCTGACCTGAACAGTGTGAAGTATCACTGGACTGGCAAAAATGTGTTTGATTAACTTTCCTTTTGGTTTTCTCTTGAACTGCTCTCCTGTTTTGTCTCTAGAAGGCTCTGTTGGGTGGCTGTTCATCCTGCAAATTTTGGCCAGTGTTGGGTTTTCTGATAAAATGTCACCGAAGCTTTGTAAAAAGAGGAGGAGACAGTGATGGAGGCTGCAACAAAAGGCTGAGGAGCATCAGTGAAAATAAATGGCAGGAAGCGAATTTTCAGTGCCTTTCCCCTCGCCCCCCAGCACTTTTGGGAGGCGAGGTCCACCTCACTCCCAGCCTGGAGCGAGTGCCTGTGCTCTGCTTCCACTGGCGTCAAACCAATTACTCCTGGCTGTTTATATCTCTGCGCAGCGGCTGAAAGGCGTATCAGGCCCTGAGTGTTTTAAATTCAGAACAGAATATTTTACACAGCTGCACTGTGAGATTTTCATTCATCCATATAATAGCTATATGCTTTGTCCATATAAAGGTGATTTATGATTTTTGTCATTTGACACTATTGCCACTGGGCTATGCAATTCTTAAAATATATTCCTTCCACAAATCCACAAACAAACAATTATCTAAAAAGGAAAAAGAAAATAGTTATTTCTGTTTGAGCATAAAGAGGAAGAGAAGAAACCTGACAGAACTGAATATTTTAACTTCCGAGAAGTCTGAGATTTACCAGAGGCATTCTGTTCTTGAGGTTTAAAATCTAAATTATAGGGGAAGCATAAAAATATTATTTCAACAGAATACTCTGCCTTTCTTATTTTCTCCCAGCTATGTATTTTTACCTTTTTTTTACTGAAATCTTCATTATGAAACTCATTCTACCTAACAATAGTTTTAGCAAGTAGGTCATCAGCTCAGTCCTTTAGCAAATCTTATTGCTTAATACCACATTCTAGGCAATTGTGTATATATTTTAGTATGTTCAACTGGAGATAAATTATCCTGGAGGACATTCATGGTTGTTTTGGGGTGTGCACTGGAGCCAAAGCAGTATTGCTATGGAAAATCATCGAAACAGTGATGCCTCAAACTAGTAAGTCTCCATAGCAACTTAAAAAAATAATGACAGCTGTACCAAGAAATTTGCTAATAGAAGCCCTTAACACATTTGTCTAGACTCAGTCATACTTCATACTCATTATAACCAGTAGAATGATTGTAAGAAAATGAAGTGTAGAGGAATAAATATGGAATATCTGCTTTTTCTAGCATTTTACATGGACTTCAGTTAAGTTACCTGACCTTGTCTATGGCCAATATAACCATAATAGTTAAATGCAAAAATGTTTAGTAACATAGCTTAATTACAACGTATTTTATTCTAGTATGTACAGCGTTTCATTTGATATGTGCTATATACATAGTGAAAATTTCTCATTTATAAGCATAAAGCCAGGTCTTCTGAAAACAAATAGGAAGATTCCCATGCTCATAATGTTAAAGTTATTTGCTGTAACAGTCTATGTTGAAAAGATTGAATGAAAAACGCAGTAGGAGTGATGATCTGTTTTAAAATGGCCTCACTCAAGTTCAAATTGCCGACCACTGATAAAAAAGAGAAGGATTCTGTAGGATCAAACTCACATTGATAAAGCACAAGGGAGATTGCTGGCTTTGGTCTGCTACAAATGTCTAAAAACACTAGAGAATATGGCAAATGGCCGTGCAACCCTTGAGCTACATACAGTACGTAGAAAGAACAAGTGTTTTGATGGGTTGACATCAGTTTGAAAGACGTGTGACATAGGCTGCTGATTTTAAGGCACCCTTTGAATTTTTAAAATTATACATAATAATATTTCCTATATAAACAAAAATTATATCTAATGGGACAGAATTCTATACACGGGACCTTAGGAAGTGAAGAGTTAATTACAGATCTGAAAAAATAGATGAAACTGATTTTATCTTGATTACATTTTTATTGTGAGTTCTGCCAAGGATACATGTTCTTGAGGGTTTGAAAAGGACAGTCTAATAAAGCTGAAAATAATTTTGAGACAATCAACTGGAGCAAATGTAAACAGAAAAATGAGAAAGATAATTGTCCATTGTTGAATAACATTCTACTAGATGCCCAAATTGCATATTTCAGAATGTTGTTGTTGCAGTGACTTAAGGAAGGAACAGTATGGGTCAAAGTAAAATGGAAAGAATCTACAAATCATAGTGAAAATTGGAAAAAAAAAGCTGGAACAGTCATAATAACAACTGTCTTGGATTTTAGAAAGTATAGATAGTGGAAGCAAAATGTTAAAGAGAAAACCTGAGATTAGCAGATCTAAGAATGAAAAGGTAGTAAAAGGATTTCAGTTGTACTGGGAATCCTGATGATATCATTGTTCTGTGACTGTATGATGACAGCAGAACTGACAAGAATTCATGAAAAGCAGAATCTCGGTCACTTTGTGTCTGAATTTGGGGAAAGCCAGATGGTAGAGCCATGTGACACGATGATGTAGTCCTTTTAATTTTAACCAGTTACACTGCAGTTTATTAAAGTTAGACATTTTAAAATCTGCATGTGTTATTGACTTGCATCCTATAGTTTTAAAAGAACTAGCAAAAGATCCCCATGGGCATTTAATGTTGATTGTTACAATCTTGAAACGGGGAAATTTTCAAGTTGGGAAAAATCTGACGTTGTGCCAATACTTAAAAATGATAACAGGACTAACTCAGGAAATTAAGGGCCTATCAAATTTAGATTGCTCAAACACAATTAATGTCCATCAACATTAGCTTCACAAAAGTAAATTTTGTCAGACTAATTTGATATCATCCTTTGATGAGATTACAAGTTCTTTTAATATTGTTGATGTAATAAACTTTTGGAAAGGACATGCATTCACACCAGAAGACATTTTGTTAAGAAAATAAAGCAACAGAAAGCCCACCTAACCTCTATGAACGTGATTAAAAATTAATGGATCTTAGAACTGTAGATAAGGAACCATCATAGTAAGGGATTGTTCCTTGTGAGGTTTCTCCCCCTCTACATTATCTTTATTAATGACACAAGAAAATATGACATTTTGTTTTAAGTTTTCTTATGCCACAAAGACTGGTGGAGAATTAAATGATAAATAAGGCTGGTGAGTGACAGAGAACAATCTGAATTTCTTTACAAAATGGAACAATATATTTTTTGGAAGCCCATGCAGTGAGGAACAGTGTGAGCCACGCTTGTAGGAAGGAAGAGACTCCATGCAAGGAAACAGGGACTGAAAAGGATGTGATTTTATGATGGATAATCAGATATACATGGAGCTCCCGTGGTGCGCCACGGCCGAAGTGCTAAAATGATCATTGGACTATAATCAGGAGAATATGAATAAAAGCAGGGAGCTTGCATTACTCAGGTGACGATTTTCTGTGAGGGAAAAGGAAAGGTGCGACACAGGCCGTAGCTCCTTGGTGAGGTCTGGTTTGGGGCTTTGTGCATCTGGTAGAGGAGAAAGTGGGGCCATGCACAGCTCACCCCGCGTGCCTGTGCTGGGATCCAGCAGCCCGCCACCGCCGTGGTTCATCACTGCTCCTGGTACCCGGTTCTAAAGGATTTTGGTCTTTTTTTTTGTTTATTATTATACATATTTTAATTATTTTGTTTTCTTTAAAAAGAAAGGGTTTGACGGGAACTCTGGATGAGCTTAAAGTACTGGAATATATGCTGAAAATGAGGGACTAAAGTTCAAACTCTTTGACTTACTAAGGAACAGGAAAATGGTACAAAGCCATCTTTAATTTCTCTGGCAAAAATTAGAAAAATCCATTGCCTGGAATTAGGGAAATGTAGGCTTAAACTAACTTATCATAGAGAAAGGAACGGACTACTGGAAAACCTTACTGAAGACTGCAGTGGACTTCCGCTAAACAGAAAATCTGAAACCATGAGCAGTTTCCGGGCTGGCTTAGCTGCACTGTTGGTCTTGATAAAGAACTTAATTTAGGGGAGTCCTGTACATGTGTGATGAAAGGAGTCACATTAGATAATAAACAGACCCCTTCTAATATTAATACTTTTCAGTCAAAAATGTGAAATGTGCATGTTATTCTGTTGAGATGATCTGTGACAAGGACTTAATGGTGTTCTTAAAAAATGTGCTTTGCAAAGAATTTTCATTTATAAGCTGAAAATCAGGCATATAAGCTATGAAATGTTCTAATGTGTAATAAAAGATTGATTCTTCTGATTGACATAAAAACCAGAAAATCACCTAGATCAGAAAAATTTGGTCTTTCGTGTCCAAAGACGCATGTTCAGAGGTCCTCATTTCTGTCTGTGTAGCAAGGGGAAAGAGTAATGCACTACAGCTCTATAGATACTGACTCTGGAAGCCGGGAGGGTCTGTCCCACTGTGGGGATGCAGGTGATGTCCCCAAGATGCCTGCGGGCCACACTTGTGCCCCTTGCATGGGGTCACGCAGGAGACTGGGCTTGGGGACAAGGGCAGGAGGGAACGGGGGGCTGGAGTGAGGGCATGGATGGAGACTCCTGCCACTATGATTTTAGAAAATATTCTTCTTTGTGCTTTCAGATGCCTTTATTTGCTCAGAGTTTTTTTATGTTTGATCAATTCTGCTCAAATGTACACATCAGCTCAAGCCATTTTGTTTCTCCTTGTCGCACCTGCTGGAACCTGTTTCACCTCATTGTACCTGCTGGCATAATGCTGCTTGCTGTTGAGTCACAGCTTGTACAGCTGATTCATCCATCCAGTCCTCTGCCTCCCTCCCCTTCCTGCCTGGCGTGATTCAGAGCCCGGCCTTCACATGCAGCCTCCACCAAGAAGTCAACAAAAAAGGAAGAAAGCCTTTTAAAACACACCAACATACCCTGCTGCTCTTACGGTTGGTTGTTTGGCCCGTGCCAAAAGCATGCTATCCACAATGTCAGTGAAATGGCAGAAACTGCGCCTTCTTCTGCATCATTTGTTGACATAAATTCCAAGATGATCTGTACAGTTTGTGAACTCCAGCTCTGCGAAAAGAAAAAAAAGCTGAAGTGGCTGGGGAGCAGCACGGAGCAGATATTGGTGGGCTGGGGACCGCTGTCGTGGGCCTTGGTGGGGGCACTGCCCCAGGCTGCCCCTAGAAGGACCAAACATCCCAGAAGACGAGTGTCCTGCAGAGGTGAACAGAGAAGGGCAGGTTTCCTATGGCTTCTTCAGCCATCCAGTAGCGTTCACGACAGCCTGAAGAGCCAGGTCCTTTCAGAGGTTGCCTCAGAAAACATATCATATCTTTGCTTAATCCTCTAGGTTTTAGTTTTTTACCCCTTTTTTGATACGAATCCCCACTGGCCCTCTGAAATATCTTTAGAGTTCTCTTGGTTTACACTCTGCCTCAGAGATATTTATGTAAAGGTGCAGCCTCAGCATTACTTTGCTTATACGTATGCTTGAGTGTGTGTATGTACTATCTACATCTGGAATGAGGGGCTATATTAAAAATAAAATAATTATAAAAATAAAATGAAATGGCCTCACATGGAAGGCATTTGGAAAGGAAAATACCAGAGTAAAAATGGAAAAATAAGTATGTGTCAGGCCAGCTGCAGGTTAGGAGCAGCTCTCTGAGAAGCCGGTGGGATTTGCTGGTGCCCTGCATGGGAAGGCAGAGACCAAGCAAGTACATCTGGCCCGCAGCACTCTGGTGACTGAGGCTTTAGTCACGCCGGATGGAAGGCTTTTAGCTTTAACCTTGCCGGCCTCGGGAGTATTTCTCAGAAGCTAAAGATGTCAACTTTCGCCAAGACTGTGCCCATAGATAGTAATGACCGACAGGGAGATCCCTGGGGGAGGTGGCAGGAAGCTTTTGAAGGTGTAGGTGCCAGCAGATATCTGGGGCGTGGGGGAGCATCCCTGCCTTGCTTGATGAGAAAGGGAAGTTCCCCCAACAGTCAAATTCATATGTTAAACCCTTCTCACTGTATTCCTGCACAAGGGTAAAGAGACCCAACACTGAAAAAATAACATCATACATAGATTTATTTGTCAGCCTTTAAGTTAAGAAAGGATTCGAATACTTCCCTTCAAGAGATCACTCAAATGATTAAAGTTAGGCAGGATTTTAGGAACCTCAGAAAATCAGCCACCTGATAAAATCTCTGCTTCGAGTTAAAATAAATTACATTAAAGAAGCATGTTTCGTGACAACCAACATAAAGAAGAGATATTGTAGCAACAAAGCTTTGTCTTAAAAATTATCAAATTGTTTGGTCTTTCAATAATTGAAGAGGCTTTATTACCATACAAACAGAAAACAGGTTAGCTATTCACCTTTTGGAACATGGCATTTGCATTTCTCTAATAGAAGAGAAGAACCTTAGAAAACTAATGAAGGAGCATAAAAATGCAAATTACTGCAGCTAATTGGCTGTGCCTTCTTACACCTTCTGAATTATTAATTTATGACCGCGTAAATCTGCTCCTTTTAAATAATATAATAAAGAACAACATTGTGTTCTATGCTGATAGTGTTTGTTCCCTTAATTTTATGGCGAGTTTCTCTTGTTGTTTGCACGAGCAAGATGCTTGCAGTGTTCTGTAAAACTCTGCGGGTCCAGCACTCTTCTCATGAAGACTGACATAATTATATTTCCTATTTCTAATTCCTGACTGGAAAAAAAAAAAAGACAAAAGATGATGCCATTATTACAATAATGCTAATTACATCTTGTGCCATGGGCACTAACGTTTAATCGCAAAGCCAGCACAGAATCCTGCAGACACGTATTTACCTGCCAATATGCAAGTAATTCCATCCCTTTCAGTGTGGTAACATATTCATCAGCGGTTGCTGCCCAGGGAGGTTGAAGAAATCAAAATAAATTAAAATATTTGGTAACGGTCTTGACAGATGTGCATTTTTTCCTGAATATTATTTCTTCTCTCATGCAGAAGATTTAGGAAGATTCTGAGGAGCTGCTTATTTTATCTGGAGTTTCTAGCCCTGAGATACCCTTTGGTGTACATGAGCATAATTTTGCAAGTCCTAGATATTCTGTTGGGCAGGCCTGTGCGTTCACTGCATGCACATGCTCATGGGGAGGCCCTCACGTTCACTGTGTGCACTCACCGAGAATGTGCAGGGCAGGAGCAGTGCTCCAACACTTTCTTAAAGGTCGAGTTTTTCTGCACCTGTATAATATTGCCCAAATGCTTCACAGTTATCTGAAAAATCTTGGATTTACATGCCTAAGTAATTCTGTGGGACTAGGGTTTAGAAATTAATCTCAGGTTGCATGATGTGCCTTTTCCCTGATGGCTTCACGTATATCCCTATAGCATGCGTAAATTAACAGTATTTTAAAAAGCGATGTTCCAGGACTGGGTGCTTTTTCACAGGTGATGCCTGTGTGAGCAAGACTGGAAGAATGTGGCCTGTGGGACAGATAATTGCTTTAGAGGACACAGGCAGCAATCACAGGCAGTAGGTGGGAACGCCTCTCCTTTTCTCCTCCTGTAAGGCAGAATATTTTACAAAAATCAGCCTTTCGACATGAAATTTCTCATTCTTCATTTTAACCCCCAAATGATTGCTTTTTAAAATTTAGCCAAAACAGGTTAAAAGTTGTGTTGCATGGATTATATGTTGCTTAGTGCGTGGTACTCCAGACAAACACAGAGATCCATGTCCCAGGGAACTCGTTTGCTTATCCCAGCCACTGCTGTGGCTGGGGTGCCTAAATCAGCTGCTGCAGGGAGGCAGCTCATGGAAAAAGCTTCACTTGAGTTTAAGTGATCTGGCCAGATCAAGGCTTCAGTTTTGAAGACAACACAAGGGAATAGCAGTGAGTGCAGGGAATTTTTAGTGTTAGAGGTAGGCAGACGAAAGCTGAAGAATATAAAATCCGATTTACATTTATTTTGTTTATCTTTTAGGAGTTTTATGATTTGACTACATGCAAGTTTTGCATGGCTCTCCTTTTACAGCATTCAAATATCTCACTAATAGCACTGTATTTCCCAGGTGGGAAAGGGATGTTATCTTCAGTTTTTGGAGGTGAAATAGATGCAGGGTAGGTAAAACAGCTGCCCAAGGCTGCCTATGAAAACTTGGGCTGGAATTTGGACTGCCATCCTAGTTGCTGCACAAGCCACTAAGCCATTTTCTTTTTGCCAGTTTTTGTTGAGCAGATTTCATATATATATATATATATATACACTTATCTCTGAGAAAGAAGCTCTCTGTAAAGGATCTGTGGAATATTATAGTTCAGGATCAAGCTCAAAACTACTACCATTTGAAAGGATCATATTAAGCGTGAGGTGTATAGTATGCATTACTTAAAATATTAGTGAAGCATGTAATAGCTGTTAAACTAAAGCCAACAGGAGCAGTGGAACAGATACCCTGATATATTACGCAGAAGAGCAAGGAGGAAAACACCCCAACGATAAGTATTTCAGTAAGAGCCTATAGGTGGTAATTAAAGGCATATAGGCACAAAAGGATTTGGTCCAGATAGATGTATGGGGAACGTGGCATTTACCTAAAAAATCTTGCTGACAGCGTCTGCTTCAGCCATCTCTGAACACCTGGAATCTGCTTCTCCCTTAACTAGGCAGGAGAAGAGTAGCAGATGTGTTTCTGCTCTAGGAGTTACTGAAGAAACAGAAAAAATCCCAGGAAGAGATAGTAAGTATCCGTAAACCCACAGAGAGAATGAAGAGGAGTACAGGGACTAGTCATTTTTGTTTGTCAACAGGCCAAAAACTAAAGGGCTTAGCCTGCAGCAAATTAGATTAAATATCAAGGAAAAATATGAATTAGTCATGACGGGAATATTTGAGAGTCAACATCACTGAGACTATTTAAGGCTAGACTTCCTAAAGCACAGCTGGAGATGGTTTAAGGTCAATTTAAGTCTTTCATCACAACAAGGGCAGTGGAGCTCACTGGGGACAGGTCTCTCTCGCCTTCCAGCCATGGGCGGCCTTCGAACCCCAGCGAGGGGCTTCTTCTGCCTTTGGGGAGCGACGGCTGAACAGAGGAGCCCTCTCCCCTCCTCCATGTTTCAGCCCATTAGCTGTACGCTCCTCAAACTCATTAGCACCCGAGGAAACGCAGACCTCTGGAAACCTGCTGCCGCTCTCCCTGCCTCGCTGGGGAGAGACGTCCACTCGCAAAGCCATGGCGCTTTCCGCCAGATCCGCGGGCTGAGCTGCTTTGGAGAGGTGAGGCCGGGGTAGTGCTCATGGCCCACAAGGAAGGGAACCCGGCCTGGTGCCTGGGAAGCTGTGCGAGGCCGGCCGCTCCTTTGGGAAGAGCCCCACGCTCCCGCTGCCCTCGCTCCTTCACACCGACGGCCACCATTACGCGTCTGCACCCACAGATCCGTCCTGCCGCCCAGCACAGACGCCTCCGCGGCTTCCGGCGTGCCCGGGGTCTGCGGCGGGGAATTCGCGGCGGGGTCCGGGGGTCGGAGCCGAGGTCGGGGTCGGGGTCCGGGGGTCGGAGCCGGGGTCGGGGTCCGGGGGATCAGAGCCGCGTCCAGGGGTCGGACCCCCCGCGGGGGAGTGCGGCGCCGGTGGCGGGGTGCCCCCTAG
>Ga0065711_1036974_pt1 | contig 20353 bp, 13 predicted proteins | sample Hoacrofraction12_FD_59098 | JGI IMG/M metagenome (GOLD analysis project Ga0065711, IMG submission 59098) | Hoatzin crop microbial communities from Cojedes, Venezuela - Epithelial fraction 12 v2 (version 2) | ecosystem: Host-associated > Birds > Digestive system > Esophagus > Crop | place... | reverse complement strand
GGGTCCCGCTCCCCGGTCTGCCGGGGTCCTCCGCTGGGCTGGCAGCGCTCGGCGCTCCGCGGGTGGGCTCCGGGCTGAGCCCCCAGCCCCGGCCCGGCGCTCCCCTGCCCGCTCCGGCTGCCCCCTGCGCTTCCCCGGCTGAGAGGCCGCCCGGCCCGCAGCGTGGCCGCCGCCTGCTCGCCCCTCGCCCCTCTGACAGCTGCTCTCCCAGCTGGGCTCCGCGGCCCGGGGGCTGCTGCTGGGGGTGGTTAGGGCCTGCCGGTGCCTGGTGGGGAGGCACAAAACCCCAGCCGCCCCGAAGTTCTCTTTCTGCTACAGCAACGAAGGCTCTTTGGCTGTTAGGTCTGGTACGAACAAAAAGCTAGCAGCAGTTCAACAAAATTCAGACTTCTGCTAGTTCTGGAAAGGTCAGTGCAGAGTTTTTGGTTTAGTTTGCTCATATTAGCCTTGTAACAGCTGCTTTGTGTTTAATTATGCGTCCTTTTGTAACGGTGCTCAAATAAAAGCTCTGAGAGCTTCAGATACAGAGTGTCTGTAGCAGATGTGCACGTCAAAGAAATAAAAAGCAGCGTATGAAGAAGCAGTGAAGCGAGGGAAGAGGGTACACGACTTGGACAATGTACGTCTCTAAGTACCAGAGAGTAAATTACAGCTAATTTCAATGGAATTTACCGAATTGCGAACCGCAGCCAGCTGGAGGTTGTGTGTCGCGTCAAAGCGGTCCCTTCTCCAGGAGCGACCTCAGGGAAAGCAGCAGCAAACAGCTGAGGGCAGCACTGCTTCCAGCCTCCGCCGCTCCGTCTACCCGTGTGTGTAGGCAAACGCTTTTACTGAAGCTTGCTGACAGTGGTTCGTATCGGTAATAACCTGCAGACATTAAAGCTACAGTTAGAGCTGGCAGGAAAAGTCCACCAAAAACTTAACATCGAAAGTATTGTTTCATTGAATGAAAACGGTTTGCAGGAATGTGTTACCAAAAAAAAAAAACCAAACAAAAAAAACCTTAAAAAGAAAAATTTATCCCAGAGTCGGTGGTTGACTCGTCAGACTCGCCCTACAAGTTGATAATCCAGGCACAAGTCCCTGGGATACTGTTTAGTTTTGAGCCTGCTTCTTCAAAACACTGAAATCAGAATTATCTGTTGACATCTAGAAGAACTTTCCCAATTTAAAAAAAATAACATTTTGATAAAAAGTGGGTTGACAAGAATAACGGGCAGCTGGGCAGTTGGTATTCTGTATTTTGACATAATACTGTTATTATTATTAAGGCGAAACTCAGAAGCAGCCAGCATTCTGGCACTGGTGCCTATTTTATTCTTTTCTCTCCTGTGGTGTTTTAAATGGTCTGATTTCTTCTTTTCTTTGCTTAACAAAATAATTCAAGCCTGCACTTTCCTATGGAAAGTAGAGTTGTGGGGTTTTCTAGTGAACCTTTGAGGCAAAATTTATGTATTAGTCTTTTCTGATGATTAAAATCATTAAGCTATACTAGTAATAAATAACTTTAAAGTCCAACAAAGAAAACAGACTTGAATTCTAGTCTCTGTTGCTATTTTTTTAAATTTTAATTTAGTTTTTTAAATTCCTGGCTTAGTCCTCAGGCATGGATATGGCCTTTGCTCAGTATATCAAGTGGAGGGAGCCATACTGACAACAGAAAAACTCTGTTTCTGTTTTTCCTTTAAGTTAATGGGAGTTATGCAAATGTATCTCAGGGTGGAATATCAGCTTTGTAGAGAAAAAAAAGCCAGGCAAGTGTTACCACAAGGGAGGCAACAATAATTGGAGCTATCTCTTTAGCCACGGATGCTTTCATTTACCTTATCATGTTTCAATGAAAGAGCAACTGGAGCCCAAAGTAGCTGAGGAACCAGGTGCCCTGGATTAACTGCGCTTGGAAAGACCACCCCTGTGTTACAGGCGCAGTAAATCCCAGTGCAGGGATGTTGGACCTGTAGCGCGCAGACTGCGCAGCTCATGTACGCGTGTGGATATTGAGCGTGCAGGATGTGCTGCATGCATGTAGATCACAGCGCAGTGCTTGCTCAGATCTGACACATCTGAGACACATCAGATTTGCTGGGAATTCAAAGACAGCTGAACTAGAACATGCATGAAAGCCCTTTCCTTTAGGAATTCCCTGAAAAAACAAAAAGACTGCAGTCAGTACATTGTGCTCAGAGGCAATGCATCATGCACAAACAGGGCAGCCTACAGAAAAAATGGTGAAGCTGGTAGACTGTCATTCAGTTACCAAAGGGTATATACAAATGACCTGAGGATGATCCAGCATTAGAGCTAAATAAAAGTCAAATGTGCTGTAACAGATGAACCACGCTGAAGAGTTTCACTTACCCTCAAACTAGAGGGGAGTTGTGGAGGGACTCAGAATATGTACCCTGCAAAGTAATTTTCAGTAGGTTGCTTTTTTCTGCTTAAAAGGAAAATGTTAACAGTATCTCGGTCTATTTGAGTGTGTTCCCAGTCTCTTCTGTGACACTTAGACCTTTCTGTAATGTAACTGGTCCCAGAATGTGTAGCTATTCAGTGTCCCCATGAAGTAGCAGGAAGAAATGTAGGTAAAAAAGTTTGGATTCTCCCGCAACCATGTAAACTGGGACCAACTTCCCAGAAGCCTCTAGACTCCTCTCTTTGTAAAACTTAGATAAGACATGGAAAAAGAAGATGATCGTAGAAAAATAATGAAATGCTGACCTTAGGAAAATGTTGTCATTTTCAGATCTGCGAAAGTCGGTTTTAATGCTGGAAACGGACTGTCTGTTCCTATGCTGTTTGGGTATGTTCTGTATTACCGTGGTCTGTCACGACAAAAATCAGTCCTATACCTTTGTACTCCTGAAGAGTCGGAAGGCGTCTCCTTGACTTTGCTGTCAGATGCGCTGAAGGTACTGCAAAGAATGTCCCTGTCTCGAGATGTGTGCGTACAGTTGCACACACAAAAATGGAGTTCCGGCTTTCAAAATCTATCTGATGCAAAAAGATAAATCTGGTAATGTTTTAACGCACCTTTGTATTACACCCTTGTAACAGCAACCTGTGTCAAGTCGAGAGAGGCGCGTTCAGAGGAAGATGGACTGTTTGCACGTGTCAGGGTGCCAGCTGCCGTTCAGTTTTAGGCATGAAATGTGGAAATGCTAGCACAAGTATTACATGAAGCCGATGTCGTGATACCCTAACAAGAGCATGTGATGCTGTATCACTGCAGTAAACAGCTGTGCGGCGGGTTGGTGTTTATAAAACACTGCTGTCTGCTAGTCCTTTATGCTTGTTCAGTGAGTACACAGGAACTTTCAGGAATGTTTCTTTCTGACTCAGCCCAAATATCAGCCATAGCTGTGAGGTCTGAGCACAGGTCAACCTCGGAGATCTCAACAACAGCATTTAATTCTGGTAGTGAATGTGGCTTAGGATCAAGCCATCGATGGGCACTCGCCATCTTTTTTTTGTCTCTGGTACATGTAACAGTATGAAGAATGGGTGCTCTGGCCTCGTAGCCAGGATGCTAAGGAATCAGACCCCTTTTCTGCTGGGATTTCTGTGTAACCTTAATTAACTCAGTCTCCCTGTGCTTTAACTTCCACTTGTCAAACTGGTGCAAGCACTGTAATCCACCTCACGAGGCTATCCAAAGACAAATCTCTTACCTCTCATTACCCAAGCACAAGATTCAAGGCCTTTCTGGGAGGCAAGATTGATGCAGATCATGATTTCTTTGGTGTGATCCTGATCAATATGGTCAGAATGCAAAGGTTTCTATTTCTTGCTAAAGTGTTCATAGTTAGTACTTGAAACGAGGGCCAGTTGCTCAGTGTCCCTGGCTGCGGAAGACCACTCAGCATTAAATTCAGTAGCAATGCAAATCAGCCAGTGTGCCAGCTCTGAGACAGGTCCTTACCATATAGTATTTGTCACAAATATTCTGCCAAAAATATTGCTTCTAAAATTATACCCTGCAGCATTTCCAATGCAGCAGACTTGGATCATGAGCACGTGCAGACGTCATGTATCATCGTTATTCTTAGCACTACGCTTCCCAGCAGGTTGTGCAGGAGAGACTTTCAGGCAAGCGGAGCTTGCCTTGCGGCCAGCCTGAGCGGTGTAAGGAAATGTGCGGTCACTTTGCTGACGCGTCATACACACTACGCATGAAACAAGGGCAGGAACATACAAAGGCAAGTAACTGAAAATCATCAGCAAGCTGTGGTATTGCTTCAAAGGAAAAACGCAGGAGGTACACCAATAATTTTGGTGAGTCAAAGCAAAGATCTCATGAGAGGAAGATGAGCAGCATGTAAGTCAGCACTGCAGATTAATGGCTCTGCTTTCCTGAAAGGTCACAATTGCAGTTTTGTAAACCTCCACCACAAATTGTGCAATGATAATTCCACCAGACAAGACAGTATGGGATACCTTGCATAACTCAGCTAGGCACACTGTAAATATTTCCCCAGTGGGCTGCAGATGGTTTTAGCTATCTGCGTGTTTCTATCTCCATTCCATCTTCCCACAATTTTGAATTTGTAGCTATTTTTAAACAGCAACTTTTATTCAAAAAAAGGGCTAATTTTTGATTTGGGACAATTTTTGTAGCATAACTGTTTATGGCTGGGACTGAGCCATAAGGAAAGAAAATTTTTAACATAATCTGCCCTAGGTTTCATCGGAAATGTTCATGATGTGGCCTTGTAGGCACAGTGCTGGCCTGGGACGTAGGGTATCTGCATTCCATTGCAAACTCTTGCCACTTCCATAGGTGAAGTTGGGTGAGTTACTTTGCCACCCTTCGCTTCAGTCACCCTTCATTTTAAAGGGGGACAGAGACAGTTGATCATATTTATATGTTCATGGGAGAAAGTACAATTCAATATTGATATTTAACAATACTATCAGTTATGCTTATTAATTATTAGTCATGTTCATTTGTGTCATTATCAAGGTTGAAGAGAAACATTTTCTCATATAATAAATGGTCTCTTAAGTAAGATCTGGGCACTGAAGGCAAATGATTGTTTTAAGGCAGTAATTAGTGTGGCTTTCGCTGTATTCTTATAGTAACTATTTGCTAGTTTTCAGTGTGCTGGCAGAGGCAGACAACACAGTAGCCTTTGGACGTGCTAGTTTTATTATCTCTGCATAAGAAAGATTGTGCAGCTATCTATCTCATACAAAACTGGTTTATTTTTGAGGGACCTGATTTGAACATCTCCATGATTCAGTACCACAAAAACCAACCCGTTCTGCGGGAGTCATTGCGATTGTTCCAATTGCAACACCATAGACACGGAAGCCTCAGAGGAAGTGAACTGGATGTGGCTGCTTTAGCGCTATGGGCTAAGAGTTATTTTCCCTTCCAAGTGCCTTTGAATTTATCTATCTCAAAGCAAGCTGCTGTAGAAATGGCATGGATACAGTTAGTTGATATCAGTGAGAAAAATTTAATTTGTATCATGCTTCTAAGAGTATATTATTTTGATTTTTTTTTTAAAACATGGGCGTAGAGGCATGAAGATAGATAATCTTCGAGTCATGGGCCTTAAACCACACAAGACCCTATGAGTTTCTGAATTGACTTTAAAGTGTGTGCTTTTGTATCAGTATTCTGCTGTTCAGACAGCTGTAGAACGTCACGTCCAGTTAGCTGGGAGCATGTGTACATGAAAAGACAACTCCGAGCTGACTCTGCACAAGTGAGGCTGTGGTGTAGCCAGGTTTGTGCAGTGATGCAGGGAGGCTTCCCTGCTTCCCGACAGCAGCTCAGCCTTCTGTGTGCAGCTGAGCAACTGTGTGTGGATTTAACGGCTTGGGATGGTACTGGACCAGGGACTCTGCGCTGCGCTTTGCAATGCCTACCCTTCAGGCGCTTTTCTAAAACCACTCAGCTACCTGATCAGCATCTCCTACAAATTGCAGCTTTACAAATCTGGCCTCCAGGCTTTAAATTTGAAAAAAAGTGTGTTGAAGGAAATTAGCTACTACAGCTGTGCCGTCATTTTTACAATGAGGATGCAGATAGCAATAAAAGGTCATAGCAAAGAAAGGAGCTACTCAGCTGGGCTTCTGAAGAGTGTCTAGAGTTGCTTTAATCATCAAGTGTTTATCATAATTCTAGACTACATACCTCAAAAGGTACTAAGTATGCCATGTTAGACAATCTCTTATATGGTTTCAGAAAGGTTTAGAACAGTCTCTGCTACACATTCATTACAAAAATTGCCTTTCATCAACACAGAAAACTGAATGGAAATGCACAGCTGTGAGGCAGCTTTCTGCCTCGTTTACTAATGAATTTCTGGGAGAGGAAAGGCCAGAAGGAAGGAATTAGAGGGACTGAGGGGAAACCACGGAAAAAAGAGAAACGTATCTCTGCTACTGAGCTGAGCAAGCTAGAATGTCAGGGAAGAGACAGGATGATCACAGAAAGGCAGCGTAAAGGCAGTCAGTCTAGGAAGAGTCAAAGTGCTTACCAGATAGAGGTGGAATGAACTGGATGCTGAAATGAATGTGCCAGGTTGTTTCCAAGAGTGGGTGATGGCTTGGCACTGAGCCTGCTGCAGTCAGGAGCATTAAAGGTCCCAGAAACATAACACACAGGAATTGAGGGGGGTGGGAAATGGAAGACCACACAAGGGGCCTAAAAGAAGGTAAGAGCAGGTTTGTATAGTAATGTGATCCATACTAAACTACTCTAAATGTTAACTAGGACTTAAGATGCAGACATTGAAGAATACATGACTTGAAAAGGATCTTTGACTGGATGACTAACCAGGGCGGTCCAAGTCAACTGGAGGTTAGCAAACGTGATGCCCATCTACATGAAGGGCCAGAAGGGAGATCCAGGGAACAACAACAAGCCTGTCAGTATGACTTCGGTGGTGAGAAAGGTTATGGAGCAGATCACCTTGAGTGCCATCACATGGCACGTACAGGACAACCAGATGATCAGGCCCAGTCAGCACGGGTTTATGAAAGGTGCCTCCCTGACTAACCTGATCTTCTTCTATCACAACGTGACCCACTTAGTGCATGTTGTTTACCCAGCCTTCAGTAAAGCCTTTGACAGCATTTCCCACAGCATTCTTCCAGAGAAACTGGCTGCTCATGGCTTGGACGGGTGTACCCTTCGCTGGGTAAAAAACCGTCTGGATGGCTGGGCCCAAAGAGTTGTGGTGAATGGAGTAAAATCCAGTTGGTGGCCGGTCACAAGTGGTGTTCCCCAGGGCTCAGTTTTGGGACCAGTGCTGTTTAATATCTTTATCAATGATCTGGATGAGGGGATCGAGTGCTCCCTCAGTAAGTTTGCAGATGACACCAAGCTGGGTGGGAGTGTCGATCTGCTTGAGGGTAGGAAGGCTCAGCAGAGGGATCTCAACAGGCTGGATCGATGGGCCAAGGGCAATTGTAAGAGGTTCAACGAGGCTTAGTGCTGGGTCACAACAACCCCATGCAACGCTACAGGCTTGGGGAGGAGTGGCTGGAGAGCTGTCTAGCAGAAAAGGACCTTGGGGTGCTGGTCGACAGCCAGCTGAACATGAGCCATCATGGCCAAGAAGGCCAACGGCATCCTGGCTTGGATCAGGAATGGTGTGGCCAGCAGGAGCAGGGAGGGGATCGTGCCCCTGTACTCAGCACTGGTGAGGCCGCATCTCGAGTGCTGTGTTCAGTTTTGGGCCCCTCACTACAAGAAGGACATTGAGGGGCTGGAGCGTGTCCAGAGAAGGGCAGCGAGGCTGATGAAGGGTCTAGAGGACAAGTCTGATGAGCGGCTGAGGGAGCTGGGGCTGTTCAGTCTGGAGAAGAGGAGGCTGAGGGGGCACCTCATTGCTCTCTACAACTACCTGAAAGGAGGGTGTAGTGAGGCAGGTACAGCTCACACCGTAGAGAGTACAAGTTTCAGGTGTGGACAGTGATCTTGCTGCTTAGTGAACACAGGGCGAAGTAAATCCCTCCCCACAATTATTCCAGATACTAGTGCAGTCACAGGCATATACTGCTGAAAGGGAAGGAGGTATTTCCTCATACAAGTGTTGGAATAACATTTCTTATTACGTAAACAGTGCAGACTGAGTAGCTGTTAGCGCTCGAGAAACTGCAGTCTAGACTCTCGCTGTGTTTTGCTAAGGCTTCTTGTGTGAATGGTGGCAGCCACTGTAGTATCCTTCAGGACTTGTCTTCTTTCTGATCCTGCTTGTTGCTCCTCGTGCAAAGTGCACTCCCTGAAGGCTTGTGTGGCACAGGAAGGGAGACACCAGGCTCTTCCTGTGTTATTACCACAAAAAAATCTGTTCAGCAGGAAGCAGGAAGAGATGTGAGCAATGCCTACAGCATTGCCTGCATGTATTGCGTAAGGCACAGGGAGAACACCCTCGGGTACCCCAGAGTGACTACACAAACCTGAGTGAACCTTCCCTCATGTAAGACGCCATGACTGGTTCTGTGAGAACAGCAGTGTTAATTCGTAGTGGCCTGATCCTGCCCAGGTGTCTGTGATGGAGATCAACAAACCACATTACTACTGGGCACTACTATCTGCCAGGCTTCAAGGCCACTCTGCCCTGCAAGTTCTGAAGTGATATACAACTGGAAGAGCAGGCTCTCTTAGTGGCACTTGCTGTATTTGGAAATGAAGCAGTTCATCTTTCAGCTGCCAAATCCACATGTTGACTATTGCATGGTTGAAAGATTTTTGGTTCCAGACCATCTCCAGCTCCATCCTGATCCTAATACTTACAGCTGACAATACGGTCCTTCAGACAAACAGTCACAAGGACGATGGTACCGTATCTGCTGGCATGTGGCAGTATCATGATGATTCTGGATGTATCATCATCATGCTTATAAACGCCTTAAGGATGGGTGTCAAGACAATGGGGCCAGACTCTTTTCAGTGGTGCCCAGCGACAGGACAAGGGGCAATGGGCACACACCGAAGCAGAGGAAGTTCCATCTGAGCATGAGGAAGAACTTTACTTTGAGGGTGACAGAGCACTGGAACAGGCTGCCCAGAGGGGTTGTGGATTCTCCTTCTCTGGAGATATTCCAAACCCGCCTGGACGCGGTGCTGTGCAGCCTGCTGTAGGTGACCCTGCTTTGGCAGGGGGGTTGGACTCGATGACCCACAGAGGTCCCTTCCAAACCCTACCGTTCTGTGATTCTGTGATCAGCTGCATCATGAAAGCATCCGTGAATAGTTCAGATGTAACGTGTCTTCTGCAGATGGCTGCAGTCATCTCCTGTGGGTGGACCTGTGATGAGGATAGAGGTCACAGTCCTTCAAGAGTATGTCACATGTTCAGGTGTAATATCACTTATCTTAACCAGGCTCATTAATTAGGCTGGCAAATAGCTCTGTATGTTTTTCTTACACCATATGTTATACCTTCAGCAGCAAGCCTACCTGCTTGTTAAATATCATTTGGAGCCTTTGAAATATAGTAACCTGCTATTATTCCTTATTACCTTTATTATCATAGTTTAGGTACTGAGTGCTAAGAAAGCATAGGCACTGGGTTTAAAAAAAAAAGCCAACAAAACTGTTAAGACTGCAACTTAAATCCTCAGTCCTGACTATTTTCTGACTAGTTTCTATGGGACTGATCATATGAATTAGGGATGTAGGCTGTGTCTCTAAAAAGAGAAACAATACAAATCAGATGTATTCCAGGAGAGAGAGTATTATTCTGAAGTTTAAGCATGTGTATGGGAAATAGAAGTCTTAGTTTCTAATCTCAGTATTGCTCTAATTAACTTGATGTCCCCATTCAAGTTCTTAAACCTCCTCTTTCCATACTTATAAAATATAGTGTGTGTCTTTGTCTTAGTGCCTTGGAGTCGCTATGATGGATTTACTAAAGCCTCCTCCCTTATAGCAGCCTCTTCTGAGCTAAATGTGAGAGTGTTTACCACATGTCCAGTGCTGTGTTCTTCCCACCACCAACTCCAACTCCCAATACTTCATACTTGTTCAACCTTCAGTTACACAGCAGAGCAACAATGACTTTGCAAGACTATTATAACTTCTTCCTCTTACTTGTTTTCTGTTTCAAGCTTAGTAGCTCTGCCACTAGGACATATATGTGTAACCACCTAGTGAGATGAACAGTATAAATCCACTAGGGAACACCTAAAGGCCACACTATTAGTATAGTTTGTATAAGACAGAAAGAGGACATCAGAGTAACAGCAGAAATTAAGGCACGGGGAGGCTACTTTTATGACTTAGGACAACTGAGCAAAAACTTACTTTTAGTTGAGAGGCAGCTGCAATGAGCACATAATTAAAATCTTCTGTGCGAATGATTTAGAGGAAATGAAATTTGTTTGCATCAAGCATTGACACAAAGAGGACGACTGCTAGGGAAAACAGCTGTTAGAAAGAAATTATTGCCCTATAAGTTCTGCATTGACAGGCTTGAGAGTTTCTCACCTAACACTGCAAGCTGTTCTGGTTATATTCAGTACCTTGTGTGGCTTGTTGGCTTGTGCAGGAAACCATTCCAGGAAGCAGAAGTCTCCTGAGTCTGCCTGTGTTCAAATGCCATCTGAACCAACTGCATTACGCCTGAGAAATACGTCTCATTTTCTCACAGATGAGCCCTTCTTGTGTTTATGTTGAAGGATCCTGGATGAGGGCCTACGCAAACAAAGATGAAAAACAGATTTGTGAGAAAGCTTCAAATCCCCATCATCTGTCTCCTTGGGCTGCGGCCTAGTCACCGGGTTATACACCGGGTGAGAATGAAGGGCCTGTCCGTGCTTGCTGTGGATGCTGCGGACTAGAAGAGCTTTTACTTCAGTTGTTCCCTTTTATAACGTTCATTGTCTCCCATATGCTTGCCTATGGCAAAGGTTGCTGTCGGAGATTTGCCAAAATTGAATGAACAGCCCAGTAACAGCCAATGGGTATGGACTGAGACACATTGCATTCACTTTGTGGCAGCTTATTGTGAGCGAATCTTGGCATTTCCCGAGACTGCACCCTGCTCTTTGGGGCTAGGATTTCCATGGCCCCACATAGAACAGCATTTTCTTGGTACTCATAAAAAGGCTGAAAAATATAAGCAGACACCAAGTTTAGAAAGTGTGTCTATAACCATATATGTGTCTTTGTAGTTAAAGCACTTATGTTAAATAGTCTGTGATCAAATATCACCTCAGTTTATAAATCTATGATGCAGTGAAAGACCTAAAATTGTCTTTCAGTGCTTATGATGTTAGTTGTTCTGTTGATATATGCGTTATTTTTCGTGGTACAATGGAAGTAGGCAAAGCCACATGGAAGTCTTCTCTAAGTAGAGAGATATCAAAATGTGTGCCTTAAATTATGCCAGAAAAACAGCTTACTCTGATGATACACTGAAAGTTCCTGTGCGAAAGGCATGATTATCTAGCTGAACTTTGAAATGCCCTCATGCAATCACGCTAAGCTTCTTGTTCTACTTGGGAAATTTAATGCAAGATAAAGATTAAAGCTACCAAGTACATTGTCTTTTTGTTTTCTGAATATGCAGAACTTGTGCTTATGTTGATCTTGGCAACAAATGAGATTAAAAGAGGTCATCTAAAGATAAGATTGCTTATCCCAACTACCTGTACTCTTTCTTCCTTCTAGCCTCCCAGTTAATCTTCATTTGTACTGCTGTGTGCCTGGGGGCAAAAAAGCAGTGGTGTTTCTTTTGAGCTAGTCTAGAATTATCTCCCCCCTTCCATGGAGCATCCAGAAATGATGGAACATTTTTGCTGTGTTAGGAAAAGACCCTGTTGTTGTGTTCGGAGGAAGAAAAAAGTAAGAGCTTGCTACAGAAGAGCAAATCCTCTGCCTGGCACATGTTGCAGTCCTTAGGAGCTTCCTGTGACCTTGCTGTATTTCCTGGGAATAATCAGTCTTAGCCTCATCTCTCGTGCAGTGAGATACATATTCTCCCCTTTTAGAGGTGCCAAAGAAGGGGTTGATCTGCTAGCTCTCGGTGTCTTACTCCAAACACCATCTTATGCTGCAAGGAGGAGCACAGTTCAGCTAGATGTGATGGGTCTGGGAAACAGGGAATTTTCTAATGCAGAACTTGACTTCAGTGAGACTAAAGTTTATTCTTTGCTTTTGAAATTGAATGAAGCAAACAAACCTTGTTTCTTGGGTTGACCAAAGTCAATATTTAGTTAGGGAAAGGACAGTCATTGTATCTACTCCTGTTTTTGGAGTAACATAATTCATTCCACATGACAGGTCGGGGCCAGATCTATCACTGTGGGTAAAGTTGAAGTTAAGAGTTTCTCTGAATGTGCTAGCTGGGAATTAAGATCAGAGTCTGGTTGTTTCACAACATGACTGACATACCACTGCACAGCCAAATTCCCTACAGCAAGCCAACATTTGGCAGCTGGGAAAGAAGGAGGGGAGTGGCGAGTATGGGGTGATGGTGTGACACCGTGTCATAGATTAGCAAATTAGAATGGAGGAGAGAAAGGAAGGGGACAAAGGGATTCTGTGCCTTCCCAGTACATGGACAGGAACTTGAGGCATGAGAAGGTGACAACTGCTGTTTTGTACACAACTTAAGATCCGTTAAAAATGTAAACAGTGTGGTCCACCACAGCATTTCTCATAAGGCACTTCTACATCAGGGGCATCTATATGTGCCTGGGGTATACAGAGTGCAAATTTGGGGGTGGGAGAGGGGTACAGACCAGAAAAACCCACCCTTTCATCACTTTAGTCACAGTGGAGACAGAAACTGGAAAAGACTAGACTTCTGAAAGACCTGAAGGCAGACACAGCAGCAGTCTGGCTTCCATGGCATGTTTTGTGGGGGGAATGGCAGAGGGCAGAGGAGGTGAAGGTCAGTCTCTTCCCACACCCAGTGACTGAGGCACTAACCAGCCTGGCTGGCACTGCGCTGTGCCCTCTCCCTCACGCACCCAAGGGAGGGATGCGGGGGCCGCCCACAAGTCACGAGATGAGACGATTACAAGCGTGCCTCAGCACCCACAAGCCTCGCGGCACTGACCCCCATCTGAAGGTGAAGTTATGCTGCAGACAGAGCCAATCCACCAGCTGGCTCCTGCCAAGAAGGGAAAGACTGCCTCTGGTACTTGCTTAGCTGCTCTTTGCTAAGCCAATTCAGCTTGCTAACCAAGCAAACTATTCACTTTTGTCTTTCTGAATTTAGCTGATTGAATTGGCTAAGCCTAGGATCAGAGATGTGGCCGGAGAAGGAAAGGAAGATGGGGAGCACACAAACATGGAAGCAGAGAAGGAAGCAACAAAGAAATCAGGGGGACAAGGAGCAAAGGGATGAAACATAGAAGTACCAAGGAAGCAAAGAGTCCTTGGTCTTGCAGTAGAATAGAGCTAGGAAAGATGTCAGTACTCTTGGTCCAAAGAAACACCCACTGTAAGCTGCATAATTACTTATTTCAGCATAAGAAATCTTATACATAATAATAAAATGGTGAGAAAGGTCCAAGGGCACAGGGTGTCCCTCTGCGTGAGGGGTTTGTGCAAATCCAACTGAGAAAACGGACAAAGTAACTGTTACAAAAGAGGGACCCAGAAGTGACAAGCAACCACCTGTATGTCCTAGGAGTACACTCACATATTCCTACTGTGGAAACAATGGTGGTCTACAGGCTGTGACTTGCTATATGTGGCTCTCAGTTTGTCACTGGCCTTGTCTATCAGCACAGGTGAACATCAAGGAGGAGGATTATTCAAACCCTTGTGATTTAAAGTTTGGTCAAAGGATGAATAAATACAAATAAGGCTTTATATTAGCTCCAACTAAATAACAGACAAAGAACATAGAACAGTTTCTTCCTTCAGAAAACTCAACCTTATGGAAATAAGTCACAGGAATGTAACAGTTTCAGTGATTTTCAATAAGAAGAGAACAGAAGAATTGCTTCAACTCTTATATTTAACTTCAATAATGCATTAATTTGAGTAAAATATTTCATTTAAATTCATTTGGTTTTAGCTCCATATTAATATTAATTTTATTAATGTATTTTAACGTTATCAATTATTTATTATTATTCAAATGAATAATTTGAATTTTCACACTGAAATATTTGCAAATAACCATTCATTTTCTTCTCCATAGCAAAAGAAAAGTAACCTGGGTTGAAAATACTAGACTTTCTCGGGGGAAAGGAAGCTGTAAAATCATAAAAAAAGGAGTGCAAAACAGCTACCAGAGGATGTATTGATTCTGTTCTCAGTTTTCAGCTTCCCTTCTGGTGACACAAGAATAGGATTAATCAGATATGAGTATCAGGTCAAGAGGAAAAACATGCTAGGGAAAGGTTCATATCAAACTGTAGCAAATATTTAAATGAAGATCAGATGCTGCAGTGAAACAAAAATTTAGCAGAGCATCAGCACAGTATACGAACTGACAGTGCTAGTTTGGGAAATCTGCATCAGTCTCCAAGAATTTAGGCAAAACTCTTTGTATGAATCTATTTCTCTAATGACAAATTCTGAATATATATGCTTATCGAAGTTAAATCTGTACAGTAAAATGTGTATTGCTATGGGGCTATTCATTTAACAGTAGACAATGTGCCCTGCGGTATGAATTTGAGTGAAGCGATTGACTCAGAAGCAGAAAAACAGTGAATGTACAATGAGAATGTGCACGCAATTTTTCCGTAAGAAACAATAACAAAAAATTCTGTAGCAGTCAGCACTGACCTATAAAAATCACTCTAAAATTAACCCATTGTACATGTAACGTGAGTTAGTTTCAGAATTATTCAGTTCTAACCCTAGTTACATTTTAATTATAAATATTAATGGCGGGAGGGGAGGGGAATCTATCCTTCAGTTGTCACCTTATGTGCTCTCAAATCCCTCATTAATTTGTTCTGCTGAGTTGCTTAGGAGATTGTCGCACAATAGTGAGAGAAGTGGTAAGTCCTGACAGATGCTTACTTTGTAGAGAGATGGTTGTTTAACTGTTCCTTCACCATCGCATCCTACGTATTTCGTTGTGTGAAACTCAGGCCCTAACTCTCTGAACCCTTATGCCCAAGCTTAAAGGATGTTCTCCAAGGTCTCTGGTCCAAAGAAAGACTTTGACTGACCTCACTTATCACGGTAAGATTGCAGTGTGAGTTTGAGTGTACTACGAGAAATTCCTTTCCATACAACTGTTTCAAAATTGATATGGAGTTGCCTTGGTCTGAGCATGTTACTCATTGACTGGGGACACTGGGCAACTTCTCAGCATTGTACATGTAGAAGATGACTAGTGTGGCTACATGTATGTGCTTAATTTCTGCCCTCACAGTCTGCTCCTAACCTTGTTCCTCCTCCACGGGAGGTGGAGCTCGAGCCCCGTGGGCATGTTTTAGCGAGAGAAGAGAATGGCAGTAGTCCCCATCCTGTCATTCACCACCCAGGGTAGCATGTTTGCTCAGCATCACAGCTCCCTCCTTACTTCAAACCATACCGCAACTACGTGCAGCCTCTCTTCTAGTTATCCCTGCTCCTCAACCGATGTTCAGGCAGCCATACCGCACAGGTGGTAACTGCTGTCCTGTTTTATGGGTATAGAACAACAATTTGTCTTTCTGGTACTAATTTTGTACTATTTTTCTCACTGAAAAGCATCACTGAAGTAAGGAGGCGCACTCGAAGTGAAGGTGTTATGCAAGCAGATCAGTTTACTGATTTCTAAAACTAAATTCAAGCAGATGAGTTTACCGATTTCTAAAACTAAATGCAAATTCACCAGCAGGTTTGAAATGTGAATACAACGATTTGCAGCAACTGAAGATCTGGACCTGGCATTCATTTTCAAATCCTAATACCAAGGGATAGGGGGTTGTTGATTTACAATGGCATTTAAACAACTGGTGACACTGGAAGTCTACGGTAATATTCTTGCAAATTGTGAACTTCTGTAGGATTCCTGGTTAAGTTGGGAGCTCACCAGGCTCTTCTTTTCTGCTGTATAGGTCATTTGCCTATTAAACAGCTAAAAAATTAGATCATATCTAGTGCCACCTAGATGAAAATGAAATGGTGATTAGACCAACAAAAGGAATTGTTGTATTCACCATTTCAACAGCTCCCTTGAAACACTCGATCCCCTGGGATAAATGTACAGCCTGGAGTTAAGGCTGTTCCTAAATTTCCTACGCAACACTTGGGAAGAATGGTGAATTCTGTTAAATGGGATTCACAACAGCCAGGGCCTTGCACAGTTAGCTGCCTAAAATAACTGACAGGAGGAGGATGAGGATGGATGTTTACTTTAAGCTAATGAGAGATGCATAGCTTAGGTGCCTTCCTCAGTGCCCTGACATAACATCCTTCCTCTAAAAACAAAAACAAAAAGCTCTCTATTCTTGTTAAAGCAGAGCTGTAGGAAGAGCAGCCTTCCTGAAGTTGTCCTCCTTGCTCTATAATTCAATGATTAAACCAGAGGTCCAGGCTGAGCAACAACATTTAGGAGAACTCCTGTGACACAGCTGGTTGTCCTGCAGAAGAAGCTGGAGCCAGTTCCAGTTTCGGACACTCCTCTCTAGCTATGTTCTTGAAGTGCTGCTCCAAACTTCCAGCTCCACAAAAAGGGTCCTTGGAGAACTTTTCGGAAAAGGCAGACTTCTTAAATTGTCTCTTCTTTCTTTCCTCCCCATTTTTAGAAATCCTAGAGGCTACAGAATTAATTTAGTGTGACTAAATGTGCACCATCTGGTTGTCCAGGTTCTTCACTACACGGGGATAACTTTCATTAAGTCCCTCAAATCTCCAGTACAGCTGATTTGAAAAGAAAGGTCCCTAACCACTGCGCAGTATAAGGTGTACATCACCCCCGTCTGGGCTGCCTCCCCTCCCACCCCTGGCCTCTCAGCTCCCCTCGCCTGCTGTTAGGTGCCAGCGAATGCCTTTCCCCAGGTCACCTGGCTGACGTGAAGAGCAAGGAAGCTTGTTCATGGTGAGGCCACGAGTGGTTAGCTGTTCAGCAGCACAACTGTTTAAGTTGAGAAACACCCCAGAGGAGAAATTATTTCCTGGCAGCGTAGTTCCTCCAGCCAGTCCACTGCGCATGGATGCTTGTGTGAGCACAGTAAAGGGTAGCAGAGGGCAGGCAGCAACTGCTCAGGTTGCTGTTGTTGCCCAAAAGCAAATTTTTGGCTTTGAAAGACAGACTGCATGAACTCCTTGGGGCAGCCTTCTGTGGCGCTTGTGAAGTCCCCGCTGCTGCTGTGCTGGCCTTACATGGTTCTGGCATCCAGCCTGTGGTTTAGTTCAGCCATCTGCAAGGTGCAACTGTCTGAGATAATTTTCTTCCCTTCTCCAACTGGAAGGAAAATATCCAAGAATTTCAAGTATTTAAATAATCAAGGGATCCAGGACTACCATAACTAAGGCCTATATTTATGCACAGTGCATGTTTACATACCATCCACACACTCTGCTGACAGCATCTTCATCTACGTTCAGCCCCGTAATCCCCTCTCTGGAATTTCTTACCCCATTTTCAAATGTTAAGAAGGGGCTAATACATGCTAAGCAGCTTGTTGGTTACTATTTACACAAGCAATAATTTCCTTTTATTACAAATTTTAGTTCCACACTGTTCTCCCTGTTTCCACCACTCGGGTGCTGAATTGAAGGACCAGCTGTTTCTGTGTCCACATTCTTGCAGAATGGTAACTAGGTGAATATAAAATATTCTTCATGTGTATTTCCTGGCTGATGGATCATTGCGCTGCAAGGCAAGATCTGAAATGCATCGTAACTGTTGGGAAATACTCTGCCAGGGAAATTGTTCCTTATGTACATATCTATGTCTACAATATTTCCCTAAATATTATGGGTCTTAGACCTGGGAAGACAAATATCTGCTCTTTAGAGCAATAACAGGTTTGAAGTCTTTTCTTAGGTCAAGCCCAGGGAAGAGGCTTTGCTGAGAATCTGTCCCAGCAGCTGTTGTAAGGTGCTAATTATGGGGCCTTTTTACAACAAGATATTAGGTTTTTAAGATGCAACATTATTTGCCACCCATCAGTTACCAGATAATGTCCATAACTGTAATTAAAGATAATATAGTTAATGTAGAAATGACACATCTTAAGAGAGAAAACAAGTACATTACAAACAGAAAAAGGAACCTGTTGCTCTGCAAGACAAGATTTGAAAAGTCTAACTCCAGTGGCTATCTGAATTCCCCCCAGAGTTTGTTAGCCATACTCTTTTTTCTTGTTTCTCTGTCTTAATGAATAACAAATCTTTCAAAAGTAACTAATCAGAAAAAGCTAAGGTTGCAAGTTAGCAATGATCATGGTCATAGCTGTATCTCATTTGTAGGATATATAAAGTTGCATGGGATCTTTTGCAATAAGCTGTTGCCACATGCGTATCAGGCCACAAAGTTACAAAACAAAGATACTGTAAAAATATAACAAAAAAAAAAAAAGGACCATGTTCATATGAAATCGTATGAGGCTATTTGTTCTATGAAATAGTTTTGAAATTATGAAGAGTAAAGGCAATGGTTGTGATATCAGACCTGAAAAGCAAATTGTAACTCTCAGGATTTATCTATTGTACTTTAAGAATGAAAAACACAGATCACACCAAGGAGCTCAAGATACGAAAATTCATTGTGTCTCCTACCAGAACCAGTTACACTGGTTTCTAGCCGCCCTCTGAGACGAAAACACGGTTAGTGCTGGAGGACTTGTATTGCTTTTAGAAATAAATTGACGAAACAAGACTCTAGTCACAGAACTCAGTCGCTGTTTTCATTCCTTCATGGTGAGGTGGATAGCTCTTGGTTATCGGTGAGTGGGTTACACGCACGGTGGATTAACTCGACCCTTGCCAGCAGCACAGGGATGCCGAGCGCACGCTGCACACCATGTGCACCTTGCATCACACTCTTCTCTGCCTGCTGTCATTTAAAATGCATTATGTTCTTGAGAGAGACCTGTTTACAAACAAGCTGGTCAAAGGCAAATGCGCTCAATATATTTTGTTAACACGTGTTTTGTATTATCTTTTCTAAATTAGCATTACCACATTTCTCCCTCACACATCACTTGGAGTAAGCAAAGGTTGGCAGCAGAATTAGCATTTCAACAGACAGAATTTTTAGGGCATAGGATGCACCTAGATCTGAGGACCTCCCGTATATTTTGAGATTCAGCAATAGTCACAAAATAGTATACACAATACCAGCCAAAGTAGCCAAAGGACTTCTGATACAGCTTCCAGAATGAAGCTCCCAGTTTTCTAAGATCATACAGCTTGAAACAGGACCTGTAAAGAGATTTTTCAAAAGCTAGCCCTACTACCTCCATGCCTCAGCCATATTACAGAGAAAATAGGGGTCTACCTCTACAGAACGACTTAGTGCTGGATCCTAGCAAAAGGTATATGAAATGGATGCTTGATTTTTTTTTTTCCTTTAAAAAAGATCACGGCGTAAGCCCACGGAAAACTCCAGATGTTGCTTTATCTGTCTGGTTTTAGATTTTGTGTTGCTCCTTTCACACAGATCTTTACAGCTGATTTCCCTTTGCCCAAACCAGAGCCTGTTAGTCCACACCCACAACTAATACCCAGAGAACAGACCTCTTCGCTTAATTCAAAGCAGTCATTAGGATTATGCTGTGAAGCATGCAGGCTCCCCAGTTCAAGAAAGAGGAGGAGCTACTGGAGAGAGTCCAGCAGAGGGCTACGAGGATGATGAGGGGACTGGAGCATCTCTCCTATGAGGAAAGGCTGAGGGAACTGGGCTTGTACAGCCTGGAGAAGGCTGAAAGGGGACCTTAGAAATGCCTCTAAATATCTGCAGGGTGGGGGTCAGGAGGACGGGGCCAGACTCTTTCCAGCGGTGCCCCGCGACAGGACAAGGGGCAATGGGCAAAAACTGAAGCAGAGGAAGTTCCAGCTGAACAGGAGGAAGAACTTCTTCCCTCTGAGGGTGACGGAGACCTGGCCCAGGCTGCCCAGGGAGGCTGTGGAGTCTCCTTCTCTGGAGATATTCCAGCCCCGCCTGGACAAGGTCCTGTTCAGCCTGCTGTGGGTGACCCTGCTTGGGCAGGGGATTGGGCTGGGTGACCCACAGAGGTCCCTTCCAACCCTGACCATGCTGGGATTCTGTGAAGCTTGGAAGCTGCAATAAAATGGCTCAAAGTGTCAGCATCTACTGTATTAGATGTGTACAAACCAACTTTTGAGGTCATACTCATAAATTTCTGCAGCTTTACTATGCACTGCCATAGTCACTTAGGAGCATAATCACGAGACTATTAACCCAAAACCCAAAATCTTACAAATGCTAGAAGATCAGGCCCAAGGGAAAAGCAGGTCAGT